>Ga0334890_1000116_pt1 | contig 145939 bp, 131 predicted proteins | sample GraSluR1_MG_3_FD_207220 | JGI IMG/M metagenome (GOLD analysis project Ga0334890, IMG submission 207220) | Sludge microbial communities from methane-producing bioreactor in Wageningen University, Netherlands - Granular Sludge_31_08-R1 | ecosystem: Engineered > Bioreactor > Anaerobic >... | reverse complement strand
ATGGCAAAGGCAGTATTTGAGCGCACCAAGCCTCACGTGAACGTGGGGACGATCGGGCACGTAGACCACGGCAAGACATCCTTGACGGCGGCGATCACCAAGGTGCTGGCGATGGCGGGCGGGGCCAAGTTTCTGGCGTACGACCAGATTGACAACGCGCCGGAGGAAAAGGCGCGTGGCCTGACGATCGCCATCTCGCACGTCGAGTACGAGACGGCGAACCGGCACTATGCCCACGTGGACTGCCCGGGGCACGCGGACTATATCAAGAACATGATCACGGGCGCGGCCCAGATGGACGGGGCGATCCTGGTGGTCTCGGCGCCGGATGGCCCGATGCCGCAGACGCGGGAGCACATCCTGCTGGCGCGCCAGGTCGAAGTGCCGAGCATGGTGGTGTTCCTGAACAAGTGCGACATGATGGACGACGAAGAGCTGTTGGAGCTGGTGGAGCTCGAGCTGCGCGAGCTGCTGACGGCGAACCGTTTCCCCGGGGATGACATCCCCATCGTGCGCGGCTCGGCGCTGCTGGCGCTAGAGAGCACGTCCACGGATATCAACGCGCCCGAGTATGCGCCGATCCTGGAGCTGATGCGGGTGGTGGACGAGTACATTCCGACGCCGGTGCGCGAGGTAGACCAGCCGTTCCTGATGCCGGTGGAGGACGTGTTCGGGATCAAGGGGCGCGGGACGGTGGTGACGGGGCGCGTGGAGCGCGGTCGGGTGCACGTGGGCGACCAGATCCAGATCGTGGGCCTGCGAGACGACATTCGGACCACGGTGGTGACGGGCGTGGAGATGTTCCGCAAGACGCTGGAAGAGGGTCTGGCGGGGGACAACGTGGGCTGCCTGCTGCGCGGCATCACCCGCGAGGACGTCGAGCGCGGGCAGGTGCTGGCCAAGCCGAACTCGATCACGCCGCACACGCGTTTTCGGAGCGAGGTATACGTGCTCAAGAAGGAAGAGGGCGGGCGACACACGCCGTTCTTCCCCGGGTATCGCCCGCAGTTCTTTATCCGGACGATGGACGTGACGGGCGAGGTGATCCTGGACGAGGGCGTAGAGATGGTGATGCCTGGCGACAACGCGAACCTGACGGTGGAGCTGATCTCGCCGGTGGCGTTGGAAGTGGGCTCGCGGTTTGCGATTCGAGAGGGCGGCCGCACGGTGGGTGCGGGCGTCATCACCGAGATCATTCGATAGTCACGGCGCCGCATTCTATAGCGCTGGATGGCTCTTGGCCCCGAAAAGCTGGGGCCGAGGGCCACACCCAGACGCAAAGCTGAGGAGAGTATGGGCAGACAACAGCGGATCCGCATCCGACTCAAGGCGTATGATCACCGCGTGCTCGATCAATCGGCGCGCCAGATCGTTGACACAGCCGAGCGAACCGGGGCAGCAGTCGTGGGGCCGGTGCCTTTGCCCACGCGCATCGAAAAGTTCTCCGTCGCTCGCTCGCCGTTCATTGATCGCGACTCGCGCGAGGAGCTCGAGATTCGTACCCACAAGCGTCTGATTGACGTGTTGGATCCGAATCCCAAGACGATTGACTCCTTGATGCGTCTGGATCTACCCGGCGGCGTGGATATCGAGATCAAGCTCTAGCCGAGCGATCCGATCATAGCAACGGGGGTAAGGGAATATCCCTTGTGGCCCTACTGGCGAGCCTGCGTCAGTGGCCGCCGCATTGGCCCCCTGAGGTGGAGTAATGAAGAGAAAAGCATTATTGGGCAAAAAGATCGGGATGACCCGTATCTATACCGACAAGGGTGAGATCATCCCGGTTACCATCGTCGAGTTGGGACCTTGCCATGTGACCCAGGTCAAGACCGAGGCCAGTGACGGCTATGACGCCGTACAGCTCGGGTTCGACCAGGTAGCGCGCATGAACAAGCCGCAGCGCGGCCATCTAAAGCAACTGCCGATGCTGCGCCATCTGCGCGAGGTGCGCACCGAGGACGCCGGCGCATATTCGGTCGGCCAGATTCTGGATGTCAGCCTGTTCAGTGCTGGCGAGATCGTGGACGTGATCGGCACCTCCAAGGGGCGCGGCTTTGCCGGCGTCGTCAAGCGGCATCATTTCCGGGGCGGCCCCAAGACTCACGGCCAGTCCGACCGCACGCGCGCCCCCGGCTCTATCGGCGCCGGTTCGACGCCCGGGCGCGTCTGGAAGGGTATGCGCGGCCCTGGGCACATGGGCAACGAGCGGGTAACGGTGCTCAACCTCGAAATAGTCAAGGTTGATCCGGAGCGCAACCTGATCGCGATCAGGGGAGCGGTCCCCGGGCCAGAGGGCGGTCTGGTGCTCGTGCGCAACGCGGTCAAGGCGTAGCGGGATCGAGCAGAGCCGTCATAGCAACGATACGCAGGAGAGATAGACATGCGAGTTCCGGTTCGCAACCTGGCAGGGGAAACCGTAGGCGAGATCGAGTTGAGCGATGCCGTATTCGGGATCAAGCCCAATATCTCGGTGATGCACCAGGCATTGGTGCGGCAGATGGCCAATGCGCGTCTGGGCACCCACAAGACGAAAAAGCGTGACGAGGTATCAGGCGGCGGGCGCAAGCCCTGGCGCCAAAAGGGTACCGGGCGCGCGCGACAGGGGAGCATCCGTGCACCCCACTGGAAGGGCGGCGGTGTGGTCTTTGGGCCCCAGCCCCGCAGCTATGTGCAAAAGATGAACCGCAAGATGCGGCGGCTGGCGCTGCGATCTGCCCTATCGGCCAAGGCGGCAGAAGAGCAGATCATCGTGCTGGACGACCTGGATATGGCCGAGCCCAAGACCAAGGCCATGCGGGCCGTGCTGGAGCACTTGCAGATCGGCGAGGCGTCCGCTCTGCTGTTGATGCCCGCCAGAAACGAGAACGTTGAGCGATCGGCGCGCAACCTGGAGCAGGTCAAGACGCTTCACGCTCAGTGTCTTAGCATTCGGGATCTGTTGGGGTACGATTACATCGTCATGCCCCGCGAGTCCGTGAGCCAGATCGAAGGATTTTTACGGACAGACGAATAACCCTGACGAGCAGGCAACGGTTGCGCGTGCAACAGACGTTGCTGTGTTGAGGCAAGAGGAGCGTGAGACGATGAATCATTATCAAGTGATCAAGAGACCGATCCTTACCGAGAAGAGCGGCTATCTCGCAGATGAGCTCAACCGGTATACATTTGAGGTAGATCGGCGCGCCACCAAGCAGATGGTGCGTGAGGCCGTAGAGCGGATTTTTGAGGTTGAGGTCGTTCGCGTAAACGTCATCAACATGCCCGGCAAGACGCGCCGCACGGGCCGTCACATCAGCCAGACGCAAGAGTGGAGAAAAGCGATCGTGACGCTGGCGGATGGGGATGCCATTAGCTTTTTCGAGGGCGTCTAGGTTAGGCCGGTTCGTGGCACGCACGGTTAGCAGTTGAGGGGAATGGATCATGCCGATCAAGCAATACAAGCCTACCACGCCTTCACGGCGCGGGATGACTGGAAACACATTCGAAGAGCTAACGGGGCATGCGCCGGAAAAGTCGCTGCTCCGCCCGCTCGTCGAAAAGGCGGGGCGCAACTTTCGCGGCAAGGTGACGGTGCGGCATCGGGGCGGCGGGCACAAGCGCCGCTACCGGATCATCGATTTCCGCCGCGACAAGGCGGGCGTTCCGGCGCGGGTCGCCTCTATTGAATACGACCCGAACCGGTCGGCGCACATTGCGCTGCTGGTATACGCCGATGGCGAGAAGCGCTATATTATCGCCCCCGCCGGTCTCAAGATGGGCGACCGGCTCATGTCTGGGCCGGAGGCCGATATTCAACTGGGCAACGCCCTGCCGCTGGCCAATATCCCGCTGGGCACCGTTGTCCACAATATCGAGCTGTACGCCGGGCGCGGCGGCCAGTTGGTGCGGGCAGCCGGCGTGGGTGCACAGATCCTTGCCAAGGACGGCGATTATGTGCAGATGCGTATGCCCTCCGGCGAAGTGCGCATCTTGCGCCGCGAGTGCATGGCCACCATCGGCCAGGTTGGCAATGTGGACCATGGCAACATCAAGCTGGGCAAGGCGGGGCGCAAGCGCTGGATGGGGCGTCGCCCGCATACGCGTGGCTCGGCCATGACGCCGCGTGACCACCCGCATGGCGGCGGCGAGGGCAAGGCGCCTATCGGCATGCCCGGCCCCAAGTCGCCCTGGGGCAAGCCCACTCTGGGCGCCAAGACGCGGCAGAACAAGCGCACCGACAAGTACATCGTGCGTCGCCGTCGCAAGAAGCGGTAGTGGAACTGGGGCAACGGAGAGCGGAAGGCCAAGGATCGTTGTTAGGAGGCTCGTAGATGTCGCGATCTCTGAAAAAGGGACCGTTTGTATCGGAAAAGCTCTTGAAAAAGGTCGAGGAGATGAACCGGCGCGGCGACAAGCGCGTCATTCGCACCTGGTCGCGCGCCTCGGTCATCTTTCCGCAGATGGTGGGACACACCATCGCCGTCCACGATGGGCGTCGGCATATTCCCATCTATGTGACCGAGAACATGGTGGGCCACCGCCTGGGCGAGTTTGCGCCGACGCGGTACTTTCGCGGGCATGATGCCAAAGAGCGCAGGACGCGGGCGCGCTAGTGCGCAGGGAAGGCAGGCTGGCGCCGAGCGCCAGTCAGCTTGTGCCCGCTGAGCGTTGCCATCAGAGTGGGTTGTAGGAGATAGTTGCATGTCATTCGAAGTGAGAGCGGTAGCCAAGTATATCCGCATGTCGGCCCAGAAGGTGCGCCTGGTCGCCGATCTGGTGCGCGGGATGGATGTCCAAGAGGCGCTGAACGTCTTGCAGTTCACCCCCAAGGCGGCTGCCTATGAGGTGCGCAAGGTCGTTCGGTCGGCCGCAGCCAATGCCGAAGAGAACTTGGGCATATCGGCGGACGAGCTGTATATCGCCGAGATCACCGCTGATGAGGGGCCGACGCTCAAGCGGGGGCGCCCCGGTGCGCGGGGTCGTTACAAGCCATTACTCAAGCGCAGCGCCCATATCACGGTGGTGCTGTCCGCAAAGCAAGCCTAGACAGGGCTACAAGGAGGCATCTTGGGGCGTAAAGTTCATCCCACGGGCTTTAGACTCGGTATCATCAAGGATTGGGAATCCAAGTGGTTTGCTGAGGGTGAAGAGTATGCGCGGCTGCTGGTCGAGGATCAGGCGATCCGGCAGCAGATTCGCAAGACTCTTGGGCGCGCCGGCGTCTCGCGCATCGAGATCCAGCGATTCCCCAAGCAGATCAACGTCACCATCGTGACGGCCAAGCCGGGCGTGGTGATCGGCCGCAGGGGCGCCAACATCAACGCGCTCAAAGAGACGCTGGAGCAGATGACCGACGTGCGCGGCAAGCATCTGCGCGTGGATGTGGTCGAGATAGATAACGTCGATCTGGATGCCCGCGTGGTGGCCGAGGGTATTGCCGAGCAGTTGGAGCGCCGGGTGGCCCACAAGCGGGCGATGCGACAGGCGGTCCAGCGGACGATGCGCGGTGGGGCGCAAGGCATCAAGGTGCTGTGCAGCGGGCGGCTTTCGGGCGCGGAAATGGCCCGCCGCGAGTGGGTGCGTGAGGGGCGCGTCCCCTTGCACACGCTGCGGGCGGATATTGATTTCGCCATTGAAGAGGCGTTGACCACCTTTGGCCGAATTGGCGTCAAGGTGTGGATCTATAAGGGTGACGTGCTGCCAGAGCCCAAGCAGGCGGCGGCGCGCGTCGAGGGAGTATAGCGAACATGTTGATGCCCAAGAGGCTCAAGTATCGCAAGCAACACCGTGGGCGGATGACCGGCAAGGCCACGCGCGGCGCGGATGTCAACTTTGGCGATTTCGGGCTCAAGGCGCTAGAGCCGGCCTGGATCACCAGCCGCCAGATCGAGGCTGCCCGTCGCGTGATCGTGCGCGTGATGCGGCGCAGCGGCCAGGTGTGGATCCGCATCTTTCCCGACAAGCCCGTGACCATGCGCGCCGCCGAGACGCGCATGGGTAGCGGCAAGGGGTCGGTGGATCACTATGTGGCCGTGGTCAAGCCCGGGCGCATCCTTTTCGAGGTAGCCGGCGTTGACGAGGCCACAGCGCGCGATGCGCTGCTGCGCGCCGCGCAAAAGTTGCCCATCAAGACGTCCTTTGCGACTCGCGATGTGGCCGGCAGAGGTGAGGCAGAATGAAGGCAAGCGAACTACACGATATGACGGATGCCGAACTGGAGCAGAGGCTGAACGAGCTCCATCAGGAGCGCTTTAACCTGCGCTTTCAGGTGGCCAGCCGCCAGTTGGACAACACGGGGCGCATCCGCGAGGTGCGGCGAGATATCGCGCGGATCCAGACGATCCAGCGTGAGCGTGAGTTGGATGCGGAGGTGCAGGATGCCGCGTAAACAGTTGAGCGGTCGCGTTGTGAGCGACAAGATGCAAAAGACCGTGGTTGTCGAGGTTGTTAGCGCCAAGCGGCATCCGCTATATAACAAGGTCTTGCGCCATGCGAAAAAGTATCTGGCGCACGACGAGAGTGGCGAGTGCCGCGAGGGCGATTGGGTGACCATTGAAGAGTCGCGGCCCATTAGCCGGCGCAAGAGCTGGCGCGTGATAGGCAACCAAAGCCGCGAGAACGGATAGCAGACCCTACGGGGAGGGCTCCCCGCCGGCGCGGACGTCGGGGCGGATAGATTAACAGAGTGGAGTAACGGGAAATGATTCAGGCATTTACCAGGCTCAAGGTAGCCGATAACACCGGTGCGCGTGAGATCATGTGCATCAAGGTGCTCGGCGGCACGCGCCGACGTTACGCTGGGGTCGGAGATGTGATTATCGCCTCGGTCAAAGAGGCAGCCCCGGGCGGCTCGGTCAAGAAAAAAGAAGTCGTGCGGGCGGTGATCGTGCGGACGGCCAAAGAGTACGGCCGGCCCGATGGTTCGTATGTACGGTTCGATGACAATGCGGCGGTGATCCTGGATGCGGAAAAGAACCCGCGTGGGACACGCATCTTTGGCCCGGTGGGGCGCGAGCTGCGCGAGGCCGGTTTCATGCGCATCGTGTCGCTGTCGCCCGAGGTGCTCTAGCCCGACGAGAGCGGGTGGTTATTGAGGAGTTGGGGATGAAGATCAAAGCAGGGGATACCGTCGAACTGATCAGCGGCAACGACAAGGGAGTGCGGGGAACCGTGCGCGTGGCGATGCCCAAGAGCAAGAAGGTGGTCGTATCGGGCGCCAAGATCGTGCGCAAGCACCAGCGGCGCACGGCCAATATGCGCACTGAGCCGGGCATCATCGAGCTGGAAGCCCCGATGCACGTGTCCAACGTCATGCTGGTCTGCCCGCAGTGCGATCAGCCCACGCGCGTCGGCTATCAGGTCTCTGAGGATGGCAGCAAGCAGCGCGTGTGCAAAAAGTGCAACGAGGTAATTGACTAGCGCGGCATGGGCGCATGCGTGGCGCGAAAGCTTGGGGAGTCAGGATGATGCACAGTTTACAGCAGATGTACAAAGAAGAGATCGTCTCCCAGATGATGGAAGAGTTTGGCTACACCAGCCCGATGCAGGTTCCTCGTCTGGTCAAGATCGTGGTCAATATCGGCCTGGGCGAGGCGTTGCAGAACCCGAACGCGCTGGAGAGCGCCAGCCGCGACGTGAGCAAGATCACAGGGCAAAAGCCGATCATCACACGGGCGCGCAAGTCTATCGCGAATTTCAAGTTGCGTGAAGGCAACCCGATCGGCGTCAAGGCGACGGTGCGCGGCGAGCGCATGTATGCCTTTTTGGACCGCCTGATCAACATCGCACTGCCCCGGCAGCGTGACTTTCGAGGCGTTTCGCGCACCGCATTCGATGGCCGTGGCAACTATACGCTGGGCCTGAATGAGCAACTGGTGTTTCTTGAAGTAGATTATGACGAGATTGACAAGATACGCGGCATGGCCGTCACTATCGTCACTTCGGCCGAGACGGACGAGGAAGCCAGGCGCCTGCTGGAGCTCATGGGGATGCCCTTTGTGGCCAGCCGGGCGCGCGCGGCGGCCTAGCCGCGTTGGATAGGACGCTAGACACCAGGCGCGGAGAATTGGAGAGGTAAAGTGGCGAAAAAGTCAATGATCGAGCGAGAAAAGCATCGCAAGTTCCAAGTGCGCGTGCGCAATCGCTGCTCTCGCTGCGGCAGGCCGCGCGGCTATATGCGACGGTTCGATCTGTGCCGCATCTGCTTCCGAGAGCTCGCCATGGAAGGCAAGATCCCGGGCGTCGTCAAGTCGAGCTGGTAGCGCCGCAAGCGGCGGTGGTTGGACGGCTGCCGAATGGTGCACCTAACCGACCCTCGGCAGGCAAAGCACACGGTGGCTGACACCATAAGTCTATGAGGGAGTTTCTGTAGATGAATGTAACTGATCCCATTGCCGATCTGCTCACGCGGATTCGTAACGGCCAAGCGGTACGCCGCCGCTATGTGCTCGTTCCGCACTCGCGACTCAAGCAAGCAGTGGCCCAAGTGCTCCAGGAAGAGGGCTATATTGATCGCTTTGACGTCGTGCGCGACGGGCGATTCCCGATGCTGCGCGTGTATCTCAAGTATACTCGCAGCCAAGAGCCGCTGATTCAAGGGCTCCGGCGCGTGAGCAAACCCGGATCCCGCATCTATACGCAAAAAGGCGACATCCCCTGGATTCGCTACGGCCTGGGCACCGTGATCCTTTCGACCCCCAAGGGGGTGCTCTCCGGGCGACAGGCGCGTCGGCTTGGGGTAGGTGGCGAAGTTCTCTGCGAGGTCTGGTAAGCGCCAGTCTGGCTTGGCAGATCGGGAGGTAGTTACTGTGTCTAGGATTGGCAAGATGCCCATCCCCGTGCCGGATCAGGTGCGGGTGGAGTTTGAAGGACAGCGGGTTACCGTCGAAGGGCCTCGCGGTGTGCTGGCGTTTGACGTACACCCGAACATGCAGGTCGCGTTGGCCGATAACGAGATGATCGTCACACGGCCCAACGACACGAATCAAAACAAGGCGCTGCATGGCCTGACGCGCGCTCTGTTGGCCAATATGGTTACCGGCGTTACGCAAGGGTTCACCAAGCGGCTTGTCATCAACGGCGTTGGCTTTCGCAGCGAGGTGCAGGGGAGCACGCTCACGCTTCAGGTGGGCTATAGCCACCCCGTGCAGATCGAGGCCCCCGAGGGGATCTCGTTCGAGGTTGACCGTACGGGCCGATTCATCACCGTGCTGGGCAATGACAAAGAGCTGGTGGGGGAGATTGCGGCTCGCATCCGCGCCGTACGCAAGCCAGAGCCCTACCAGGGCAAGGGGATTGCCTACGAGGGCGAGGTGATCCGGCGCAAGGCGGGCAAGGCCGGAAGGGTTGGAGGCAAAAAGTGAGTACAGTACAGCAAACTCATGAGGCGCGTGTCCACCGACACAAGCGCGTGCGCAAAAAGGTCGAGGGTACCAGCGAGCGTCCTCGCCTCAACGTGTTTCGCAGCCTGCGCCACATCTATGCACAGGTGATCGATGATAGCGTGGGGCACACGCTGGCCGCCGCTTCGACTTTGGATGGCGAGCTCAGCGCCCAGTGCCAAGGGCTCAGCAAGACCGAGTGCGCCAAGCTGATCGGGCGTGCCATCGCGGGCCGTGCCCAGGAGGCCGGCATCACAACCGTGGTCTTTGATCGCGGTGGTTACCAGTATCATGGGCGCGTCAAAGCGCTGGCCGATGCGGCGCGCGAAGCCGGTCTCGACTTTTAGCCTTTGCCAGACAGGCAATCTGTCACTCTGTTGACAGTGATGACGAGGGGAGATTCTATGAGTGATCGGAACAGATACGACGATTATGGCGAGGGCGAAGAGCTACAGGAGCGCGTCGTAAGCATTGACCGCGTTGCCAAGGTGGTCAAGGGCGGGCGTCGCTTTGGCTTTCGCGTGCTCGTCGTCGTGGGCGATGGGAACGGGCGTGTGGGCGTCGGCATCGGCAAGGCGCGCGACGTGCCCGGCGCGATCCGCAAGGGCGTGGAGCGGGCCAGGAACCACATGGTCGAGATCCCGCTCTTTGGGCGGACGATCCCCCACGATATCACTATGGACTATGGTGCGGCCAAGGTGCTGCTCAAGCCTGCTTCTCCGGGCACCGGCGTGATCGCGGGCGGCGGCGTGCGCGCCGTCGTTGAGGCCGTAGGCATTCACGATGTGCTCAGCAAGTCGCTTGGCAGCGACAATGTGTTCAACGTGGTCATGGCGACCTTTGAGGGGCTGCGCGCGCTGAACGATTTCGCCGAGCGGGCCCAGATGCGCGGCAAGACGATGGAAGAGCTTCTGCCGCCCTGGAGGGTGACGTCCGATGTCGAATAAGGTATTGCGCATCACCTATGTCAAGAGCGCGATCGGCTACAACGTGCGGCAAAAGCGCACCATCCGAGCGTTGGGGCTGCATCACCTGGGCGATGTGGTCGAGCAGAACGATACCCCGCCGATCCGCGGGATGGTAGACCGGGTGCAACATCTGGTGCGAGTGGAAGAGGTGGAATCATGAAGCTGCACGAGCTGCGTGAGCCCGAAGGCGCCAAGCGGCCGCGCAAGCGCAAAGGCCGAGGCATCGCAGCCGGCCAGGGCAAGACGGCCGGCTATGGCACCAAGGGCCAGAACTCTCGCTCGGGGCGCGGCGGCAAGCTCTACTTTGAGGGCGGCCAGTTGCCTTTGGTGCGACGCCTGGCCTACAAGCGCGGCTTTCGTAATGTCAACCGCGTCGAGTACTCGGTCGTCAATGTGAGCGCCCTGGAGATGTTTGCCGAGGGAACCGTGGTGGGCCCCGATCTGCTGATGCAGACTGGCCTGGTCAAAAAGCTGGATCAGCCGATCAAGATCCTGGGCGAGGGTGACCTGCAGCGGCCCTTGACGGTGCAGGCAGACAAGTTTTCAGAGGCTGCGCGCGCCAAGATCGAGGCGGCGGGCGGTACGGTAGTCGAGCTGAGCTAGCTTTTGGCGTCCATCCGTGCCAATTGGATCGAATGGGAGTGAGTGATGCTGCAAGCGGTGTCCAACGCGTTTAGATTGCCGGACCTGCGCAAAAAGATCATCTTTACACTGGTGATCCTGGTGATCTACCGGTTTGCCTCGCATGTGCCCATCCCGGGGGTCAATCTCGAGGCGCTGCGGCTCGTGTTCCAGCAGAACCAGTTGTTGGGCTTGCTGGACATGTTCTCCGGCGGCGCCATGTCCAACTTTTCCGTGATGGCGATGGGGGTCTATCCCTACATCACGGCCCAGATCGTGTTGCAGCTCTTGGCGCCCATCATCCCGGCCCTCAGCCAGCTCAACAAAGAGGGCGAGGCGGGCCGGGAAAAGATGAACCAGTACACCATGCTGCTAACGATCCCGCTGGCGGCGCTGCACGGCTTTGGCCAGACTTCGCTGCTGGCCGGGGCCGCAGGCACCGGCACTACCGTGATCAGCAACTTTGGCTTTCGGGCCGGAACCGTGTTGCCCACCATCGCGACGCTGCTGACGCTCACGGCGGGCACGCTGCTGGCGATCTGGCTGGGCCAGTTGATTGACGACCAGGGCATCGGCAACGGCATCTCGCTGATCATCTTTGGCGGCATCATCTCTGGCATCCCGCAGCGGCTGGCGCAGATGTGGTACACCAATCCTGTCCTGATCGTGGTGTTCGGCGCCATCACAGCCATTACCGTGATCGGCATCGTGTTGGTGCATGAGGGCCAGCGCCGTATCCCGGTACACTATGCCAAGCGCGTGCGCGGCAACAAGATCTATGGCGGCCAGAGCACCCATATCCCGTTGCAGGTCAACTCGGCCGGCATGATCCCGCTGATCTTTGCCGTCTCGATCATCATGCTGCCCGGCGTGGTCGCCAGCTATTTTGTGAACTCGAACGTGACGTTTATCGCCAATGTTTCCAAGGCCGTCTCCACGGTCTTTGATTCCGGCGGCGTCTTTTACTGGATCTTTTACTTTTTGCTGGTCGTCGGGTTTACCTATTTCTACACCGACGTGATCTTTCAGCAGCAGGACCTGCCCGAGACGCTGCGGCGCCAGGGTGGTTTTGTGCCCGGCATCCGGCCGGGGGCCCGCACCGCCGAGTATCTGCACGGCATCGTGCGGCGCATCACGCTGGTGGGGGCGCTGTTCCTGGGCATCATCGCCATTATGCCCTTCCTGGTGCAGTTGTTCGTGGGGCAGAGCGAGATGTTGCTCACCAGCACCGGCCTGCTGATTGTGGTGGGCGTTGTGCTGGATACGATGAAGCAGCTCGAAGCGCAGTTGCTCATGCGGCACTATGAGGGCTTTATTCGGAGGATGAGGTAAGGTCATGGTTGACATTATCTTGTTGGGAGGGCCCGGCGCCGGCAAGGGTACCCAGGGTGAGCTGATGGCCCAGTGGCTGCCGCTGCCCCGGGTCTCGAGTGGGGATCTGTTCCGCGCGAACCTCTCCCAGCAGACCGAGCTGGGCAAACAGGCCAAAGTGTATATGGATCGCGGCGAGCTGGTGCCCGACCAGATCACCATCGGGATGGTGGCCGACCGCGTTGCCCAGCCCGATTGCGCCAACGGCGTCGTCTTTGATGGCTTTCCGCGCACCGTGGCGCAAGCCGAGGCCCTGGACGCCCTGCTGGCCGACATGGGTCGCAAGGTGGATGTGGTGCTCAACATCGAGGTCGCCGAGGATGTGCTGCTGGCGCGTCTGGCTGGCCGCTGGACATGCACCAAGTGCGGCGAGATCTATCACCGGCTCTTTGGGCCGGAAAAGGTGCAGGGCATTTGCGACAAGTGCGGCGGTGCACTGTTCCAGCGCGAGGACGACAACCCAGAGACCCAGTCGCGGCGCATCCGCGTCTACCAGGAGCAGACGGCGCCGCTGCAGGCCTACTATCGTGCGCGGGGCGTGCTGGCCGAGATCGATGGCGAGCAGTCGCCCGAGGCAGTGGGTGCCGCGATCAGGGCCGCGGTAGCGCCCCTGCTGGCATAATTGACATAAACGTCTAGAGACTGTAGAATAATGAGCACTGTTCCACGACGTTCCGAACGAGAACTGGCCGCGATGCGGGTTGCCGGTGGCATTGTGGCCCAGGTGTTGCGAGAGATGGAGCGTCGTGTGGCGCCCGGGGTGACGACCCAGGAGCTGGATACCATCGCCGAGACGATGATCCGCGACCTGGGGGGCATCCCCTCATTCAAGGGTTATCTAGGCTACCCGGCCACGATCTGCGCCTCGGTGAACGAGGAGATCGTGCACGGCATCCCTGGCGGGCGTCGCCTGCAAGCAGGTGACATCGTTAGCATTGATGTGGGCGCCATCTGGCAGGAGTATCACGGGGATGCAGCGACCACCATCGCGGTGGGCGAGGTGTCGCCCGAGTTACGGGCGCTGATGGTTGCCACGCGCCAGGCGCTGGAGGCGGGCATCGCGGCTGTGCAGGCCGGCAGGCGCATGGGAGAGGTCTCTCATGCCATCGAGGCCGCCGCCCGCGAGGCGGGGTTCGAAGTGGTGCGCGAGTATGGCGGGCACGGGATCGGGCGCGCCATGCACGAGCCGCCTCGCATCAGCAACTGGGGGCCGTCAAACGTGGGCATGCGCCTGCGAGAGGGGCTCACATTCTGTCTGGAGCCGATGCTCACCCTCGGCGGCTATGCCACCAAGGTGCTCGCCGACGGCTGGACCGTCGTCACTGCCGATGGATCGCCATCGGCCCACTATGAGCATACCCTGGCCGTCACCGGGGATGGCGCCGAGATACTGACCCGCGTCAGAGACGAGGTTACGGAGGAGGAAACGCAATGAAGGTGAAACCCTCGGTCAAAAAGAGATGTGAAAAGTGCAAGATCATCCGTCGCCGTGGCGTTGTGCGGATCATCTGTGAAAACCCGCGCCACAAGCAGCGACAGGGCTAGTATCGAGATAGGGGCTGAACGGCAGGGCGCCGTTCGGCGATGAGACGGGCATTCCAGGAGGATCATACATGCCGCGTATCGCAGGAATTGACATCCCAAACGAAAAGCGCGTCGAGGTGGGCCTCACCTATATCTATGGGATCGGGCTCACACGCAGCCAGGCCATTCTGGCCAAGACCAACGTCAGCCCAGACACGCGCGGGCGCGATCTGACCGAGGCTGAGGTCGCTCGACTGCGCGACGTCATCGCTCAGGATTATGTGGTGGAGGGCGACCTGCGCCGCGAGGTAGCGATGAACATCAAGCGGTTGGTGGATATCGGCAGCTACCGGGGCATGCGGCACCGCCGCAATCTGCCGGTGCGCGGCCAGCGCACCAAGACCAATGCGCGCACCCGTCGTGGCGTCCGGCGCACCGTGGCCGGCAAGAAGCGTGCTCGGGATAAAAAGTAGTAGGATTCTGTGGGGGAGGTCTCACCGTAATGGGTCGAAGAAGAACGAGAGGGCGTACACCGCGACGCGAGCGGCGGAATGTGCCGCGCGGGCGCGTCTATATTCAGGCGACGTTCAACAACACCATCATCACTGTGACCGATCCGGATGGGGATGTGTTGGCCTGGCGCAGCGCCGGACAGGATTTTCGTGGGTCGCGCAAGAGCACCCCGTTCGCCGCCCAATCGGCGGCCAGCGCGGTGAGTCGCTCGGCTATGGATATGGGCATGCGTGATGTGGATGTCTTTGTCAAGGGCCCGGGCCCGGGGCGTGAGGCCGTTCTGCGGCAGTTGCAGGCCTCGGGGCTGTACGTGCGCTCGATCACAGACGTTACGCCCATCCCCCATAATGGCTGCCGTCCGCCCAAAAAGCGACGCATCTAGTAGGGCGTTTGGCTGCTCTGTTCGATGCCCAAGGGCGAACCGTCGCCGGGGCATCGAATGTGTCTGCAATGATCGCACAAGAGGGGCTGCGGGGAAGACGTTGGGGCTCTAGTCCCGCCCCGAAATCTACACGTAAACCCGCTACCGGTGCGCCAGAGGGGCGCATCGGCAACTAGAGGAGGATTGATGGCTAGATATCGTGATTCGGTCTGCAAGCAGTGCCGGCGTGAGGGCACCAAGCTCTTTCTCAAGGGCTCGCGCTGTCTCTCGCCCAAGTGCGCCGTCGAGCGGCGCGCGTTCCCGCCTGGCGACCACGGCCGCCAGACCCAGTTTCGCCGGCAGGTCTCGGACTATGGGCAGCAGTTGCGCGAGAAGCAGCGCCTACGCCGCATCTATGGCGTGTTGGAGCGCCAGTTCCGCCGCTATTACGAGCTGGCCGAGCGCATGCGTGGCCAGACCGGCCAGAATCTGCTGAGCATCCTGGAGCGCCGCCTGGATAACGTGGTCTACCGGCTGGGGCTTGCAGAATCTCGCCCCCAGGCGCGACAGCTCGTGGCCCACGGGCACATTGATCTGAACGGGCGCAGGACCAATGCCCCCTCCGCGTTGGTGAGTGTGGGCGATGAGGTCTGCGTGCGCGCGCGTAGCATTCACAATGCCTACTTTGACGAGCTGCGCGAAGTGCTGGAGCACCAGTCGGTGCCAGGCTGGCTTTCGCTGCGAGCGGCGGATATGGCTGCGACGGTGATCGCTTTGCCGACTCGCGAGCATGTGGACATCTCTGTGAACGAGCAGCTCGTGGTCGAGTACTATTCGCGGTAACGGGAGCCTTGGCAATCATACGAACAGATAGGTCTAGGGCGTCGAACGGCAACAGACTCGGGTCCGTCGCGGCGCCGAGAAGGTAAGGAGGGTTTCCCTTGCTGCACCAAGTGCTACCAAAGATCGAGATCGAAGCGGCAACGCAAAACTATGGCCGCTTTGCCATCGGCCCCATGTCGCGCGGCTATGGCATCACCATGGGAGTCGCGCTGAGGCGCGTGCTGATCTCTTCGCTGCCTGGGGCGGCCATCACCTCAGTGCGCGTTTCGGGCGTGCCCCACGAGTTTACCGATATCCCCGGGGCCAAAGAAGACATGACCATGCTGCTCCTGAACCTGAAACTGGTGCGGCTGATCTCGCACTCTGAGGAGCCGGTGCGTATGCGGGTTTCGGCCAGGGGCAAGAGCGTGGTTACGGCGGGCGACCTGGAAGCGCCCGCTGACATCGAGATCGTCAACCCCGAGTTGCAGATCCTGACGCTGGATACCCTCGATTCCGATCTAGAGATCGAGTTTGTGGTGGAACGCGGCGCGGGGTATGTGCCGGCCGAAAACCATGAGAAGCTGCCCATTGGGCAGATCCCTGTGGACGCGATCTTTAGCCCCGTGGTCAAGGTGGGCCACCAGGTAGAGCCGGCGCGCATCGAGCAGATCACCAACTATGACCTGCTCAAGCTCGAGATTTGGACCGATGGCACCATCCGGCCTGCCGAAGCCCTCACTCGGGCGGCGCGCATCCTGGTGCAGCACCTGATGCCGGTGGCCGAGTTCTCCGAACTGGAGCCGGTGCGGGTCGAGCCTGTCGCAGACGAGATGCCCGTCTCCAACGAGCTGTATGATGTGCCCATCGAGGAGCTGGATCTGGCCGTGAGGGCCTTTAACTGCCTCAAACGCGCCAACATCTTTAGCGTGGGCGACGTCATGGAGCGGCTGACCAAGGGCTCGGACGAGATGCTGGCCATCCGGAACTTTGGCCAGAAATCGCTAGAGGAGCTGATCGTTCGGCTCAAGGAAAACGGGTTTCTGCCCGAGGACTATGAGATTGACTAGGCCCGGATCTTCCCGCCGGCTGCGGGGAGAGCTGGATGCCATATCCACGGAGAGGTAGCGAGCCATGAGACACCGTGTAGCGGGGCGCCAACTGGGGCGCAATACGGCGCAACGCAAGGCGCTGCGCATGAATCTGGTCAGGGCGCTGGTACAACATGAGCGCATCCGCACCACCAAGGCCAAGGCGTTGTCGGTGCGGAGTGATGCCGAGCATCTCATCACCATCGCCAAGCGCGGCATGGCCAAGCGCGCTGCAGAAGAGCAGGATGTACACGAGCGCCGCCTGGCGGCCGTCGTGTTGGGCGATCGCCGGCTGGTGGCCAAGCTCTTTGACGAGATCGCGCCGCGATACGCCGAGCGCAGCGGAGGATACACGCGCGTGCTCGATCTGGGGCCGCGCAAGGGCGATAACGCCGACATGGCCCTTTTGGAGTTGGTCTAGTCCTGGGCCGGGGGCTGAGATAGCTTGGCCGAGCGCAACTATCGGTTGACCGTGGCCTATGATGGCGTTGCGTATAGCGGGTTCCAGATCCAGGCGGATTGCCCCACCATCCAGGGAGAGCTGGAAAAGGCCCTGGCGGCGCTGACGGGGCAGTTTGTGCGGGTGCACGGGGCGGGCAGAACCGACGCCGGTGTACACGCTCAGGGCCAGGTGATCAGCTTTCAGGCCGAATGGCGCCACCCGCTTGAGGATCTGCAGCGGGGCATGAACGCATTGCTGCCGAGAGACATCGCGGTGCGAGATGCAGAGTGGGCGCCAGAAGGGTTCCATGCGCGCTATAGCGCCGTGAGCCGCGAGTACTTGTACAATCTCTATATCGCGCCGATCAGAGAGCCGCTGATGGATCGCTATGCCCACCGGCTGGCGAGCGCGCCAGCATGGGAGGCCATGGAGCAGGCGGCAGCGATGCTGGTGCGGGAGGGCGATTTCGCCGCCTTTGGGCAGGCGACTGCGGGCCAAAGCACGACTCGTACGGTCTGGCAGGCGGGGTGGCGCGCGAGGTCGCTACCCTGGGCGCTGGAGCAACCGGTCGAGATGCGCGAGTTTGCCATTGTGGCCAACGGGTTTCTGCGGGGCATGGTGCGCCGGATCGTCGGAACGCTGATCGATGTCGGGCTGGGCGCCCTCGATCCTGAGGAGTTTGGCCAGATCCTGCAAGAGCGGGATATCCGCCGGGCAAGCCCGCCGGCTCCGGCCTGTGGCCTTGTGCTCTGGCGCGTGAATTACTGAACAGTGGCCTGAAAGCGGATCTGCAGGCACTCTCCGGCGATGCGCCGCAGTGTGAGGAGGCGGCGCCGCAAGAGGTAGAAGGAGTGACGAGAGTGAATACGTATGTAGTCAAACAAGGCGAGATCGAGCGAACCTGGTTTGTGGTGGATGCCGAGGGGCAGAACCTTGGGCGTCTCGCAACCCGAATCGCCACGATCTTGCGCGGCAAGCACAAGCCGATGTACACGCCCAGCATGGATGTGGGGGATTTCGTGATCGTCATCAATGCGGGCAAGGTCCAGGTGACGGGAACCAAGCTGGATGACAAGATGTACTACCGTCACTCGCTCTATCCGGGCGGGCTCAAGGCGGTCTCGCTGCAGCGCATGCTCCAGACGCACCCCGAGCGGGTGCTCGAGCACGCCATTAGGGGCATGTTGCCCAAGAACAAGCTGGGTCGCGCCATGTTCAAAAAGCTCAAGGTGTATGCGGGCGCAACGCACCCGCACACGGCTCAGAAACCCCAGTTGCTGGAACTCTAGCCGACGACTCGTACCATGTGGGAGGATGATAGGTGACGCTGACATATTTCTACGGCACAGGGCGGCGCAAGTCGGCTTCGGCCAGGGTGCGGCTGTACCCAGGTGATGCGGGCTTTGTGATCAACGGCAAGCCGGCGGAAGAGTTCTTTTCGCGACAGGTGGATATGAACACCGCCTTGGAGCCGCTGCGGGCCACCGAGACGGAAGGGCAGTTCCGCATCTCTGTCGTGGTGCAGGGGGGCGGGATCACCGGCCAGGCCGGCGCCATTCGCCACGGCATCGCGCGGGCGCTGCTCGTCTCGGACCCCGAGCTGCGCAAGGCGCTGCGCTCCGGCGGCTTTTTGACGCGCGATCCGCGCGCCAAGGAGCGCAAAAAGCCCGGTCTCAAGCGCGCTCGCAAGGCGCCGCAGTACACCAAGCGCTAGAGCAACCCCAAGGGGCATGCTGCGTATGGTACGGCAGAGGGCACATGCCCTCTGCCGTTTCCTGCGTTGCGGCGGTGTGTGGGCTACCAGGGCCAGTAGAGAGCCAGCCCTGCCGTCAGCGCCCACAACAGGATGCTGACGAGCAGCGGCCTATCGCTCAGGACGATCTCTTCAGGCGAGCCGCCCAGGCGGCGCACGTGGATCAGGTACAGGTATCGAAAGATGCCGTACATGACAAAGGGGATCGTGAACATCATCGAGTGGTTGGCGGGCAGGTTGGGCGCGCTAAAGGTATAGAACGAGTACGCCGCCAGGGTCGTGGCGGTGACCAACGAGGTCATTTCGTCCAAGAAGCGGACCGAGTACTCTTCCAGGATGGCGCGGTGGTTGTTGGCATCCTGCTGCAGCAAGACCAGCTCGTGGCGCCGCTTGTTGATGGCGATAAAGAGGGCCAGCAACGTGGTGCAGACATAGAGCCAGGGCGAAAAGCGCGCCACCACGACGACCACGGCCCCCGCATAGACGCGCAGCACAAACCCAAAGGCCACCGTCATGACATCCAGGATGACCGTGTGCTTGAGCTTGTAGTTGTATAGCATCATCACGGCCAGGTAGGCCAGGGCGACCCACAGCAGCTTGAGGTCTACCAGCAGCGCCAGGAGCAGGCCGCCGAGGGCCAGCGCCGCTGCCGCAATCTGGGCCACCTTGGGTTGGAGCGCGCCGGAGGCCAGGGGGCGACGGCGTTTGGTGGGGTGGGCGCGGTCGTTCTCGATATCAACGAGATCGTTGACGAGATAGATGGCGCTGGATATGGCGCAAAAGACCGCGAAAGCTGCTATACTCTTGAGCAGCGCAACCGGATCGAGGATGCGCGCGTCAAAGAACATGGCAGCCAAGACAAAGACATTCTTGACCCATTGTTTGGGACGCATGGCCCTGAGAAGTGGGTAACGCATTGGACCCTCCTGATAAGTCGGCCTAGTTTAGCGTCGGTGGTGCGCAGCGTCAAAGCGCCGCAACGGAACCACAGGGCTTGGTCAAAATCCAGATTATGTACATCTAGCATGAGGACATCAACTCACCATAACCGCGACCTTGACATCGCCCTGGATGGAACCGAAACACGATGGACAAACCGGTTCGTCTCGATATTCTGGTGCATCGGTTGGGGCTGGCCCGCAGCCGAGAGCAGGCCCGCCGTTTGATCATGGCGGGCGAGGTACGGGTGGACGGCCAGGTGGCCGACAAGCCCGGGGTTCGCGTGAGCCCCGGCGCGCCCGTCAGCGTGGACGCTCGTCCCCCTTATGTCAGTCGCGGCGGGCTCAAGCTGGAACGGGCGCTGGACGAGTTCGCCATCTCGCCCGAGGGGTGTGTGGTAGCCGATGTGGGCGCCTCGACCGGTGGGTTCACGGACTTGTGGTTGCAGCGCGGCGCCGCCAGGGTCTATGCTATTGACGTAGGCTATGGGCAACTGGCCTGGTCGCTGCGCCAGGATCCCCGCGTGGTGGTGATGGAGCGCACCAACGCGCGCCACCTGGAGGCTCTGCCGGAGCCGATCCATCTGGCCAGTATAGATGTGTCGTTCATCTCGCTGTCGCTGATTCTGCCCCGGGTGTACAATTGGCTGGCCGAAGGGGGCCAGGCCGTCGCGCTGATCAAGCCGCAGTTCGAGGCTGGCGCCGATCAAGTCGGCAAGGGTGGCGTGGTCCGCGAACGCCAGACGCATCTCGAGGTGCTGCAAAGGGTTCTCACAGATGCGGCCGCGGGCGGCTGGCGGGTGTTGGGCTTGATCCGCTCGCCGATTACCGGGCCGGCGGGAAACATCGAGTTCCTGGCCTGGCTGGGCAAGGGTGGTTGCCCTGAAGAGATTGATCGAGCTGGGGCGATTCATCAGGCGCTCGGGCCCCAATAATACGTGATGTAGGAGGATAGGGAATGCCTTCCTGGCTTGGCACAACACAACAACGTTATCGGGCGTTCCTGATCGCGATGCTCAGCATCGTTCTGCTCGCCGTGATGCGCAAGGCGCACGCGGCCCTGGTGCCCTTTTTCCTGGGCTTTATCCTGGCCTATCTGCTCGTGCCCCTGGTGGATTTCTTTGATCGGCATTCTCCCCGCTTTTTGAAAAAGTGGAAACTATCGCGGCGTCTGGCCATCATCCTCGTCTATCTACTGGCCCTGGGCGGCATTACGGGCATGCTGGCCTACTTTATCCCCGCGCTCACCGCTCAATCCCAGGAATTCGCTAGGGAGCTGCCCAACTATGTCCAGGTGATAGATAAGCTGTTGACGGTGGACATGAAGGAACTGCTGGAGCGCATCCCCGATGGGATCAGCGATGCGGTAGAGACCACCGTGCAGAATGCCGTGGTCACCCTGGGCGAGACGTTGCGCCGAGGCGTGGAGGGCACAGTGCGCACCCTCTGGCAGACCTTGGGCTTTATCATCGGTGTGCTCATCATCCCCATCTGGCTCTTTTACGTGCTCAACGATACGGACCGGCTGCGGCGGGCGGTCAAGCGCATGATCCCGGAAAAGATGGATGCCGACGTGCGCAATATCGTCGCCATTGTAGATGGCCTGCTCAGCGCCTATGTGCGCGGCCAGCTCTTGATATGCTTGCTGGTGGGGCTGATGGTCACGATCTTGCTCCTGGCGTTCCGCATCAACATGGCATTGTTGTTGGGCACTCTTGCGGGCTTTTTCGAGGTCATTCCCTTTTTGGGCCCCTGGATCGGGGCGATCCCGGCGGTGCTGATCGCCTTTTTGCGCAGCCCCATCACGGCGCTTTGGGTGGCGCTGGGCTTTTTCGCCATCCAGCAGATAGAGAGCAACTTGCTCAGCCCCAGGATCACGGGGCGGGCGGTGCGCTTTCATCCGGCCATCGTCATGGTCGTCGTGGTGGTTGGCAGCGAGGTAGCGGGGCTGTTGGGCGTGTTGCTGGCTGTGCCGGTTTCCGCCGTGGCGCGCGATGTGTATCAGTACCTCTACCTGCGCACCACCGAGCGGGGCGCCACGCCCGAGATGGCTATGGAGACCCTCAACGCACGCAATCTGTAGCGCGCCAGCTCTGGCGTTTCGGCCCTAGCCCTCTCTGGTGTATACTACTGAATTGATAGTCTCCAATCGGCGGCCTTTTGCTGGCTGCCGATATGCCCTACCGATAGGAAAAGAACTTGACCAACGATCAGGCCCGCACCATCGCGCATGTGCGCAACTTTTGCATCATCGCCCATATTGACCACGGCAAGTCCACCCTCTCCGACCGCCTGCTGGAGGCGACGGGCACCATCGCCTCGCGCGAGATGGCCGAGCAGGTGTTGGACCGCATGGACCTGGAGCGCGAAAAGGGCATCACGATCAAGGCCAAGGCCGTGCGCATGGCGTATGAACACTCCGACGGCCGCCCGTACGAGCTCAACTTGATCGACACGCCGGGGCACGTGGACTTTGCTTACGAGGTCTCTCACGCCCTCTCGGCCTGCGAGGGCGCCGTGCTGGTGGTGGATGCCACCCAGGGGATCGAAGCCCAGACGTTGGCGAACCTCTACCTGGCCCTGGAGCACGACCTGGATATCATCCCGGTGATCAACAAGATTGACCTGCCGGCGGCGAATCCAGACGAGGTGGCCCACGAGATTGAGGAACTCTTGGGCATTCCGGCGGAAGAGGTCTTGCAGGTCTCGGCCAAAGAGGGACTGGGCACCGGCGCGCTGCTGGCCGCCATCATCGAGCGCATCCGCCCGCCGCGCGGCGCTGAAGCCGAGCCGCTGCGCGCCCTGGTGTTCGACTCGCACTATGATTCGTACAAGGGCGTGATCGCCTATGTGCGGGTGATGGATGGCGTCATCGAGGCGGGCTCGCCGCTGATGATCATGTCCAACCGGCGAAGCGTAGACCCGCTGGAAGTGGGAGTGTTTGGCCCGCACATGCGCCCCGTGCCCCAGTTGGGGGCCGGCGATGTGGGCTATGTGGCGACGGGGCTCAAGAACGTGCGCGATTGCCGCGTGGGCGATACCATCACCGGCGCGGCGCATTCTGCGCCCGAGCCGCTGGCGGGCTTTGCGCCCCCCAAGCCTATGGTCTTTGCCGGGCTCTATCCGGTGGACAATGCCGACTATACGGACCTGCGTGACGCCCTGGAAAAGCTGCAACTGAACGACGCCTCGCTGGTCTACCAGCCCGAGTCCTCGGTGGCCCTCAACCTGGGCTTTCGCTGCGGCTTTCTCGGCCTCTTGCATATGGAGATCGTGCAGGAACGTCTGGAGCGCGAATACGAACTGGACCTGCTGGCGACCGCGCCCAGCGTCGAATACGAGGTGCTCTTGACGGGCGGCGAGGTGCTCACCATTGACAACCCCTCCGAGCTGCCGGATATGTCGCAGGTGGTCGAGATCCACGAGCCGTGGATGCATATCAGTCTGTTCACGCCCACCGAGTATATCGGCACCCTGATGGAGCTGGCCACGGGGCGGCGCGGCGAGTTTGACAAGCTAGAGTACCTGGACGAGCGGCGGGTGTTGCTTGGCTTTTACATTCCCTTGGCCGAGATCCTGGTGGATTTCTACGACCAACTCAAGTCACGCACACGGGGCTATGCCTCGATGGACTATGGCTTTCACGGCTACCGGCCGGGCGACCTGGTCAAGATGGATATCCTGGTCAACGAGGAGCCGGTGGATGCCCTCTCGCTGATCGTGCACCGCGAGAGCGCGTATGACAAGGGCAGCTTGCTGGTGCGCCGGCTCAAGGATGTGATCCCCTCACAGCTCTTTGCCGTGCCGATTCAGGCGGCTGTGGGGAGCCGGGTCATTGCGCGGGCCACAGTCAAGGCGTTGCGCAAGGACGTGCTGGCCAAGTGCTATGGCGGCGACATCACGCGCAAGCGCAAGCTGCTGGAGCGCCAAAAAGAGGGGCGCCGCCGCCTCAAGCGCGTGGGCAAGGTGGACCTGCCACAAGAGGCGTTCATGGCGGTGCTGCGCCTGAACGATTAGCCCCGCGTCCTCTGAAAGGATGCCATGCTCGCTGCGCACCAACCTCGCTCCACGCGCCTCCGGATCGCCGTCCCGCTCCTGCTGAGCGCGATCCTGGCGGTGGCGCTCTATGTGCGCCTGGCCCACCTGGATTGGGACCGCGGGCTGCTGTTCCACCCCGATGAGCGCCAGATCATGTTCGTCGTGGCGGAGTTGGATTTCCCCTGGCCGCCCGATTGGGCGACGCTGCTCTCGCCCGAGAGTCCCTGGAACCCCAGTTTTTTCGCCTATGGCTCGCTGCCCCTCTATCTGCTGCGCATCGCCGCCAGCCTGGCCGCCCTCGCCTGGCCGGAGATGGCCAACGCTCGCTCGTTCTATCTCATTGGCCGGGTGTTCTCGGCGCTGGCCGATGTAGGCACGGTGGCCCTGGTCTTTGGCCTGGGGCGCGAGCTATATGACGACGCCGTGGGCCTGCTGGGCGCCGCGTTTGTGGCCCTGACCGTGCTGCACGTCCAGCTCTCCCATTTCTACGCCGTGGATACCCTGCTGACGTTTCTCGTCGTGCTATGTCTCTATCTGGCGGTGCGCGCGGCTCGGCGGCCCAGCGCGGGCCGCTGGGCGGGGCTGGGCGTGGCCTTGGGGGCCGCCCTGGCCACCAAGATCAGCGCCGCGCCCCTGGCCGTGCCGCTGGGGTTGGCCTGCCTGGCTGCGGCGGGGACAGAACAGGCGCAGGGCCGGCAATCAGCCACGGGCGTGGGGGCGGCGCTATGGCGAACGCTGCGCCATGCGGGCATTGTGGCGTTGGCGGCGCTGCTCACCTTTGTCGTGTGCCAGCCCTATGCGCTGCTCGACATAAACCAGTTCCTGCACGATATCCTGCGGGAGAGCCAAATGGCGCGCGGCATCCTGGATATGCCCTATACGCGCCAGTTCAGCGGCGCGCCGCCCTATCTCTACTTGCTCTGGCAGACCGTGGTCTGGTCCATGGGCATCCTTTTGGGCCTGGTGGGGTTGGCGGGAACCTTGGCCGCGCTGGCGCAGGCGATCTTGGGAGCAACGCGGGGGCGGTGGGCGCAGCTCGCCCTGTCCGCCATCCCCCTGTCCTGGTTCCTGGTCTATTTTGCCATCACCGGCTCGTTCCACGCCAAGTTTTTGCGCTACATGCTGCCGGTGATCCCGCTGCTGTGCCTGTGGGGCGCAGCAGGGCTGGCGGCGCTGGCCCGCGCGAGGCGGCGCGCCTGGCGCGCCATCGGGGTGGGGCTGGCGGGGCTGACCCTGGCCGCCAGCGGGCTCTACGCGGCGGCCTACATGCACGTGTTCGCCGCCACCCACCCGTGGATCCAGGCCACCGAGTGGATCTGCGATCAGGTGCCCCAGGGCCGGACGCTGCTGATCGAGCACTGGGATAACCCCTTGCCCCTGCTGCAGGGCCGCGACGGTTTGGGCTGCTGGCCGCGCTATCGCTATATCGCCTTTAACGGCTACTATCCCGATGACGCCGCCAAGCTGGAGGAGCTGTTGGACGCGCTGCAGGCCAGCGACTATATCGTGCTCTCTAGCAACCGGCTTTACAACTCGATCCCCCGCCTGCCCGAGCGCTATCCCCTGACCACCCGCTACTATGAGTTGCTGATGGGCGAGGAGCTGGGGTTCGAGCTGGTCTATTTCGCCCAGGTGTACCCCGAGCTGTGGGGCGTGCGGCTGGTGGACGAGACCTTTCGCGATCCCGATCTGCCCATGCCGCGCCTGCTGGCCGAGCAGGGCCGCCGCGCGACGGATCTGGTGTTGGGCCGCGCCGACGAGAGCTATAGCGTCTACGATCACCCCATGCCGCTGATCTTTGAGAAAAAGGCGCAGCTCTCTCGCGAGGAGCTGTTGGCGCTCCTGGGCGAGGCGGCGGTGGGGCTGCCCAAGCCATAGGCCCGGCTGACGGGCCTGCCCAGTTACATGGTGGCTTGGGGGCGGAAGGCAACCTGGCCGCCGATAGGGACAAAGCAAGCTGCGCTTGCTCTGTTGGGCGAGACGCCCGCCCTCCATGCAAGACTGGGCAGACGCGCGCCTTTGGCCCGCGTGCGGGCCGATGCTATAATCCGGCCAATCACCCGTCCCCCTTGGAGCCGAGAGTATCCAGGAGCCATGAAGAACCGTATCCGTCTGGCGATCGGCCTGGCCCTCAGCGCCCTGTTCCTCTATCTGGCCATGCGCGGCACCGATTGGGCCGAGCTATGGGGCCTCTTTCGCGCTGGCCGCTATCTGTACCTTGTCCCCGTGTTCCTCCTCATCGCTGCCATCAGCGGCGTGCGCGCCGTGCGTTGGCATCTGCTCATGGAGCGCGATGCGAGCCTGACCCTGGCCGAGATCTATCATCTGGTCAACATCGGCTACATGTTCAACAACATCCTGCCTGCCAAGGCGGGCGAGGCGGTGCGCGGCTATCTGGCGGGGCGCAAGCTGGCGGGCGGCCTGGGCCAGGCCGTCTCGACGCTGCTCATTGAGCGCTTGTTGGACGTGCTGGCCGTTGTCGTGCTGCTGGCGGGCCTGCTGCCCTTTATGGCGCTGCCCGATTGGGCCGTGCGGGGCGGGCTGCTCCTGGGCGTCGGCGTCATTGGGGGGACGGCGGCCCTGGTCGTCATGGCCCGCATCGGACCGCGCGCGGTGGATTGGCTCTGGCGCCTGGTGGGGAGGCTGCCTCTGGTGGGCCATCCCAGGCTCAAGGCCGGCTTGCTCAACCTGTTGGACGGCTTTGCCGTGCTGACCCATCCCCGCCGCCTGCTGCCCGTGCTCTTGACCACGGCTGCGGTCTGGCTGGGCTACGCAGCCATGAACTGGCTCATGCTGTTCGTCTTTCGGATGGAGGGGCTGGGCCTGGCCGCCGCCGCCCTGGTGCTGTGCTTTACCGGCCTGAGCATGGTGGTGCCCTCCTCACCGGGGGCCATCGGACCCTTTGAGTGGGCGGGCATCCAGGCCCTGGCCCTCTTTGCCGTCGAGCAGAGCGCCGGGTTTGGGTATACCCTGGGGTTGCACATGTTCACCAACGTAGCGCTGATCGGGCTGGGGATCGTGGGGCTGATCAGCGAGGGCATCAGCTATGGGCGCATCACCCAGGTCATGGCCGAGGCTGCGGCCCCGTCCGATGGCGTGGAGCAGGCGCCTTGACCCGCATCCTGATCGCCCTGACCTACTATTACCCTCACTGGACGGGTCTGACCGCCAATGCCCAGAACCTGGCCGAGGGGCTGGCGCGGCGCGGCCACACGGTGACTGTGCTTACCTCACGGTACCGGCGCGATCTGCCCCGCGAGGAGCGGCACCGGGGCGTGCACATTGTGCGCGAGCCCTCGTGGCTGCGCCTGAGCCGGGGCCAGGTGATGCCAGGCTTTGCCGGCGCCGTCTGGCGCCTGCTGCGCGAGCACGATCTGGCCCTGGTCTTTACCCCCATGCTGGAGACCTGGCTGGTGGGCGCCCTGGCCCACCGCGCGGGCAAGCCGATGGTCATGGCGCACCAGGGCGACCTGGTGATGCCCAGGGGCGCATGGAACCAGATGGTGCAGCGCGGCATGAACTGGCTGCTGGAACGGGGCGCGCGCATCGCCGACCGCATCACCATCCTGAACCGGGACTATGCCGAGCACTCGGCCTATCTGCGGCCCCACCTGGACAAGGTGGCGGCCATCTACCCGCCCATGGACATCCCCCGGCCACGCCCCGAGGCGGTGCGGGCCTGGCGCCGCGAGCTGGGTCTCGAAGGGCGGCCCGTGGTGGGCTTTGCGGGGCGCTGGGTCGAGGAAAAAGGGTTCGACTATCTCTTGCAGGCCATGCCCCTGGTGGCGGAGGCGATCCCCGGGGTGGCCCTAGCCTTTGCCGGGGAAACCAACGTGGCCTATGAGGCGTTCTATGAGCGCTGCCGCCCGCTGATCGAGGCCAACGCCGGACGGCTGCACGTCTTGGGCCTGATCACCGACCGCCAGCGGTTGGCGGACTATTATGCGCTGTGCGATCTCTTTGTGCTCCCCAGCCGCACCGATTGTTTCGCCGTGGTGCAGGTGGAGGCCATGCTCTGCGGCACGCCCGTGGTGGCCAGCGACATCCCCGGCGCGCGCGAGCCCGTGCGGGCCACGGGCATGGGGCTGTGCGTACCATCGGGCGATCCACGCGCCCTGGCCGAGGGCATCGTCCAGGTGTTGCGCGAGCGGGAGCGCTATTGCCGCCCTTGCGCCGAGATCGCGGCGGTCTTTGATCCGGAGGAGACGATCTCGGCCTATGAGCGGCTCTTTGACGAGTTGTTGGCCGGGGGAGGGGCGGGCCGTGGCTGAGGCGGGCTGGCTGACCCCCGAGCAGGAGGCGACCCTGGCGCGCCTGCTGCGCAACGAGTCGGACGTGGCCTACCGGCGACGGGTGCGCACCGTGCTGCGTTACCTGGATCCGCAGCTCGGCCAGGTGATCCTGGATTGTGGCACGGGCATGGGGTTCTATGCCCATGTCCTGAACCGGCTCTTTCCGCAGTGCCGCGTGGTGGGCCTGGATGGCGACCCGCGCGCCCTGGGCTATGCCCGCGCGCATCTGGGCGCCCAGACGGCGCTGGCGCGCGGCGACATCCAGCGCCTGCCCTTTGCCGAGGGCAGCTTTGATGGGGTGATCCTCTCCGAGGTGCTGGAGCATCTGGAGGACGATCTGGAGGGGCTGCGCCAGATCCATCGGGTGCTCAGGCCGGGGGGCGCGCTGGCGGTCACCGTGCCCTATGAGCGCTATCCGGCCTGGTATGACCCCATCAACCGCGTGGCGGAGGGGGTATTCCGTCGCCCCATCCGCCAGGGGCCCTTTGCGGGCATCTGGGCCAACCACCGCAGGCTGTACGGCGTCGAGGCGTTGCGGGCGGTCTTGATCGAGGCGGGCTTTGCGCCGGGGCCCATCGAGCGCCTGACCCATTACTGCTTTCCCGGCACCCAGACCATCGTCTACACCCTGGGCAAGGGGTTGATCGAGCGCAACCTGCTGCCGGGCGGCGTGCTGCGCGCCACCCATCGTTTTGCGGGAGAGGAAAACCAGGGCAGCCGCCTGAACCCGCTCAACTGGGCCCTGGCCCTGTTCCACGCCATTGACCGGCTGAACGAGGACCCGCGCCGCCTGGTGACCAAGGCGACCTTTGTGAACCTGACGGTGCGCGCCATCCGGCTGTGAGGGCGACAGAGCCGCGACCAAAACGTCGGAGGGCGGGCGTCTCGCCCGCCAACGTACGAGTCGCCCGCAAGTCCGGACTGACCTTCATAGGAGCAGAGGGAGCATGTTGCCGAGCCAACACCGAGGCACAGCCAGGACAGCCGGGGCGCGGACTCTGGTGTGGCCTGCCCTGGCGCTGATGGCGGGGGCGCTGGCCCAGCGGCTGCTGGACCTGGGCCGCTGGGGCGGCCTGGCGTGGGCGTTGTACCTGCTGGCCGCCGTCCTGTTTGGGCTGGCGAGCCGCCCCGGACAGGAGGAGGCCCCCGCTGGCGAGTTCGCAACCCCTTTGCGCCTGCGTTGGCCCTGGGCCGTGGCGGCAGCGGTCCTGGCAGCCCTGGCCTGGGCGCGCCTGGGCGGCAACCGGTTCACCGACGTAGGCGCGGCGGCCTGGGGCGGCGCGCTGATGTGCGCGGCGCTGGCCGTCTGGCCGGTGCGCGATCCTGGTGGGGCCGCGCCGCGCCGTCAGGGGCTGAGCCTACCCTGGCCCGCCCTGGCCCTGCTGGCGAGCCTGCTGCTGGCGGCCTTTTTCCGGCTGCATCGCATCCACACCATCCCGCTGGAGATGGGCTGCGACCTGCCCCTGATCCAGGGCAACATCGCCCAGATCCTGGCGGGCGAGTACCCGATCTTTTTTACGTCGCACCCTGGCCGCGAGGGGCTCTTTTTCTACCTGGCGGCGCCGGTGGCGACCCTGGCCGGGCTGGGCCATGTGAGCATCAAGGTCACCTCGGCGCTGGTGGGCTTGCTGACCCTGCCCGCCATCTATTGGCTGGGGCGCGAGTTGCGCGACCGCTGGACCGGCGCCCTGGCCGCATTCCTGTTGGCCATCAGCCATTGGCACATCATCCTGACCCGGGTGGGCTATCGCGCCGCGCTGATGCCGTTGCTGCTGACGCTGGCGTGGCTTTTCTTGCTGCGCGGCCTGCAGCGGGGCCGCAGCCATGACTATGCCCTGTGCGGCCTGTGGGTGGGTCTGGGCCTGCAGAGCTATAACGCCTTCATGGTCGTGCCGCCCCTGTTCGCGGGGCTGCTGCTGATCGCCTGGGCGGCCCGGCGACGGCTGGGCGCGGCCATCCAGGGGCGCGCGATTCTTGTATGGGCGGCGGTAACCTTTTTCGCGGCGCTGCCCCTGGCCCGCTATGCTTACGACGCGCCTCAGAGCTACCTGTTCCGCGCGGCGACCCGGGCCACCAGCCTGGAGCAGCCCCTGCCCGGCGATCTGGCGGCCACCCTGGCGGGCAATGTGGCGCGGGCCGCGGCCATGTTCCATCAGGTGGGCGACGTGGTGTACCTGAGCAACGTGCCCCACTACCGGCAGCTTGGCTTTGCGACGGGGGTGCTGTTTGCCCTGGGCCTGGGCTATGCGGTGGCCAACTGGCGGCGGAGCCAGCTCTGGATCGCCCTGCCGCTCTTGCTCGGAATGCTGATGCCGTCTATCATGGCCCTGGCCTTTCCGCAAGAGGTGCCCAGCGCCGTGCGGGCTATTGGCGCGGTGCCCGTGGCCGTGCTGCTGGCGGCCCTGGCCCTGCGCCACCTGCTGGCAGCCCTGCGGGCCTGGCGCGGGCCGGCCGCGACCGGGCTGGGACGCAAGGCCGGGCGCGCAGGGCTGGCGCTGGTGGGGCTGGCCCTGGTCGGCGGCCTGGCAATCGAGACATACTCAGTAGACTCACTATACTTTGAGCGCTATGTCTGGCACCAGCCCGCGCACAACCAGTCCATCTCGCTCAAAATCGCCCAGGCCATTGATGGGTTCGAGGGCAACGGGCCGGTCTATCTGATGATCTGGCCCCACTGGTACGATGGCAACGCCGTGCGGGCCCAGTTGCGGCGCACGCCAGGGTGGGACAACGAGCGCTGGGAGCTGACGCCGGGCGAGCCGCCCCTGGATGGCGCGCTCAGGCGTGTGCTGGTCATCATGCACCCGGAGGAGGGCGCCACCCTGGAGCTGCTGCGCGCCCACTATACGCATTACGTGGTGCTGGAGGACTATTGGGAGGACGGCTCGGTCGCCCTGCGGATGTTCGTGGGCGAACGTTAGAGCTGGACGCGAGAGGCTATGACGGACCAATCTGCGATTGCGAACCAAAGCGAGCCCCCTGGCGCAAAGGCGGCCAGCCCCCGCAGCGTCGGGAGGTTGACAGCGCTGCTCTTGGCGGCGATCCTGCTGCTGGGCGGGGCGCTGCGTTTTGTGGGGCTCAACTGGGATGAGGACCAGCACCTACACCCCGACGAGCGCTTTCTCACCATGGTGGAGAACAGCCTGGCCTGGCCCTCCTCCCTGGGCGAGTATTTCGACACGGAGGCCAACCCCCTCAACCCCTACAACCGGGGCTTTGGCGCCTATGTCTATGGCCTGTTGCCCCTGGTGGTGGCCAAGTTCCTGGGTCAGCTCACCGGATTGACCGGCTATGGCGGCGTGTTCCTGGTGGGGCGCGCCATGTCGGGCGCTCTGGACCTGGGCTCGGTGCTGCTGGTGTTCCTCATCGGGCGGCGCCTGTATGGCGAGCGTGCGGGCCTGCTGGGCGCGCTGCTGGCCGCCCTGAGCGTGCTCAACATCCAGAACGCCCACTTTTTCACCGTGGACGCCATGACCACCTTTTTCGTCACCCTGGCCCTCTTTTTCGCCGTGCGGGTGGCCCAGGGCGAGGGCTGGGTCAGCATCGTGGGCCTGGGGCTGGCCTTTGGGCTGGCGGTCTCCTGCAAGATCAGCGTGCTCACCTTTTTGCTCGTCATCGGCCTGGCGGCCCTGGTGCGGGTGTTCGCCCGCCCCCCGGCAGAGGCTCGCCCACGCCCGCCCGCCGGCGCCGTCCGCTATCTGCAGCTCGGCCCCTGGCGGGTGAGCCTGCGGGTGGAGCGCGATCCTGCCGAAAGGCTGACGGCCACCGACGCCCTGCTCTGGCGGCTGCTCATCGCGGGGCTGATCGTGGCCTGCGTGGCGTTCATCGCCTTTTGGGCCTTTCGGGTGGCCCAGCCCCAGGCGTTCACCGGGCCGGGGCTCTTGGGGCTGCGCATCAACCCCCGCTGGCTGGAGGACATGCGCTACATCCAAAAGCTGGTGGGCGGCGAGATAGACTATCCCCCCAGCCACCAATGGGCCGCCCGCGCGCCGGTGCTCTATATGCTACAGAACCTGGCGCTGTGGGGCGTGGGGCTGCCCCTGGGCCTGGCGATCTGGGCGGCCTGGGGCCTGATGGCTGTTCAGATCTACCGCCGCAACCGCTGGGAGCACCTGCTGCCCTGGGTCTGGATGACCCTGACCTTTTTCTATCAGAGCGTCCAGTTCGTCAAGACGGTGCGCTACTTGCTACCCATCTATCCCACCATGGCGCTCATGGCGGGCTATGGCCTGTGCTGGCTGTGGGGGCGGGCCGCGCGCGCCCGCTGGCCCCTCAAGGCAGCGGCGCGGGGCGCCGTCGTGGCCGTCGCCCTGGGGACCGCGCTCTGGGCCCTGGCCTTTGCCGGCATCTATACCCGGCCGGTGACGCGGGTGGCCGCCTCGCGCTGGATCTATCAGAACATTCCGCCCGGGTCGTCTCTCTCCTTCGAGCTGTGGGACGATCCCCTGCCCCTGAACCTGGACGGCAATATCGGCGACCAGGTCTATGACACGGTGCGCATGGACCTGTACTGGGAGGACACCCCCGAAAAGCGCCAGGAGTTCTACCGCTGGCTGGAGCAGGTGGGTTACATCGTGCTGAGCAGCAACCGGCTGTACGGCTCGATCCCCCGCCTGCCCACCCGCTATCCCATGACGACCCGCTACTATGAGGCCCTCTTTTCGGGCGAGCTGGGCTTTGACCTGTTGGCCGAGTTCACCTCGCGGCCCCGGCTGTTTGGCATCGAGATCGCCGATGACGATGCCGACGAGACATTCACGGTCTATGACCATCCCAAGGTCCTGATCTATCAAAAGCGGGACGACTTTGATCTGGCCCGGGTGCGCGCCCTGTTCGACGACCTGGAGCTAGAGCGGGTGGTGCGCATCATGCCGCGCCAGGTGACCGCCGCGCCCAACAACCTGATGCTGGACGTCGGCGTCTGGCAGGCCCAGCGCCAGAGCGGGTCCTGGTCGGCCCTGTTCGACCGGAGCGACCTGGCCAACCGGTACCCAGCCCTGTTCTGGGGGCTGGCCCTGATCGCCCTGGGGCTGGCGGGGTTCCCCCTGCTGTTTCCCGTCCTGCGCCGCCTGCCCGATGGCGGCTATGGCCTCGCCAAGACGGCAGGGTTCCTGCTGCTGGGCTATCTGCCCTGGATGGCGGCCAGCGCCCGATTGCTGCTCTTTGCGCCGGGGACGGTCGTCGCTGCCCTGGGGTTGCTGCTGGCGGCGGCTGGCGCGGCGGCCTGGGCCCAGCGCCGCGCCCTGCTCGCGTTCGTGCGGGCGCGCTGGCGCGCGCTGGTGGCCGGCGAGCTGCTCTTTTGGGCGTTCTTTGTCGCGCTGCTGCTGATCCGGCGGGGCAACCCAGACCTCTGGCATCCGGTGATGGGCGGCGAAAAGCCCATGGACCTGGCCTACCTGAACGCCATCCTCAAGAGCAGCCACTTCCCGCCCTATGATCCCTGGTTCGCCGGGGGCTATCTCAACTACTACTATTGGGGTTGGGTGCCCGTGGCGTCGCTGATCCAGCTCACCGGCATCGCGCCCACCACGGCCTACAACCTGGCGCTGCCCACCCTGTTTGCGCTGCTGGCCGGGGGCGTGGCCAGCGTCGTGGGGCGCCTGCTGCTCGCCCAGGGGGACGAGGTCGGTTGGTTCCCGCGCCGCCTGCGCTATGGCCTGCTGGGGGCTTTGCTGGTGTGCGCAGCGGGCAACCTGGGTCAGTTGCGCCTGCTCTGGGGGGGCTTTTCCGACGTGGGGCAACGGCTGGCGGGCGGGGTCGCCGCCACCATCCCCGGGCGCGCATGGCAGGCGCTGCGAGGGCTGTGGGCCGTGGCCGCCCAGGGCGAGGCCCTGGCCTTTCGCCCCGAGTGGTGGTATTGGAACGCCAGCCGCGTCATGGGCCACGGCGAGATCAACGAGTTCCCCTTTTTCTCCTTTCTCTATGGCGACCTGCACGCCCACCTGATGGCCATGCCCCTGGCCGTGTTGGCCCTGGGGCTGGCCGTGGCCCTGGTGGGCCGAGAGGCCAGGCGAGCCACGGGCGCTCGGGGCCTGCTGCGCCGCGTGGACTGGGCCCTGCTCTGGCACATCCTCTGGCTGGGGCTGGCCCTGGGGGCGCTCTGGTGCGCCAACTCGTGGGATTACCCCACCTACACCGGCATCGCCCTGGCGGCGCTGGCTTTGCGTGCGCTGACGACGCGGCCCCTCGACCGGCGCGCGCTGGCGGGCCTGGCGCTGCGGGCCATCGCCGTGGTGGGCCTGAGCCGCCTGCTCTACCAGCCCTTCCATGCCCACTTTGGCATGGCCTATGGCAGCATCGAGCCCTGGAAGGGCGAGCGCACCGCCCTGGGCGACTATTTGCTGATTCACCTGCCCTTTTTGTTCGTTCTGGGCAGCTACCTCCTCTGGGCGGCCCGCAAGACGATCCAGCGCAGCCCCTGGTATCGCTCGCTGCGCCTGGGCCTGGCCTCCCAGGCCCGCTACATGCGCGCCCAGCGGCTGCGCTGGGTGTTGGTGCGGCGGCCCACCCTGGCTTACACGCTGGGCTGGGCCGGGCTGACCCTGGCAGCCATGCTGGCCGTGCTGCTGATGCTCCTGGGCGCCTGGCCGACCCTGCTGGCGCTGCTGCTCCTGGCCCTGGGGGCCATCGCGTTGCTGGCGCCCGGCGCCGAGCCCAAGCGCCGCCTGCTGGCGCTCTTGATCGGCGTCGGCCTGGCCCTCACCCTGGCCGTCGAGTGGGTGGTGCTCAAAGGCGATATTGGGCGCATGAACACGGTGTTCAAGTTCTACTTGCAGACCTGGATCCTGTGGGGCGTGGCCTCGGCGGCCGCCCTGGGGCTGCTCCTGGCGCGGCGAGCGCCCGCGCGACCCTGGCGGCGCTGGTGGCGCATCGCCCTGGCGGCCCTGCTGGTTGGCATGGCGACCTATCCCGCCCTGGCGACCCCGGCCAAGCTCCGCGACCGCTGGGGCGTCGAGATGGCGCCCACCCTGGATGGCATGGCCTATATGGACGTGGCCCGCTACCACGACCAGGGCCAAGAGCTAACCCTGGCCCATGACGCCCAGGCGATCCGCTGGTTGCAGGAGCACGTTCTGGGCACGCCCGTCATCCTGGAGGCCAACACGCCCCTCTATCGCTGGGGCGGGCGCGTCTCGGTCTACACCGGGCTGCCCACCATCATCGGCTGGGATTGGCATCAGCGGCAGCAGCGCGTCGCCCTCAGCGGCCTCGTCGTGGATTGGCGCTTGCAAGACCTGCGCGAGCTGTACGAGACGACCAGCATCGAACGCGCCGCCGAGCTGTTGGCCCGCTATCAGGTGGGTCTGGTCTATGTGGGCGAGCTGGAGCGGGCCTATTACCCCGTGGAGGGCCTGGACAAGTTCGAGGCGATGGTGGGCCAGCAGGTGGACGTGGTCTATCGCCAGGGGCTGGTGACCATCTACCGGGTGTTGGGGGCCGGCGCGCGGCTGGCCCAGCCTCGCCAGGAATCGTCCTGGGCCGACGCCCTGGGCGATTGGTGGGCGCGCTACTGGCTGCCATCTAGCGTGGCGGCCCAGGCGCCACAGGAGCCGGAACCGCTGATGCTGGATGGGCCGGTGGAAGAGCTGCCCGTGGTGGACGGGCGCGGCTGGAACAAGGCCGCCGGCGACTCGACGCCCCTGGCCGTGCTCTCCTGGTGGCTGGCGCTGCTGCTAATCGGCCTGGCGGCCTGGCCCGTGGCGGCGGCGCTCCTGCCGGGCCAGCTCGACCGGGGGTATCTCCTGGCCAGGGGCCTGGGCCTGCTGCTGGTGGGCTATCTGCTCTGGATGGGGGCCAGCCTGCGCCTGTTCCGCAACGACCTGGCGGCGGCCCTGGGCGTGTTGGCATTCGTAGCCCTGGCGGCCTGGGGCCTGCTGGGGCGCGCCTGGCGGGGGCCAAGCCCACTGCGCTGGGGCCCGCTGCTGCGCGCCGAGGCCCTGTTCAGCGGCGCGTTCCTGCTCTGGGTGGGCCTGCGCATCCTCAACCCCGACCTCTGGCAGCCCTGGTTCGGCGGCGAAAAGATGATGGAGATGGCCATGCTCAACGCCGTCTCGAAATCGGCCTATATGCCGCCCTACGATCCCTATTTCGCCGGGGGCATGCTCAACTATTACTACTATGGCTACCTGCTGGCGCTGCTGCCCATGCGCCTCAGCGGCCTGGCGCCCGAGGTGGGGTTCAACCTGGCGGTCCCGACTTTTTTCGCGTTGACCGTGGCCCACGCCTATTGGCTGGGGGGCCGGGCCCTGGGCTGCAGCGCGGCGCGACGCTGGGCCGGGGCGGCGGCCACGCTGCTGGCCGTGGGCATCGGCAACCTTTCGGGGGCCGGCCAGTTGCTCCAGCCTGTGCTGGCGGCGGGCTGCCCGGGCGGGGCCCAGGGCCTGGGGCAGCGGCTGCTCTGCCTGGGGCGCGGTCTGGGCCCGGCGCTGCGCGGCGACCTCTCTCCGCCCGTCTTTGACTACTGGTATCGCGGCACGCGCATCATCCCCTACACCATCAACGAGTTCCCGTTCTTTACCTTTTTGTTTGCCGATCTGCATCCGCACCTGATGGCCATGCCCTTTGGCTTGCTGGCCCTGGCCCTGGCGACGCCACTGTTGGATCGCGAGCGCCCTGGCCCGGCCCGCCGCATCGGCCTCTGTGTGGCGCTGGCCCTCTGTCTGGGCGCCCTGGGGGCCGCCAACACCTGGGACCTGCCGATCTACCTGCTGGTCGTGGCCGCGATCCTGGCGGCGCAGGGCTACCGCGCGGGCGGCCTCAAGGGCGCGGCCATTGGATGCGCCCTGGCCCTGGGGGTGGGGCTGGCGGCTCTGCTGGCCTATGCGCCGTTCTACCGCCACTATCAGCCCCAGTACGTGGGTCTGGCGCCGGTGGCCCCCGGCGAGCGCAGCCTGGCCGCCCCGTTCCTCGAGATCTGGGGCCTCTTTGTCTATCTTTTGCTCGGCGCCCAGGGATGGGGCTTGGCGCGGCTGTGGGCGCGGCGGCAACCGATGGCGCGGGCCGCCGCCGGGGTGGGCGCGGCGGCCCTGGCCGGCGGCGCGGCCCTGTTGCTGGCGGGACCATACGCCTGGCCCGGGCTGGCGCTGCTCTTGCTGCCCACGGCGATCCTGTGCGGGGCGGCCCTGGGGCGGCGCTCTTTTCTGCCCTGGCTGCTGGTCGCGGCGGCCCAGTGCGCGCTGCTGGGCATCGAGTTCATCTATCTGGCCGACTTTCTCGCGGGCTCTGAGTGGCGGCGCATGAACACCGTGTTCAAGTTCTCGCTGCAAGCCTGGCTCTTGCTGGCGATTGGCCTGGGGGCGCTGCTGCCCCGGCTCTTGCGCAGGCGCGGGGGCTGGCCCGGCGCGGCCCAGGGCGTGTGGAGCGCGGGGGCCGGGCTGCTGCTGGCCGCCTCCCTGGTCTACCCCATCCTCGCCGCGCCCGCCCGGGTGGCCGAGCGCTTTGACAGCGGCTCGCCGCCCATCGGCACCCTGGATGGCACGGCCTATATGGACGATGCAGTCTACTACTGGCCCGGAGCCGATAGCCCCATCGCGCTGCGCCACGACCGCGAGGCCATCGCCTGGCTGTGGGAGCATGTGCAGGGGACGCCGGTGCTGGCCGAGGCGCCTGTGGGGTTCTACCGCGAGGGCGGGCTGCGGGTGAGCTCCTACACGGGGCTGCCTACCCTGGTGGGCGCCCATCAGTACGAGCAACGCCCCTGGGAGATGGCGGCGGCGCGCCAAAGGGATGCCGAACGCATCTACCAGACCCAGGATGCCCGCGAGTTGGGCGAGTTGCTGGCGCGCCATCAGGTGCGCTATATCTATGTGGGGCCGCTGGAGCGTGCGCTCTATCCTGCCGCCCCCGACAAGTTCGAGGCCCTGGCCGAGGCGGGCGCTTTGGAGCGCGTGTATCGCAACGAGCAGGTGGATATCTACCGAGTGCCCGATCCGCCCGTTGGGGGCGCGCCCCTGACGGCAGACCCAGGAGGGACGGGATAGCATGTGGCTGTTGCAGACGCTACGCTGGTGGGCGCTGGTCGAGGTGATCGGGTTGCTGGCGCTGCCCCTGGCCGTCAAGCTGTTGCGTTTTTTGCCGGAGCGGGGCGTGTCCTTTCGGCGACCCCTGGGCTTGCTGCTGGGCGGGGCGTTCTACTGGCTGCTGGTGACCCTGGGCCTGCTGCACAATACGGCGGCGGGGGCGGGCGCGGCGCTGCTCCTCGTCGGGGGGCTTTCTCTGGCCGCCGCCTGGGGCCAGCGCTGCCTGATCCGGCGCGAGCTGGCGCGCCTGCGGGGCTATGTCATTCTGGAGGCGGGCGTATTCCTGCTGGCGCTGCTGGCCTGGAGCTTTTTCCGGGCTCACAACCCCGAGATCGCCGCCACCGAAAAGCCGATGGAGTACGCCTTTCTCAACGGCATCCTGCGCAGCCCCACCTTTCCGCCCCGAGATCCTTGGCTGGCCGGGTATGGCATCAGCTACTACTATTTTGGCTACCTGCTGATGGCCATGCTGACCCTGCTCTCGGGGCTGCCCAGCGCCGTCACGTTCAACCTGACGGGCACGCTGCTGCTGGCCCTGACGGTGAGCGGCAGCCTGGGGCTGGTGTACAACCTGGTTTGCGCGGCCCGCGACGCCAATGGAGCGCCCAGGCGTGGCGTCTCGCGCGCAGGGGCGCTCCTGGGGCTGCTGGGGGCCACGCTGGCGGCCGTGATGGGCAACCTGGTGGGTCTGCTGGAGTTGATCCGCGCCCGGGGCTGGGGCGGCGCCGCCTTTTGGCAGTTTTGGGACGTGCGCGGGCTGGGCGCCAGCGCGCCCAGCCCCACCTGGTATCCAGAGCCCGGGTGGTGGTGGCGCGCCTCGCGGGTGATCCACAACCGCGATCTGGCGGGCAATATCGTCGAGGTGATCTCCGAGTTCCCCTTCTTTAGCTTTTTGCTGGGGGACAACCATCCCCACGTGCTGGCGCTGCCCTTTGTCCTGCTGGCCCTGGCCCTGGCGCTGAACCTGTTGCTCAGCCGCGACGAGGGCCAGGATGCAGGCGCCCTGGCGGGGCTGGGGTCGCCCCCCGCGCTGCTGCGCAGCGGGCTGGGGCGCGCCCTGGCCGGGCTGTGGGGCGGCGGCGCCTATGAGCTGTTGCTTTGGGGCGTGATCCTGGGGGCGTTGGGGTTCCTGAACACCTGGGACTATCCCATTTATCTGGCTCTCTTTGTGGCCGCCTATGCCCTGCTTGCCTACAGGCGGGGCGCAGCGCCTTGGGGCTGGCTGGCGCGGGCGGCCCAGATGGGCGCGGCGCTGCTGGCCGTCGGGCTGCTGGCCTACCTGCCCTTTTACCTGGGCTTTCGCTCCCAGGCCGGGGGCATCGGCCTGGTGCCCGCGTATACCAAGACCCCCTGGCAACAGTTCGCGCTGATGTTCGGCGTCCAGCTCGTGGTATTGAGCGGACTCTTGGCGGTCCAACTGGGCGCCCTCTGGCGCAACCGGCGTATCTGTCCTCCTCCCTGGTCCGGCATCCTTTGGGAAGCAGCGTGCTGGATCCCGGCGGTGGCCGTGGCCCTGCTGGGCTGGTACACGGCGGCCCTGGGCCTGTTTCTCCTGGGGTTGAGCGGCGGCTTGCTGCTCTGGGGCAGCGCGGCGCACGCCCAGGACGGCGATGAGGCGACACCTGCGAACGTCCCCGAAGCGCCAATGGCCCTGCTCATGGCCACCGTGGGGCTGGCCCTGGTGGTCAGCGTCGAGTTTGTGTTTTTGCGCGACGTTTTCGGGACGCGCATGAACACCGTGTTCAAGTTCTATTACCAGGGCTGGCTGTTGCTGAGCCTGGCGGCAGCCTATGGCGTCTATCACGTGTGGGTTGCGGCGCGCCGGGCACGCTGGCATGGGCGCATCGCTGCGGGCCTCTGGGCCACGGCCAGTGCGCTGCTGATCCTGGCCGGGCTGACCTATCCCGCTGCGGCCACGGTCAGCAAGGCCGACGCCTTTCGCGGCGCGCCCACGCTGGACGGGGCGCGCTATCTGGCCCAGCAGCGGCCCGACGAGTATGCCGCCATCCAGTGGCTACAGGAGCACGCCCCGCCCGACGCCGTGTTGGTGGAGGCGCCCGGCGGGAGTTATACCGTCTACAACAGGATCTCGGCCCACACGGGCATCCCGACGTTGTTGGGGTGGGGCAGCCACCAGCTTCAATGGCGCGGCAGCTATGCGATCCCGGGGGCCCGCGAGCCAGATATCGAGGCCATCTACCGGGGGCGCGATCCTGCTGCGACGCTACAGGTCTTGCAGCGGTATGGCGTGGACTATGTGATCGTTGGCCCCCTGGAGCGCGCCTATGGCGCGGACGCGACCACCCTGGACAAGCTGGAGCGCCTGATGGCGCCGGTGTACGCCAACGAGAGCATCGTGATCTATGCGCGCACATGGTGAGAGTCAGGCTGCGTGCGGGCAGCTTGGCCTGCCGACTTGTGCTATAATCCCTTTCAGCATATATCCCACGAGGATAGGTTGGTGATGGAGCCAGAGAACATGGCCATCGAGGCCCGTCAGTCCGAACCCAGCGTTTTGGCTCACCTGACCGTGGAGCGCGCCCTCTATGGCGGGCTGTTCTTGGCGGGCCTGCTCGTGCGGTTGGCAGCGCTGGGGCGCGCGCCTCTGCTGGCGGAAGAACTGCCCACGGCCCTGGCCGCGTGGCGCGCGCTGCAAGGCGTTGCGCCCGGCGCCACGGGCTATGCCCCGCTGCTCCTCAATGTTCAGGCGGCGCTGTTCGTCTTGCGCGCTGGCCCATTCGCCGTGCGGCTGCTGCCCGCCCTGGCGGGCGCCCTGTTGGTCGTGCTGCCCTGGCTGGGCCGCAGAATCCTGGGCCGCACGGGGGCTCTGGCCGCGGCTGCATTGTTGGCCTTTTCGCCTGGCTGGGTCTATGCCGGGCGGGTTGCCGATGGTGCGTTGCTCTCGGTGGCCCTGGGAGCCGCCTCTCTCGCCCTGGGTTGGCGCTATCTCGGCACAGGCGAACGGCGCGATGTGCGCCTGGCCGCCGTGGCGCTGGCGGCCAGCCTGACGGCGGGCGCTGCCATCTATACGGCGCTCACGGCCATAGCGCTGCTGGGGATCCTCTGGTGGGGCCGCGCCTCGGCGGGGCGGCGCGCGTTGTTGGCCGAACGTCTGCGGGCGGCAGGCAGAGCCAAGGCGCCCCTGTTGTTCGCCCTGGCCCTGCCTGCCCTGGCGACGGCCCTGTGGCTCAACCCCGGCGGGCTGGGAGCGGTGGCCGATCTGGCGGGGGCATGGGTGGGGGCGCTGGCCCCAGGGCGCACGGACTTGCCCTGGCACCACCTTTTACGCGTGCTGGCGATGTACGAGCCGCTGATGCTCTTGCTGGCCGCCGTTGGGGCCTACTATGGCGTGCGAGGGCGACAGAGGCTCGAATTGGGCCTCTTGCTCTGGTTGACCTATGCTCTGCTGTTGGGTACGGCGCTCGGGCAACGCGAGCCGCGCTGGCTCCTGGGGGCGCTGTTGCCCCTGACGCTGTTGGCGGCGCGGGGCGTGCAGGCGCTATGCGAGACCGCGCCTCTGCTGGAACGTGGCGACCTGGCTCCTTTCGTGCTAGGGTTGAGCCTCCTGGGGTTCGCCCATCTCCAGTTCGCCTATTACGCGAGGAGCCTCGATCTGCTCTTTGCCATCTATGGCGGCTTTAGCCTGGCAATCCTGGCCCTGGGGTTGATCGGCTATGGCATCTGGGTGCGGCCGGCGGCGGCGCGCAGAGCGGCCCTGTTGCTCGTGGCCCTTGCTCTGGCGCTGCCCAGCGTACGAGGGACGTTTGCCCTGGCCTTTGACCGGGCGAGGGACCCGTGGGAACCGCTGCTGTATCGCCCCGCATCGGCGGCGCTGGCAGGGCTGGAGCCCTTGATCGAGAGCCTATCGCTCCAGAGGGCGGGCGATGGGCGCATTGTGGATCTGTTGTACGAGGAGGGCCTCGGCCCCCAGGTGGCCTGGGCGCTGCGCGAGTACCCCAATGCCAGGGCGACAGAGCGGGTCGGCGTGCAGCCCACGGCGACTGTGCTCATCACCGGCCCGAGGACGCGCGTCGAGTGGCCCCAGGGCTATGCGGGGCAACCCTTTGTCCTGTGGGAGGAACCCACTGAGGCAGGCGAGACCTGGCCTTACCGGCTGCGCTGGCTGCTCTACCGCCAGCCTGGGCCGCAGGCGCAACGTGAGATGTTCTGGGTGTGGGTAAGGATGCCGGCGGATGGGTAATGCTATGGAGGGTGCTGTGTTAGCTGTCAATGATGTGGGAGCCCACGGCTCCTGGCTCGACCGACCGCTCATTCCCTCGTTGCGGCTGAGCCGCTGGGCGGCGATCTATGCCGCGCTCATCGTCTTGATCGTGCTGACGCGCCTCTGGGGCTTGTCGTCGCGTTCCTATAGCCACGATGAGAGCATCCACGCCTGGGAATCATGGAAGCTGTATACCGGACAGGGCTATGTGCATAGCCCTGTCTATCACGGGCCGCTGCTGTATCACGTCACGGCCGGCGTATATGCGCTGTTCGGAGATAGCGATTTTACCGGGCGACTGGCCACTGCGTTGGGTGGGATCGCTATCGCCTTGGCGCCGCTCTTGCTGCGGCGTTGGCTGGGAACCAAGGGGCTGCTGGCGGTGACGTTGCTCATGGCCGTCTCGCCGGTGTTGATGCACCGTTCGCGATTCATCAGGCATGACCATTTCGCCATCGTCGCCAATCTGGCGCTGTTCATCGCCATCCTGTATCACCTGGAGCGCCCCAAAGCCAAGTATCTGTACGTTGCGGCGGCGGCGCTCATGCTGGGCTTTGCCGGCAAAGAGACCTCGTTCATCACCTATGCCATCTTTGGCGTGTTCGTGGCGGGATTCATGGCCTGGGAGTGGCTGCGGGCCCGCGATTTCACCCTGGCAGGGCTGCGGCGCCTGCCCGCCTTTGATCTGGTGATCGTGATCGGCACCCTGATCCTGCCCTTTGCCTCGCCCTTTCCCATCCTGCTGCTGGGGGGCGATCCGATTGACTATAGCTCCAGCGGCATGCTCTTTTCCCTGGGGATTACCCTGGTCATGTTTGGCATTGGCGCGGGCATTGGCCTCTGGTGGAATGCGCGCCGCTGGGTGGTATGCGCCGCCATCTACTGGGGCATCTTTTTTCCCCTATTCACCACCATGTTCACCAACGGGACAGGGGTGGCGACGGGCATTGTCGGCCAGTTGGGCTACTGGCTCTCGCAGCACGAGTTCGCCCGCGGGGGGCAGCCCTGGCACTATTACATCGTATTGACGGGCATGTACGAGTTCCTGCCCGCGCTGTTGGCCGTGGCGGGGGCTGTGGTCTATGCGTTGTGGGGCGACCGCACGCCGGCCGCGCCCGCGCAGCCCGGGGCCGGCCGCGTTCCGTTCATGCCGTTCGTGATCGCCTGGGCGGGCCTGGCGTTCCTGCTCTATAGCTGGGCGGGCGAGAAAATGCCCTGGCTGATGATGCACATCGTTGTGCCCATGCACCTGTTGGGGGGATGGGCGCTGGGGCGTCTGCTGGACGCCGATTGGCGCGCCATCCGCGAGCGGGGCGGCCTCTGGCTGTTGCTGCTGGTGCCTCTGCTGCTGTACGTGCTGTTGCGGCTGGCAAGGCTGCGTCTTTCCGGCGGCACCACCATAGCCGATCTGAGCCAATCGGTGACATGGCTGAGCGCAGCGGTTGTGGGCGTGTTCGTGGCCTGGGCCATCGGCTGGCTCGGGGCGCGCCTGGGCCGCCGCGATGCCTGGCGCATGATCTCGCTGGCGCTGGTGAGCGTGCTGCTGGCCTTGACGGTGCGCACCGCCTGGCGGCTGACCTTTGTCAATGGCGACTCTGCAGCCGAGCTCTTGGTGTATGCCCAGGGCGCGCCCGACGCCGGGATCGTAGCGCGCGAGATGGAGGACCTGTCGCGCCGACTGACCGGCGGCCTGCACCTCAAGATCGCCTATGACAACGAGGTGAGCTGGCCTTTTGTCTGGTATCTGCGTAACTATGACAACGCGACCTATTTCGGCGAATCGCCGGGCGGCCCACTGGATGCCCAAGTGGTGCTGGTGGGGCTCAAGAACGAGGCCGCCGTCAAACCTTTCCTGGGCGACGACTATATCCGGCGGGAGCACCGCTTGATCTGGTGGCCCTATCAGGATTGGTACATCAATATGCTCCAGCCTTCCTTCTGGAAAGATCTGGGCGCGCCGGAGGCGCAGCGCGCCCTGTGGGATGTGCTGTTCTATCGCAGGTGGGATCGGCCCCTCACCCAGTGGCCCTATGTGGCCAAGTTCGCCCTGTACGTGCGGCGCGACGTGGCCCAGTGGATGTGGCAGGGCGGGCCGGAGGCGCTGGGCGCCGTGGAGCCGCCCGCTGGCGAGTCCTATCTGGACAAGTGGGCGCCGCAGTCCGCGCTGGCGGCCTGGGGCAGCATGGGCGCGGGACAAGACCAACTCCGTGGCCCCAAAGGGTTGGCTGTGGATGCCGAGGGGAACGTCTATGTGGCCGATAGCCAGAACCATCGCATTCAGGTCTTGAATGCGCAGGGGGTTTTCGTGCGCCAGTGGGGCAGCCAGGGCAGCGGCCCCGGCCAATTCCAGGAGCCCTGGGGCGTGGCCGTCTCGCCTGATGGCGTCGTCTATGTGGCGGATACCTGGAACCATCGCATCCAGATCTTTAGCCGCGAAGGGGTCTACCTGAGCAGTTGGGGTTCGTTTGGCGAGGCGGGCCAGGACCTCTGGCAGGATGGCGTCTTCTATGGGCCGCGCGACCTGGCCTTTGACCGGGACGCGAACCTGTATGTGGCCGATACCGGCAACAAGCGGGTGCTCAAGTACGATCCCGAGGGTCGCTTGGTGGCGGTGGTTGGCGGCGTCGGGCAGGATCCAGGCCAATTGCAGGAGCCTGTGGGCCTGGCCATGGGGCCCGATGGTGTCGTCTATGTGGCGGATACCTGGAACCGCCGCATTCAGGCGTTCGATGCCGGGCTTGGCTATCTGCGCGAGTGGCCGGTGCGGGCCTGGGATGGCGTCTCGGTGGTCAACAAGCCCTACCTGGCGGTGGATGCCGAGGGCCGGGTGTGGGCCACGGACCCCGAGGGCTATCGCGTGCTCGGTTTCGACGCCGCCGGCGAGCTCTTGGCTGCTTTCGGCCAATACGGGGCCGACCTGGGCAGCATGAACCTGCCCATCGGCATCGCGGTGGATACCCAGGGGAGGTTGTTGGTTAGCGACTCGGAGAATCACCGTATTCTGGTGTTCGAGATCCTGGTTCCGGTCGGCTAGCGATGGAGCATCAACCGCTCTTTGCCGGCATCAGGGCTATCCTCTTTGATCTGGATGGTACCCTGGTCGAGTCGTGCATAGATTTCGACGAGATGAAGCGCCGCGTGCTCGCCCTGGCCGCGCAATACGGTGTGGATGCGACCCCCTGGTCGGCCTGGCCGACGCTAGAGATTGTTGCGCACACAGTTCGGGCGTTGGGCGGCAATGGAGCAGGCGACGCAGCCCGCTTTGCATCATGCGCCAATCAGGCTATCATAGCGGTAGAGATGGACGCTGCGGCGGATGCGGCGCCGGCGCCGGGCGTCCCCGAGATGCTACGCGCCTTGGATGCCCAGGGCTATGCTGTGGGCATTGTCACCCGCAACTGCCGGGCGGCGGTGGAACGCGCCCTGGCGCGTGTTCCGTTGATGTGCCGGGTACTGCTGACCCGCGATGACGTGGCGCACGTCAAGCCGGACCCCAGGCATCTGACGGACGCTCTGGAAGCCATGGCGATGTCCGGACAGAGAGCGTTGATGTGCGGCGATCATCCCATGGATATCGCAGCCGGGCGCGGCATTGGCGCGGTGACGGTGGGCGTCCTGCGCCCAGGGATGGCCCGCGCGGCGATGGCCGAGGCGAGGCCGGACCTGCTCTTGGAGCGGGTTACGGAGCTGCCCCAACATCTGGGGCCGCGCGCGTGAGTCGGGCGCAGTCTGCTGCGCCTGGCGGGCGCTGTGGGAGAGGGAATGACAGAGACGGGAGGAGAGCAAGATTCCGTACCGGACCAACGTAGGGTACAGATTCTTGCGCAAGATCGTGTGTTCGACGGGTTCCTTGCCATTGACCGTTACACGATCATCCACGAACAGCACAATGGCAGCCTGAGCGAGCCGATCACGCGCCTCGTGCTAGAGCGGGGCGATGCGGCGGCGGTGCTCCCCTATGATCCGCAAACCGGACGGCTCGTCCTGGTGCGGCAGTTCCGGCTACCCGCTTTTGTGCGGGGTGACGCCGGCTGGCTGTGGGAACTGATCGCCGGGACATGTGAGACGGGCCGCGCCCCGGAAGAGGTGGCCCGCAGCGAGGCCCTGGAAGAGGCCGGCTACCGCCTCGGCGCCCTGCACCCCCTGATGACCATCTATCCCAGCCCGGGCGGCTCGTCTGAGCGCATCTGGCTCTACTGGGCCGATCTGCGCCAGTCGCAGCGCGTGGCCCCGGGCGGCGGCCTGCCCCAGAGCGGCGAGGATATCCAGGCTGCCATATTCTCCCTGGATGAGGCGCTTGCCATGGTGCGCGCGGGAGCCATCATGGATGCCAAGACCATCATCGCCTTGCAACATATCGCCCTGGCGGGAGAGACGCTCCGATGAGCAACCCTATGGGGGACGATAGGGCCTGTTCAGAGGCTATCCAACGCTGGTTTGACGCCGAGCCCCTATGGGGACGCGCCCTGGCTGCGTTGCGCGCCAGCGGGAGCAGCGTCTATCTGGTGGGCGGCAGCGTGCGCGATGCCTTGAGAGGCCACCCCGGCGACGATATGGATGTAGCCGTCCAGGGCAGCGCCATCCAACTGGGCCGTTGGCTCGCCGACCGGCTGGGAGGCGCATTCTACCCCATGGACCGCGAGCACGATGTGGCGCGCATCGTGTTCCCGTGCGACGCCTACTACCACATCGATCTGGCCGGACTGCGGGGCCGGACGATCCTGCAAGACCTGGCGGCGCGGGATTTCACCATCAATGCGATGGGCGTATCCCTGAACGATGACCTCGGGATCTTGCTGGACCCCACCGGCGGGCGGGCGGATCTGGCCGCCCGCGTGCTGCGCATGGCCTATGCCGATGCTTTGCGCGATGATCCCGCGCGGCTGCTGCGCGCCCTGCGCCTGGGCGCCGCGCTGGGGCTGGAACTGGACCCCGAAACCTGCGCGCAGATCCAGGCCCAGGCGTCCCTGCTAGAGGCCGTCTCCCCGGAGCGCATACGCGACGAATTCCTGGCCATGCTGACCCTGCCCACGGCGGAGCCGATCCTCCAGGCGCTTGACCTGGGCCTGCTGCCCCAGATTGTGCCGGCCTTGAGCCACGAGCAGGCGCTGGCGGGCATCCGCTGGCTGGAGGCGCTGCATCGCGAGGGGCTGGACGGGGGCGTTGTTGCGCCCTACCAGGCCGGGGTGCGCGAGGCGTGGCGGCGTTCGCCGGTGGATGGGCGCCAGCGCGGCGCCCTCGTGGCCTTGGCAGCGCTGCTGGCGGACGTCACTACGGGGGCCCTGGCGGGCCTGGGCGCGCGGCTGCGCCTCAGTGGGCGCGAGTGGGGCCACGTGCGGGGTGTGTTGGCCTGCCTGCAAGCCGACATCTGGACCGAAGGCGCCCAAGGGCTGACACGGGTGGCCGCCCACCGCTACTACCGGCGCTATGGCGAGGCGGGCGTGGATGGCGCCGTGCTGGCGGCCTGCCGGCCAGGGGCGGTGCTCGGTGTGGGCCGCAGGGCCGCCTACCTGCTGTGGGCATGGTTCGAGGCCCACAGCGAGATCATCGAGCCACCGCGCCTCTTGCAGGGGCATGACTTGTTGCGCGAGTTCGGCCTGGAGCCGGGGCCGCGCATCGGCCAGATACTGGATGCCCTGGGCGAGGCCCAGGTTGAGGGCCGCGTCCGGACGGGCGCCCAGGCCCGCGTATATGTGCGAGAGATCCTGACCACAGAGAGATCGAAAGGAAGTCGCGTCTGATGTCCACCATAGTGAGCGAGACGCTCGTGATCGTGCTGCTCATCCTGGCGAACGGGCTCTTTTCCATGTCCGAGTTCGCCATCATCTCGGCGCGCAAAGAGCGCCTGCAGAGGAGCGCTGAGGCCGGCAACAAGGGAGCCAGGGGCGCCCTGCGCCTCGTGAACGACCTGGATCGCTTTCTATCCACGGTTCAGGTGGGCATCACCCTGGTGGGCATCTTTGCCGGGGCGGTGGGCGGCGCTTCTGTCGCCCAGAGCCTGGCCGCGTGGATCGCTACGTTCCCGGCCCTCCAGCGCTTTGCCTGGAGCATCTCTCTGACGCTGGTGGTGCTGGCGATCACCTATCTCACCCTGATCCTGGGTGAGCTGGTGCCCAAGCGTATTGCCTTGAGCAACCCCGAACGCATTGCCATTCTGATGGCCCGCCCCATGCGGCTCCTTGCCCGGATCGCAAGCCCCATCGTGTGGGTGCTCTCCAAGTCCACCGATCTGGTGCTCAGGGGCATAGGGGTGAGCGATGAGTCTCGTCCTGCTATCACCGAAGACGAGATTCGGGCGATGCTGCAACAGGGCACCGACGCGGGGGTGATCGAAGAGGTCGAGCAGGACATGGTCGAGAGTGTTTTTTTGCTGAACGACCGTCCCGCCAGCGCGCTGATGACGCCGCGCCATGAGGTCATCTGGCTCGACCTGGACGACCCGCCCGAGGAACTCAAGCGCCAGATCGTCGAATCGCCCTTTTCGCGCTTTCCGGTGGCCCGCGAGAGCCTGGAGCAAGTGCTGGGCGAGGTCAAAGCCAAGGACCTGCTGGTGCGGGCGTGGGAAGGCGATCACTTTGACCTGGAAAGGGTCATGCAGCCGCCGCTCTATGTGCCCGAGATCATGCCGGCCCTCAAGGTGCTGGAAGAGTTTCGCGTCTCGGGCACGCAACTGGCCATGGTCATTGACGAGTACGGCAGCGTGGCGGGCATTGTGACGCTGACTGACATCCTGGAGGCCATCGTGGGCGATATCCCCGCCTCTGACCAGCCAGAAGAGCCCCAGGCCGTCCAGCGCGAGGACGGCACCTGGCTGGCCGACGGCATGTTGACCACGGACGAGTTCCGCCGCGCCTTTGGCCTGGGCGAACTGCCCGGCGAAGACCAGGGGCTCTTTCAGACCCTGGCCGGGTTCGTCGTCATGCAACTGGGCCGCGTGCCGGCGGCCACCGACTGGTTCGAGTGGCGCGGCATGCGTTTCGAGGTGATGGATATGGACGGCCCGCGTGTGGACAAGGTGCTGATCACCTTTCTGTCCAACGAGCAGAATCCCTGGATCGAGGGCGAGCAGCCCAATGACGACTGGGGCAATGCCAAGTGAACGGGCCGCATGGCCGGCTGGAGGTCCAGATTGGGGCCGCCAAAATCGCCAAGTACGCCGTGGCCGAGAGCGGCGATACCCTCGAACTCATCGAGCGGCCCCACGGCGGCATCTCGGCGGTGCTGGCGGATGGGCAGCGCAGCGGGCGTTCGGCGCGCATCGTGAGCAATATCGTGGCGCGCAAGGCGATCTCGCTGCTGGGCGAGGGCGTGCGTGATGGGGCCGCCGCTCGCGCCGTGCACGACTATTTGCGCACCCATCGCTCCGGCCAGGTCTCTGCCGAGCTGCAGATGGTCTCGGTAGACCTGGCGACGCGCAGCCTGGTCGTTTCGCGCAACGCCCGCTGCCCGGCCTATGTCTGGCGTGAGGGCGCGCTCGAAACGCTGGCCGAGTCATGCGACCCCATTGGCATCTATCCCAGCACCAAGCCCAGCATCGTCGAGCTGCCCCTGGAGCCGGATGTGTATGTGGTACTGGCCACCGATGGGCTGGCCCTGGCGCTGGGAGCGGGCGAGGGCCACGCGGCCTTGGCGCTACTGGTGGCCGCCCAGACGGAGATGCGCACCTCGGCTCAGGGGCTGGCCAGCGCCCTGCTGACGGCGGCGCTCCAGGCATGCGACGCCCGGCCGCGCGACGACATCAGCGTCCTGGTGGTGGCGGCCCTGCCCGACCTCTTGTGCGATGGGGTGCGCACCCTCTCGGCGCGCTTTCCCGTCTGAGCGCGCCATGAACCCCGGCCCTGGCGCGGGCAAGCCCGAGATCCCTGCCGCTGTGCCCGGGCGCATCGCCGTGGTGGGGCCGTGCGCCTCGGGCAAGAGCGAGCTGGTGGCGCGCCTGCGCGCGCTGGGCTATGACGTGCGCCACTGCGCCCAGGAGCACTCGTATGTCCCCGATATGTGGCAACGCCTCTCTCGTCCCCAGGTCTTGGTCTATCTCGATGCCTCGCTCGGCGCCATTGGCCGGCGCCGCAAGATTGACTATGGTGAGGCGTACCTGGCGGAGCAGCGCGCGCGCCTGGCCCACGCCCGCGCCCACTGCCAGCTCTATGTGCACACCGACGACCTCGATCCCGAGGGAGTGCTGGCTGTGGCGGTTGCGGGGCTGCGTGGGTTGGGCGTTGGCTTGGCAGCAAGGTAAAGCGCAGCATCACGGAAATCACCGGCCATTACCGGCTCCCGGCCGGTTCGCGGGCGGGACGCCCGCGCTCCATCTCTACGCGGGCCGGCGCGCCGTTCCATGCCCAGGCGCTGCGACAGGTCGCGGCCACTTGGCAGTAGTTTGGCCGTGTGCTAGAATCCCGCCCAGTCTATGTCCGGTTTACCCTGACCCGAAAGGAATCCATGGAGAGGGCTGCGCTTGCGCCATGTGCACGGCGCCCGCTCCCGGCCTCATGAGAGCTGTTTGAAAGGAGCCCCAGAGTTACATGGCGTTTCTAGGCAAAGAAGGGTTGTCGTCCTTTATGCAGAGTCGCACAGGACAATACCTGGCGATCGGCGTAGCGGCGGCGCTCCTGGTCCTCTCCCTCTGGCTGCCCCCCGCTTCCATCGGGAACCGGCTCTTTCGCTGGGACGTGCCCCTCATCCGCGCCGACGAGGGCGGCAGCGTCATCCACCCCATTGGCGCCCTAGTGACATTTGCCCCCGAGGCGATGGATGGCAACGCTCGCGTGCAGCTCGGCGCCCTGAATGCCGCCGGAGCCCCGGGCGTGCTGGCCAGCGATTCGCTGGCGGCCCTGGCCCCCGAGGGCGCCCTGGACAGCATCCAGCCCGAGAGCGGCGAAGCGGCGGCCCTGGCGGCCCTGCCCGCCGAGATCGCGGCCTATAGCCCCTTTTACCAGATCACGACCTACGGCAACGCGCCCGGCGCTGCCCAGGTGTCCGTCCCCGTGCCCTATGAGTTGACTGACCTTGGGCGCGCCGACTTGTACGTGTGGGATGGCGCTGCCTGGCGCTGGACGCCCTCGCAGCCCACAGCCGACGGCCTGGCCCTGGTAAGTGAGGTCGAGCCATTGCCGCAGATCGTGGCAGTGGCCGCAGCCAATGACGGCAACCCTGTCGCGGCGATGGTTGTGGATGCTGAACAGGCCAAAGAGCGGGCGCCGGAGAACGCAGCTCCCATGATCAGCGTGGCGGCCCTGTCTCTGGCGGATGGCGGCGGCCTCGCGGGCCAGGCGCCTCGCCGGGCCGATCTGGCGCTGCCCGCCGCCACCCAGGCGTTGTTGGCTGTCAGCAACGTCCAGGATGGCATCGTGCGGTCTGATCTGGTGGATAATCTGCTCATTGATGCAACAGCCCGCGCGCAGCATGTCGAGCAGCTCATGGCCCAGGTGGAGGGCGGCGACTATGCTGGCGTCGAGTTGGCCTATGAGGGCGTGGATCCGGCGCTGCACGACGATCTGACCGCCCTGGTGACCGAGATGGCAGCGGCGCTCCACGAGACGGGCCGCATTCTGGCCGTGCGCGTCGAGACGCCCCAGGTTGCGGGCAGCGGCTGGAACACCGGCGCATACGACTGGCGCGCCTTGGGCGCCGTAGCCGATTTGGTGCGCATTCCTGCCCTGGTTGATCCGGCCGCCTATGCCCCCGGCGGCGAGATGGACCGCCTGCTGGCCTGGGCCACCGGCGAGATCCAGCGCAGCAAGGTGCAACTCGCCTTTTCCACCTATGGCCACGACGTGGCCGGCGACGAGATCGAGCCGATCACCTATGAGAAAGCGCTGATGCTGCTATCCCAAGGCATCAGCGTCGAGACTCCCGCGACCGTGATCATGCCCGGCGAGACGTTGCGCCTGCGTCGCACCGCAGAGAGCAATCCAACCCTGCAGATAGACGCCGATTCGCGGGTGAGTTGGTTCCAGTACACCGACGACGAGGGGCAGGAGCGCACCGTTTGGATGGAGACCGGGCGCAGCGCGGCCCGCAAGCTCCAGTATGTCACCCAGCATGCTCTGGGCGGCGTCTCGTTGGAGGATGCCCTCGAACCCGAGAACGATATGGCCATTGCGTCGCTGGTGCAGACCTTCCAAGAGGAACTGATCCCGGCTGAGCCCGTCTATGCCATGCTTTGGCGGATCCAGGCCGAGGATGGCACCGTGATCCGTGAGTTGGTGACCTCGCTAGAGGAGTCTGACTTTGCCTGGACCGCCCCGGAGCGCCCGGGCCAGTACGCTATCAGCGCCGCCATCTCGGATGACGGCGGCCAGACCGAGCGTGGCGTGGTGACCGAGATCGAGGTGGTGGTGCCCTCGCCCACGCCCACCAACACGCCGACACCCACGCCAATGGCGACGCCCACGCCCGAGCCCACGGCCACACCGACTCCGGCGCCACAAGAGGCGTCCGTCTTTATGGCCCAGTTTGTGGCCGACGTTACGGTGAAAGACAATACCCAGTTCGACAAGGGCGCAACCTTTACCAAAACCTGGCGTCTGCGAAACTCGGGCGCGGTGGCATGGCCCGAAGACACCCTGCTCGTTTTCCAGTCGGGCGAGCAGCTCTCTGAGACCAAAGAGGTGGCCGTAGGCGCCGTGGCGCCTGGCGCTGAGGTAGATATCAGCGTCGCCATGCAGGCTCCCAACAAAGACGCCGTGCTCCAAAGCCGTTGGGCACTCACGTCCAACAGCGGCACGTTTAGGGGTGGATCGGTGTATGTGCAGATCCGCTCCGGCGAGACGACCACGGTTGCAGCCCCTGCCGCGCCCGCAGCTCCCGCGCCGCGCACGTCCACCGGTTTTGGCTATGGCATCCAGGCCCACATCTATGGCGGCGACGCCCAGATCTATGGCCTGATCACCGGCATGGGGTTCAACTGGGTCAAGCAGCAGGTCGAGTGGAGCCGGATCGAGACGGCCAAGGGCCAATACAACTGGGGCGACATTGATCGCATCGTGAGCGGGGCGCGGGCTGCCGGGCTCAACATCCTGCTCAGCGTGGTCAAGGCGCCCGCCTGGGCGCGCCCGGGCGGCGACTTTTCCGTTGAAGGCCCACCCAACAACCCGCAGGACTTTGCCGATTTCATGGGGGCTATGGCGGCCCGCTACAAGGGGCGCGTGCAAGCCTATGAGGTCTGGAACGAGCAGAACCTGCACTATGAGTGGGGCAATGAGCCGATCAATGCGGCGCGCTACGTAGATATGCTGCGGCGCTGCTACTCGGCCATCAAGGCCGCCGACCCTGGCGCCATCGTCGTCAGCGGGGCGCCCACGCCCACGGGCATGAATGATGGCAAGATCGCCATTGACGACCGGCTCTACTTGGAGCAGATGTACCAGGCCGGGTTGGCGCGCTACTGCGATGCCGTGGGCGTGCACCCCAGCGGCTACAACAACCCGCCCGACGCCGACTGGCGTACTTGGAGCGATCCTTCGGCCCCTTCGTTCAAGGGGCACCCCAGCTTTTTCTTCCGGGGGACCATGGAGGGCTATCGCAATATCATGGTGAAATATGGCGATGGCAACAAGCGCCTCTGGCCCACCGAGTTCGGCTGGTCTACCTTCCAAAGCTTGGGCACATCGGCGCCAGCCGGCTATGAATACGCCAACCACAACACCGAGGCCGAGCAAGCCCAATTCCTGGTGCGCTCGATCGAGATGATGCGCAGTTGGGGCTGGGTGGGGCCGGTGTTCGTCTGGAACCTGAACTTTGCGCCGGTGGCCGGCCCGGCGGATGAAAAGGCCGGTTTCGGCATCGTCCGGCACGATTGGAGCCTGCGCCCGGCTTATCATGCGCTGCGCGACATGCGCAAATAGGCCGGCGCGGGGCGTTGCGTGCAACAAAAGGCCCTTACCCCACGGGAGATGCGCTGCGGGCGCCTGGGGGTGAGGGCCTTGGTGCGCCCGGCCTGCTTTGCCCGGCGTTCGCCCATGCAACGGAACTCACACCATCCGGCCAACGTCCGTAGATCAAGCATGGACACTGACCGCGAAAGGGGGCCTATGAAGACCTATACCAACCGAACGCTGCGCGCCGCACTGCTGGTGACGCTGCTGGCCGTCAGCCTGCTGGTCACGGCTTGCTCGACGCCTGCGCCCGAGGCGCCCGATGTCACCACGGCGCCCACCCGCACGGCGCGCCCGACGTTTACCGCCGTGGCCCAGCTCGATCCTACCGAGTTGCCCACGGAGACCGCCACTGCGCAGGAGGCTGCCGCGCCGACCCAGGAGCCCCCGACGGCAGAGCCCGAGGCCACGGCGACGCCGTCCGAGCCCGAGCCTACAGCGACCACGCCCATGCCGGCGGCCAAGCCGCTGCGTATGAACTCGCCCGAGTATGGTATGCAGGCCTTTCTCTGGTGGCGGCCCGAGGTCGCCAGCCGCGATGTGCAGATTGTTCGCGCTGCGGGCTTTGGTTGGATCAAGGTGAACTTTGGCTGGCGCGAGATCGAGCTGGCCAAGGGGCAATTTGACTGGGCGCACACGGACCATATCGTCGAGATGGCCAACGCCGAGGGGCTGGATCTGCTTGTGCGCATTGACTACCAGCCGAGATGGGCTGGGGGGGGCTATCCCGTCAGCGGCCCGCCCGATAACCCGCAGGATCTGGCCGATTTCCTGTTCGCCCTGGCCAGCCGCTACAAGGGCCGCATCCGCGCCTATCAGGTGTGGAACGAGCCCAACCTGGCCCGCGAGTGGGGCGGCAAGACCCCCGATCCGGGCGCCTATGTGTCGCTGCTGCAGCGCTGCTATGCGGCCATCAAGCGCGCCGACCCGAATGCGATGGTGATCAGCGCGGGGCTCTCGCCCACAGGCACCTGGAACGCCGAGGCGCGCCCCGATGACTGGTATCTGGAGAGCATGTATGTGGCGATGGGCGGCAGCAGTCGGGGCTATTTCGATGTGCTGGGCGTACACGGCGCCGGGTTCCTGAGCCCGCCGGAGACCGATCCGGCGGTGGTGGAGGCCAATCCCAGCCTGGGCGGGCATCGCTCCATGGCCTTCCGGCGCGTTGAGGATCTGCGGGCCATCATGGTGCGCTATGGCGACGCGGACAAGCAGATCGCGCTGCTCGAATTCGGCTGGACCAGCGACCCCCGGCCCGATTCGCCCTACCACTGGCACGCCGTCAGTGAGGAGGTCAAGGCGGATTACCTGGTGCGCGCCTATCAGTACGCCAAGGCGAACTGGTCGCCCTGGATCGGGCTGATGAGCCTGATCTATGTCTCGGACCCGGACTGGACGCCTGACCACGAGCAGTACTGGTGGGCCATCACCGATCCGGGCTATCCCGAGTTTCAGCCTCGCGCGGCGTATATAGCCCTCAAGGCGATGCCCAAATAGGATTTTGCTCCCGGATGGCCCTCACCCGCGACCCGAAGACGGGTCGCACCCTCTCCCGCGCGTGCGGGAGAGGGTCGCCGGAGCTTGCGACGGCGGGGTGAGGGCCACTGTGACGCGAGGCCCTGACTATGCGAACGAGACAAGGACCTACCCGCGCCCGGCGATGATGTCCATAGCCTGGTCGCGGTAGGCATCCATCACATACGAGATGCCCGTGATCTCGGCAGCTTCGCGGGTGAGGGCGGCCACGTCGCGGCGGGAGATGGTGTCCAGCCTAAAGTTACGGCTGCCCGCCATGAGTTGCTGCAGGCCGACCTGGAGCTTGTCCACATAGGTGTACCAGCCGATGGCGCCCAGGGGCAGCTCGTTGATCTCGGAGCCAAAGCGCGCCTTGAGCGTCTCATAGGTCACAAAGATCTCTTCCACCGACTCGCCAAACTGCGAGACGGTGCGCGGGAGCTGGCCCTTTTTCAGCCACTCGCCGATGTTCTTGCCGACCATGCCGGGGATCATGATGGCGCGGCCCAGGCAGACGCCCTTGATATAGGGCGCGCCGATGGCCAGCACCTTGAAGATCTGATCCTCGGCAGAGAGCCCGCCGCCAAAGGCGAGGCTGGGGATATAGGCGCCCTGGCGCTCGAGCTCCTGGCACAGCTCATAGGTCATGGCCTCCAGGTAGACGGGGGGGATGCCCCACTCGACCATCATGCGCCAGGGGCTCATGCCGGTGCCGCCCGATGCGCCGTCAATCGTCAGCAGGTCAATGCCCAGGTCAGAGGACCAGCGCAGGGCCATGGCCAGCTCGCGCATGGGGTAGGCGCCGGTCTTGAGGGTCACGCGCTTGGCGCCCAGGGCGCGCAGGCGCTCCACCTCGCGGCGGAACCCTTCCTGATCCACAAAGCCGAGGCGCGAGTGGCGCTCGAACTGCTTGATGGCGCCATCGCGAAAGGCTGCCTGAATCGCCTCGTTGGAGGGGTCGGGGGTCACCAGGTAACCGCGCCGCTGTAGCTCGATGGCGCGCTCTAGCGAATCCACCTTGATCTCGCCGCCAATGCACTTGGCGCCCTGGCCCCACTTGAGCTCGATGGTCTCGACGCCCAGTTGGCTGACGGCATACTCGGCCACGCCAAAGGCGGTGTCCTCGACGTTCATCTGGATATGGATATCGCCATAGCCCTGATGCCAGCGGCGATAGGTCTCGACGCGGCGCCGCAGCTCGGGTGAATCCACGATCTTGCCGTGGGAATCCAGCTTGAGCTGGGGGTCAATGCCCGCCACGTTCTCGCCGCAGGTGAGCACCACACCCGAGATGGCCGCGCCCGCCGCAAAATGCTCCCAGTTGGCCCGTGCGATCTCGGTGGAGCCCAGGGCGCCGCTGATGATGGGCATCTGCAGGCGCTCTTTGTGGGTGTTCCCGATCTCGACCTCGGTGTTGACATAGGTGAACAGGGTGTTGTCCGGCGTGGCCTCGACGCCCTCCGGCAGGCCCTCGGCGCCCAGGGCGTATCCCATGATGTTGAAATGGGAGAAATCTACCGGATAGTCCTTGTCGCCGCCGGCAGTGATGGTGCCAAAGGGGCCGGGATACAGCACTTCGCGACCGCGGAAGGTGGATTTAAAGACCTCGCAGTTGCCCGTGCATCCATCGATACAGCGGGAACAGATACCGGATCCGGGGACGACATCGCGCGAGCGGTTGGTGGTCTGCGAGATGTCGTTGGCATTGGGGCGCTGCAGGTTCGGCATGTGTTTGTCTTCTCCTCCGGCTGACAGTCATGGCGCATAGAATAGTAAAGCAAAGGGGTCCATGCCGACGATGGCGTATCCCGCGCCAGTGAGGGAAGAGATGCTCAGCGCCCCCATCTGTGCAGGTTGCACGGATGGCAGGCAATCTGTCCAGTATAGTAGCACAAATGCGCCCTTGCGCCTATCGTCCGCCTAGCGTATCTGTGCCTTGCGTCCATCCTCCGAATGGAGGATGGACGGATGAGCCCCCTGAGGGGTCTCACTCGATGAGGCCACAACGCAGCGCTACCACAGCGGCCTGGGTGCGATCCGAGACATTGAGCTTTTGGAGGATATTCTGCACGTGGGTTTTGACGGTGGTGGCGCTGACGATGAGCTGCTCGGCGATCTCCTGGTTGGTCTTGCCCTCGGCCACGCAGCGCAGCACCTCGACCTCGCGCGGGGTCAGGGCCACGTCGCCGGGGCGGGGCGGGCAGGCAGCCGGCGACATGAGCGCGCTCATGCGGTCCAGCAGCTCGCGCAGCATATTGGGCGAGATGATCGAGCCGCCCTCGGCGGTCAGGCGCACCGCCCGCACCAGCTCGCCCCGGCTGGCCTCCTTGAGGATATAGCCCGCTGCGCCCGCAGAGACGGCGCGGTACAAATAGTCCGCATCATCGTATAGGCTGACCATGATCACGGCGGCATCGGGATCGGCGCGTTTGATGCGCTCCAGGGCCGTGAGGCCATCCATGTCGGGCATACGCACGTCCATCAGCACGATATCGGGGCGCAGCCGCGCCACCAGAGCCAGCGCCTCTTGCCCCCCGGATGCCTCGCCCACGATGATCATGTCGGGCTCCAGGCTCAGCATCGCCCGCAGCCCCTCGCGCACGATGGCCTGGTCATCTACCAGCACGATGCGGATCACGTTTCCTCCTCGGCAAAGGCCAGTGCGCCGGCGCGTGGGATCGTGACGGTGATGCGGGTTCCCTGGCCTGTGGCGCTCTCGACGCGACAGCCCCCCCCCAATAGGCGGGCGCGCTCGCGAATGCTCACCAGGCCCATATGCAGCCCCTTTTCCGGCTGCGCCGTTACGGTCGTTGGATCGAATCCCCGGCCCGCGTCGCTCACAGAGACGATCAGATCGCCCGCCTCCACGCCCAGCGTCACGTCCAGATGGTCGGCCTGGGCATAGCGGAGGGCGTTGTTGGCCCCCTCCTGCACAATGCGAAAGAGCGAGGCCTCGACCACCGGCGGCAGCGTGGGCCAGCTCGGATCCACGGTCAGGCGGATCTCCCAGGCGTTGGCGGACTGCAACTCGCCCAGGTACACCCGCAAGGCGTGCTCCAGCCCAAAGTCATCCAGGCCGGCCGGGCGTAGCTGGCTGATCAGGCGGCGCGCTTCGTGGATCGCCTCGCGCAGGATCTGCACACCCTTGCCGATTTCGCGCTCTTCCACGTCGGGGTCCTGGCCGCGCAGGGCCTGGGCCGTTTGCAGCCGCTGGTACGAGGCCACGATCATCTGCACGAGGCCGTCGTGTAGGTCCAGGGCCACCTGGCGGCTCTCTCGTTCTTCGCTCTTGATCACGTCATCCACAAAGCTGCGCAGTTGCTCGCGCTGCAGATCGGTCTCGCGGTACAGATAGGCGTTCTCCAGGGCGATGCTGGATTCCGAGGCCACAAAGCTGAGCAGCATGCGGGATTCCTGATCGTCCAGGCGGCTATCGGGGGCATACACCTCCAAAGTGCCCAGGCAGCGCCCTCGCAGGGTGATGGGCGCCAGCGCCGCGCTGCGGGGCTGCTCGCCCTCATCCTGCAACGCGATCAGCAAAGAGAGCGCTGCGCACCCCCTCGCCACCTGTCGCCGGGCGTCCTCGACCTCCGCCTGGTGGATGATCGGCTCCCAGCTCGCGGTCAGCTCCCCCTCACGACGGTCCACGGGCATCTCGTCGGCATGGGGCAAGTGCAGGCGGCAGGCGCAGCCTGCGAACAGCCTGTGACAGGCAGCCATGATCCCCGCCAGCACCTGATCCACCGCCAGGCTGGCGCCGATATCCCAGCCGGTCTGAAAGAGGGACTGCAGGTGATCCAGATTGTGGCGCAACGACTCGTACAGGCGGCTCTGTTCGGCGACGCGGGCGTTGAGATCGGCCAGCTCGCGGTTACGCTGGTGCAGCTCTTCGTTGCGGGCGTGCAGCACATCGCGCACCTCGGCCAGCTCGCGGTTCTTTTCCGCCAAGGATCGCGTATAGGCGTCGGCCTGTAGGCCGTCGGCGGTGGCGCGGGCCACGTGCAGGCCATCTTTGGCCAGCGTGACGCGGTGGGGGTGGAACATGGCCTCGGAATAGCGCCCCCAGACCTTGCCCGGCGTGATGACCCACTCTCGCTCGGCCTGGCGCTCGACTTTGATAAAGACCTGGGTGCAATCGCGGATGGCGGCAATGGTGGAAGGGCTGAACAGGTTCTGGGAGAGGTCCCAGTAGGCCACAGAGTGCAGCTCGAACAGCCGAGGGCAGAGGGTCAAAAAGAGCGAGCGCACGGCCCCCTCGCCGCCGATCAACGGCTGAAAGCTCGCCAGGGGATCAAAGACATAGTAAGCCGAGGCGCCAATGGCCTCGATGCGTTGCATGAGCCAGCGCCCACCATCGTGCGCGTGCTGCTCCATATCCAGCACCAGGGGAGATGGGTGGGCCGCGACCAGAGCATCCAGGGAGCCATCGGCGCGTACGTATATCAGGGGCGCGCCGGTATCCGCCACATAGCGCACAAGGGTGTGCACGAAAGGACGGTAATCCTCAGGAGAGGCGGTAAGGAACACAACGTTGTCCTGAGGCTGGAGCTCTTCGATGAGCGCATCGAGCTCGGCAGAACCGGTGGAGAAGGCGATCACGTACGGGCTCCTGTATGGGCGCGGCTCTCAGATCGTTCCCTATTATAGCCCCTGAGAGATACGTCCCCAAACAGGCTGTTGCCATCGATCCGGCATACCCGGGGCGCGGGCTAGCGCAGGCGAAGCATCTCTGCCAGCAGAGCCACAAACGCCGGATCGGCGCACTCTTCCGGCACCTCGATCCGGTCGCTATGATGGATCACCTGCAGACAGGGGCGCCGCACCTGGCGCGCGCCAAGGCCAAGAAAGCCACGCCTCTTTTCCAGATGGAACACGGTGAGCGTGTCGCCTTCCAGTTCCAGTTCATATTCGTCTGTTGGCAGATGCGCCTGGAGTTCTGTATAGAACTGCCGCATCGTGGCGCGCCCCATCCATCGGCGCAACCGCTGCAGATGCTCATCCATCGTTGCCTCCCCTCCGGCAGCCCTGCCCTGCACATTCCCGACGCGCTGCACAGGGGGTGTGGCCCGCAGAACCAGCCTCGCAGCGCATTATAGGCCAGCGCGCCCAGAAGCCAAGCCCGCCCAGGGCTTGGCCGTGCTAGCCGATGCCATGCTCCTCGGGCGCGCCGGCGGGCGGCAAATGCGGCGCGAACCACTCTTCCACCGTGCGTGTGTTCTCTGCAAGCGTGCTCTTGCCATCCACCCAGAGCGCGCGCAAACCGGCCGCCTCGGCCTGGGCCGCCACATGCCGGGCAAAGGCGATATCCCGATCCATCCAACGCGCAAAAGCCACATCCGGCTCTGTGCATTGGGCCAGAATCTGCTGCACCCAGGGGCCGCGTTGCGGATAGATGCGGCGCTGGAACGCCTCGGTCGGCGTCAGCCAGATCGCCTGGCGCGCATCGGCGACGTGGCGGGCCACATGGCCGGGCAAGAGCGCAGCGCCCTCGGCGATCACGAGCCCGTGGGCCTGCACCTGGCGGCGCAAGTCGGCGACGATCATGGGGAACTCTTCGGCATAGATGGCCAGCTCATCGGCCAGCAGCGAGGCCACATCGCGCCCCCACAGTTCATCCCAGCTCATGCGGCTCGCCCGCCACATCTGGGGTTGGGCCTCGGGCGTCACAAGGGCGCAGTGGGCCTGCCAGTGGTCGTCGCAGTGATAGACGGCGGCGCCATAGCGCCGCGCCAGCGCCTGGGCGATGGACGACTTGCCGGAACAGGGCGAGCCACCCAACCAGAGCACCCGCCCTGAGAGGGCGTCTTCTGCTACCAAGCCCGTCATATGGCTCTTCTCGGCGCGAGGGGCCACCGTTCTGGCGGCAGCTCGGCCCAATCGGTCATGGTCACTCCCTCGGCGCGCAGCAGGGCCACAAAGGAGCCCAGCAGGCGCTCGGCCAGGGCTGCGGCCTCAGCTGGGTTACGGCTGTCCCACAGGGCGGGCGCCAGCTCGCGATAGCCCTCGGGCAGCTTGTCAAAGTGAAAGACGTCCTCTATGCCGTCATAGTAATCGTGGTGCACCCAGGAGCCGTTCAGCAGGCAGAGGGCCGTGTTCATCTCCAGCAACGTCTCGACCACCGAGACGTGCAGGTCATGTCGGTTGTCGCGCTGGCGGCAAGAGTAGATGCGCCCGCACGACTCGAACACCAAGCCGGGCAGCGCCGCCTCCAGGGCCTGCATGTGCAGAGCGCGGGGCGTCGCGCGGCCTATCTCTAGCCAGCGCGCGGGCAGTGAGGCATCGCCCTGCAACACGTGCAGGTCCTCCAGGATCGCCATCTGCATGGGCCAGCCGGTGCTCGGGCACTGGATCTGGCGCAGCAGCTTGCTCTCCTCCATGACCGTGGCGCCGATGGCCGTCCCCGCATAGAGTGCGGCAAAGCCACGGGCGCCCGAGCCGTCGCGCACGACAAAGAGCAACTCCAGGTCGGACCAAAGGGTGTCGGCCCCGCGCGCCGTCGAGCCGTACAGGCCGCCAACCAACACGGCCTCTGTGGCCTCGGCATAGCGGGCGCATAGGCGCTCGGCCAACGCATAGCGTTCCTCATGGGCAAGTGGCATGTGGGCTCCTCGTGTCGCGTGCTGGCGCCGGGCGTTACCCGGATAGTGCGCCGCGTATCCTAGCCGGAACGCGCCTCCTTGACAAGCGGCAGGCCGCGCGCTATCTTGGCCGCGTTGCAAAGCTACAGGTGCACGATGGCGCCGGAGGCGCCGGATGGGGCGGCATGGATCTTGTCGAGCGTCTGCGCAATACGGGTTTGTTTCGCTTTGTGTCCTACGACGGCCTGGCGCTGGCGGCGACCATCGCCCACGAGCATCAGGTGTCGCCGGGTGCGATCCTGTGCCGCCAGGCGGATCTGGGCGCAAACTTTTTCCTCATTGACGAGGGCGAGGCCCTGATCCAGCGGGTGGATGACAAGGGCTTCCAGAGGCTCATCGGGACCTTGAGAGAGGGCGATTCCTTTGGCGTGACCTCGCTCTTTCTGCCCGAGCCCCGCGATGCCACCATCATTGCGCGCACGGCCATGCGCGTGTGGACCATCCAGCGCGCCGAGTTCCAGGATCTGCTCCGCACCTATCCGCGCCTGCGCCGCGAACTCACCCTGCCCGATGACTTGCAGGCCCGCCAGCGCATGCCCCAGTTCGATTGGTTGGGGCCGCTGGAGCATGTCGTGTACTTTTCGCATCGCCATTGGGTGTCTCTGGCGCGGGCCCTCTGGTTTCCGACGCTGCTGCTTGTCCTTCTTCTTGCCTTCCTGACTGCTATCCTGGCGTGGGGCGGCGTTGTTTTCAACCCTACCATTCCCCTGCTGATCGCGGGCGGCGCGTATCTGGCCCTCCTCGTCTGGCATTGGTTCGATTGGGTGAACGACCATTTTGTGGTCACCACCCAGCGGATCAGCTACCGCCAGCGCGTCGTGTTTGTGTACGAGGCGCGCAGTGAGGTGCCGATTGATCGCGTGCAGAATATCAACGTGATCGTGACGCTGCTGGGCAGCCACCTGGGCTATGGCGTCATGGTGGTGGAGACGGCGGCGCAGACCGGCACGCTGCACCTGAGCTATGTGCCCGATCCCGAGGAGATGCGCAGCGCGATCTGGGGACAGGCCGAGCGGGTGCAGGCCACCCAGCGCGCCACCGAGCGCCGCCTGATGGCCGAGGCGCTCTCCGGCTATCTTGGCATTGACATTGACGAGGCGCTGCCTCACGAGCTGCAACCTGGGGAAGGGCTACCTGAGGACCTGGCGGACGAGCTTGCGCCGCAAAAAGAGCTGGCGCCTCTGGGCAAGGTGATCGAATGGCTCCAGACCCTACAGATCCTGCCGCAAGTACGCATCGCCACACCAGAGCAAGTGATCTGGCGCAAACACCCCTTTTTCCTGCTGATCAAGGCGCTGCCGCCCTTGCTCCTGGCGGCGCTTGCCATACCCCTGGCGGTCCTGGCCCAGTTCGACTGGCCGACCTTTCTCACGCAGTGGGGCGACTATTACCCCTTTGCGGTGCTGGTTCTGGCGATCTTTTCCATGGCCTGGCTGGTTTGGGAGGTCACAGACTGGAGCAACGACCAATATATCGTCACCAATGACCGCATCATTGACGTGGAGCAGCGTCCGCTCTTGCTGCGCTCCGAGCGGCGCGAGGCCAGCCTGGGGATGATCCAGAACGTGCGTTTCGAGATCCCGAATCCCTGGGCCGGCCTGCTCAACTATGGCAGCGTGCTGGTGCAGACCGCCGGGCGCGGCGATTTCACCTTTGACCATGTAGGCGCCCCCGCCGAGGTGCAGGCCGAGATCTTTCGGCGCATCGAGGCGTATCGTGAGCGCACGCGCCAGCAAGAAGCCGAGCGCCGCCGCCGCGAGATGGCCGAGTGGTTCGCCGTCTATGACGAGCTGGAGCAAAAGAAGGGCGGACGGCCCGCCGCCGAGGGCGACGACGAGCTGCCCCCCTTTACGCCCGAGGTGGATGACGGCCAAGGGCCGCGCTCGGAACGCGACGAGGGCCGAGGCCGCACGGTGCTATGACGCGCTCTAGCCCTGGTTGGCCGCGACGAAATCCGCCCGCACAGGGTGAAACGCGTCAATGACCAGGGCATCCTCCAGCGCCGTCACGCCGTGGCTCTCGTCGGGGGCCAGGGCGCAACTCTCCCCCGCCGCCAGGATGTCGGTGCGGCCCTCGCGCTCGATCGAGATGCGGCCTCTGACCACATAGACGATCTGGACGTGGGGGTGCGCATGGGTCGGAAAAACGACCCCCTTGGCCAGCGATACCTCGCACAGCATCAAGTCATCGTTGTAGCTCAGCACCGTGTGCTGCACGCCCGGTTGCAGCTCGCGGGGGCGACGGTCGGCCTGGTGTACGATCATGGGTATGCTCCTCTTGGATCTGTGGGCATGTACGTGTTGGGCGAGGCCGCCGATGGGAGCCTATAGCGTCAGGATCTCGGGCTCCCCATCGGTAACCAGGATGGTGTGCTCGAAATGGGCGCACAACTCCCCTGTGACCGTCGCCACGGTCCAGCCATCTCTCTTGACGTGCAAGATCGGTGCGCCGATGGTGAGCATCGGCTCCAGGGCATAGGTCATGCCGGCGCGCAGCGGCGCGCCCCGGTTGGGCTTGCCCCAATTGGGGATCTGGGGCTCTTCGTGCATGTTGCGCCCCACGCCGTGGCCGGTGTACTCGCGCACCACCTGGAATCCCTGCGCTTCGGCCCATTGCTGGATGGCGGCAGAGACATCGCCCAGGCGGTTGCCCTCGCGCGATGCCTCGATGCCCAGGCGCAACGCCTCCTGGGTCACGGATAGGAGCCGCCGGGCCTCGGCAGAGATGGCGCCCACAGGCACCGTCACGGCGGAATCTCCCACATAGCCATCCAGGATGGTGCCCACATCAATGCTCAGGATCTGCCCTTCGCGCAGGCGCCGTCGGCCCGGGATGCCATGCACCAGCTCGTCATTGATACTGGCGTTGATCGTGGCAGGGTAGGCGGGGCCGCCGGGGTCGCTGTTGGGGTAGCCCAGGAAGGCGGGAACGCCGCCGTGGGAGCGGATCACATCCTCGGCGATGCGATCCAGCTCGCGGGTGGTGATGCCCGGGCGCACGGCGGCGCAGACGGCCTCCAACGCCAGGGCGTTCACGTGGCCGGCGCGCCGCATGGCCGCGATGCCGGCCTTTGATTGCAGGATGATGGGCATGCTGTGGCTCGACGCCTTGGCTAAAAGCAGCCGAGCTGGCAGGGCCGCACGCGAAGGCCCAGCGCTTCGACGATATTGCCCATGCCCAGCCGTGGGTAGGCGAACTGCTCGGCCACTTCCCACACGTCCAGGCAAGAGATGTTGTTTCCGCTGGCGCGGGCGCGCAGCGCGGCCTCGATCTCCGGCGGGACATGGGCTGCCGCCTGGACGATCTTGCTCTGGCCCAGCGATTTGAGCCCATAGCCAAAGAGGCCGAGCTGGCAGCGGTAAAAGCGGAGCTCCAACTCTCCATTGGCGAGGGCGGCGATCTCGCCTGGGCTGATGCCGAACTGGGCGGCGATGGCGTGGGCGTGCTCGCAGGCCAACTGGCCGTCCACTGCGCGTTCTCGCAGGGCTTGCTGAATGTCTGTACTCATGGAGCGTCCTTTCGTGCGGTGTTGCTGAGCCCATTGTAGCGCTGGCAGGACCGGCGGGCAAGCGGGCGGAGCGAATTCCCGGCCCAGCCGCTCCGTTGTCGGCGCCGGGCTGCGCTGGTATAATCCGCATCGAGTCACAATCCGACCGCATAGGAGGGACGCCATGCGTGTATTGACGCTCAGTTGGGAGTATCCCCCGCACATTGTCGGCGGCCTTGGCCAGCATGTGGCGGACCTGGCGCCCGCGTTGGCCCGCCGCGATCTGGAGATGCACGTGGTCACCCCTATGCGCCAGGGCGGGACCTCGGAGGAGCAACAGGGGAAGCTGTTCATCCACCGGGCGCCGGTGGCCACCTTTGGGTCGGGCGATTTCTATGGCGAAGCATGGCAGACCAACCAGGTACTGGCGAGCTATTGCCGCACCCTGATCGAGCGGTGCGGCCCTTTTGACCTGATCCACAACCACGACTGGCTGACCGCGTTGGCCGCGCGCGAGCTCAAGCACGCCTTTCGCCTGCCCCTGGTGGCCACCATCCACGCCACCGAGCGTGGTCGTGGGCGCGGCTCTCTCGCCGGCCCGCAATCGGAACGCATTGACCGCACCGAGTGGGAACTGACCTTTGAGGCCTGGCGCGTGATCGTCTGCACCCAGTACATGGTCCAGGAGGTCTGCGATTACTTTCAGACCCCGGAGGACAAGCTGGATGTGATCCCCAACGGCGTCAATCCCGCTGCCTTTGATGAGCTGGAGGGCGAGGACCTGGCCGAGTTCCGGCGGCAGTATGCCCTGCCCCATGAGAAGATCGTCTTTCACGTGGGGCGCATCGTGCACGAAAAAGGCATCGAGACCCTGATCCGCTCTGCGCCCCGGGTGCTGGCCCACGTGCCCGAAGCCAAGTTCATCATCGCCGGGCGGGGGCCCGAGCTGGACGCGATGCGCGCCCTGGTTGCCGAACTGCACCTGGAGCACAAGGTGCTACTGTTGGGCTTTGTGCCCGACGAGGATCGCAATCGGCTCTTGAAGGCGGCCGATTGCGCCGTCTTCCCCAGCCTGTACGAGCCGTTCGGCATCGTGGCGCTAGAGGCGATGGCGGCGCGGGCGCCTGTGGTCGCCTCGGAGGTGGGCGGCCTGCGCGAGGTGGTGCAGCATGGCGAGACGGGCATCACCATCTATCCGGGCGACGCCGGCTCGTGCGCTTGGGGGATCGTTCATACCCTGCAACATCCCGAATGGGCGGCCATGCGGGTGGCCAACGCCCTGGAAAAGGTGCGGACGATCTACAACTGGGATGTGATCGCCGGGCAGACCCTGGACGTGTACCGGCGCGTGGTGGCCGAGCGCGCCCAGGTGGACTGGTAGAGGCACAGGCGCATGGCGCACCACCAGGGATGAAAACAGGGCGGGTCTGGGAGCGCGGCGTTGTACTCCGTCCGCTGCGTACGCCGCCGGAGCGTCGGACGCTGTCCCAAGGCGCGAGGATGGTTTGAGTCCATTTTCGAGGTACGTAGCGGGGGCGCGGTTCTCGGGGCACCGTGTAGAGCCAAGGGGCCGGGTGAAGCGGGCGTCTCGGCGCGAGATAGCAGGGCGACATAATCCATGTCAGGAGGAGCGAAATAGATGACGGAACAGGGAGTGATCGAGCCGCGCAGGAGCCTGGAGGGGGTGCGCATGGCTAAGGTGCGCCAGCTCTGGCGCCAGCCCGAGGTGGCGGATCTGCCCGCCGAGGTGCACGCCCAATTGGAGGCCGCCGGCGCGCTGGCGCGCATTGCGCCGGGCGACGAGATCGCCATCACCGCCGGAAGCCGTGGCATCGCCGCCATGCCGACGGTGATCAAGGCCATCGTGGAGGCGGTGCGCGGGCGCGGCGGGCGGCCGTTTATCTTTCCGGCGATGGGCAGCCACGGGGGCGGCAACGCCGAGGGGCAGCGCGAGCTCTTGGCCGAGCTGGGCATTGACGAGCGCAGCATGGGCGCGCCCATTCGCAGCGACATGGCCGTGGTGCAACTGGGCGAATCGCCCTCGGGGTTGCCGGTCTATCTGGATGCCAACGCCGCCCGCGCCACGGGGATCATCCTGGCCAACCGCATCAAAAAACACACCAATTTCGACGGCGAGATCGAGAGCGGCCTATGCAAGATGGCCGTGATCGGCATGGGCAAGCACCGCCAGGCCGTGGCGGTGCATCACCACGGCTCCGATGGCCTGCGCCGTTACATCCCCGAGGTGGCAGCCTGCATGTTCGCGCGGGCGCCGATCCTGGCGGGTCTGGGCCTGGTCGAGAATGCGCGCGGGGGCGTGGCCGAGCTACACGGCCTGCGCCCGGAAGAGATCGTGGCGCGGGAACCGGCGCTGCTGGCGCGCGCCAAGGTCCTCAGCCCCAAGATCCCCTTTCAGCAGATAGACATCGGCATCGTGGAGCGGTTGGGCAAAGAGATCAGCGGCACGGGCATGGACTGCTATGTCATTGGGCGCAAGCGCATCATCGGCGAGGACGAGTGGCCCGAGGCGCCGTACATTCGCTCGCTGGTGGTGCTGGATGTGACGCCCGCCAGCCACGGCAACGCCCTGGGGGTCGGCCTGGCCGACTTTACCACCCAGCGGCTGGTGGATCAGATAGATTGGCCGGCGCTACGGGCCAACATCCTGACCTCGGGGAACATGGAGCGGGGCAAGATCCCTCTGCCCTACGAGACCGACAGGGGCGCCATCGAGGCAGCAGCGTTCCGTGAGCGCGCTATCGCCTGCGAGGCGCTGCGCATCGTGGCCATTCGCGATACCCTGCACCTGGAGCACCTGCTGGTCTCCGAGGCGCTGTTGCCGGAGGTGAGGGCGCACAGCGACCTGGAGATCGAGGGCGACCTTGCCCCGCTGCCCTTTGATGCGCATGGATGCTGGGCATCGCCTTTGACCTAGATCCCCGCAGGCGGATAGGATGAGCGCCGGCTGATCTCAATCAGCCGGCGCTCCGATCAGTAACGGGCAAAGGCATCGGTGTCGAGCACGAATACCGTGGCTCGATGGGGGGGATGGGTCTCTGGCGCGGTCTTGGGCTCGATCTCGGGGCCGGCGTTGGCATCTATGATGCCCAGGGCCTTTTCGACCTGATCGTCTTCAACGCCGATCAGAAAGGTGACGTTGCCTCGACGCCAGAAACCTCCGGTGGTGCTAATGCGGGTAGAGCTGAACCCCTCGTTGGTCAGCGCATAGTTCACGTCGGCGGCATAGTCATCTCGGACAATCGCCATCAGCAACTTCATCGCCCTTCACCTCGTCTTTTCGGGTATGGGTGGAACCGGCGCCCCGACGGGGCTCGCTAGGGTCTGCCTGTGGGCAGGTAAACGGGCACGCGCAGAGCCGTCTCGCCCGAATGAACCTCAATCGCCGTCTCGGCCGTCAGTGGAGGCAAGATCCCCTGCCAGCGCAAGGTCACGCGCACGCTTTTGCCTGGCTTGACTTCCAACTGCTCGCGAGAAACGGCCAGCTCTGGCACGGCGGGCCGCAACGCTACCCGGGCCGTCGCCATGCCAATGTTGCGCAGCATCAGGCGGCCTTGCGGCGGGTGATCCTCGTCGCCCGCGCTCATGGTCACAGGTTCCGGCTCGGCCAGCTCGGCCACCAGCGCGGTCTGCAAGCGGGTATCGACCTCCAGCAACCCCCCGTTGCTCTCGATCTGGATCACGCCACGATCCTCGCTCAAGGGATCGGCGAACTCGTCCATATCCGTGTGGATGCCCAGCTCGACCGAGTGGCCCATCTCGCACTCGAACGACGCGCGATCTATCACCAACCACAGTCTATCCGATTTCACGACACCGCGCAAGAGCCCCAGGCCGCGATTGAACACCCGTATACTCGCCTCGGTATCCCTGCGGTTGACGCTGACGCCCAAATCCACAAAGGTGCGATCCACCTCCAGGCGGGGCGCCGCCAGGGCCAGGTGCAAGGGAAGCTTGATGCGCCCGCCATCGCTGCTGATGGCCAGGGTCGCCGTCGCCTCGCTGCGCCCCGCCTCCAGGGCCAGGGCATAGGCTGTCAGGACGATGGCCGCCTGCCCCCCTTCGGGGCACACGCCGGTTGAGGGCGCGATCTCGACCCACTCGGCGTCGGTTTGGGCGTGCCAGGCCAGCGCGCCGGTGCCGTCATTGTGCAGCGTGATGGTCTGCCTGGCGGGCTCGGCGGGATCCACATAGCCGAAATCCACCCGCTCTGGCTCGACGCGCAAATCGGGCTGGATGACCACCAGGCGGGCCGGGACGGTCTGCACGTCTGAGCCAGCGGCGAGGCGCAGGCCCGCCGGTACGTCCAGCCGGATGCCGCGCTCAAAGGCGCTGGTATCGGCAACCACCTGGATGCGGCGAATTTCGCCCGGCGCGCAGACCACGCTTTCCTCGGCGACGCTCAGCCAGGGGACGGCGGGAGTCGCCAGGGCCTCCAATGGGGCCGAGCCCGCGTTATGGATCGCCAACTCGCTTTGGGCCCGTTCGCCGCGCATCACGCGCCCCAGGTCCAGGAGGGGCGTCTCGATGACCATGCGCGGTGCGCTGATCTGCATGTCCAGGGCCAGCGACGCAACGCCACCGTTGGTCTGCAAGCGTAACGCCTGGGGCACGTGGATAGGGCCATCGGCCAGCCCGGCGCAATCGCACACGATGCGGAGCTGCAATGACTCGCCCGGCTCGCATGTCCAGCGCTCCGGGTAGGGCTGCATCCAGGGCAACAGGCTGCGGGCGGCGCCCTGCAAGGGGCCATCTCCCGCATTGCTCACGAGCAGTGTGCGCTCAACGACCTGGCCCTCCGAAGCGTGGCCGAAATCGAGCTGCGCCGCGCCCACGTGCAGGCGTGGCCGGGGCCGCCAGGCCTGGGCCGCGATCCGGGCCTGGCCGCCGTTGCTATCGAGCAGCAACGCCTCCTGGGCCTGCTGCGGGCCATTGGGGAGCCGGTCCGGCAGGATGCGCACGTCCAGTTGCATCTGATTGCCCGGCCCCACGCGGAACTCGGTGGGGCTAACCTGTAGCCAGGGCGCACGCGCCACGCACTGGCCGGTCAGCAACTGACGCCCGCCATTGCGGATGGCCAGCGGCAGAGAGCGCGCGGCATCGTCCTCGATGCGCCCGAAATCAAGGCTATCCCGCTCCAGCAGGAGCACGGGCGCCGTGGCGATCTCGGCGCGGATGCCGATCCATTGGCGGCCCACGCTGGAATCCACGGCCAGGGCGCGCGGCTCGTAGCTGCGACCACCGGCCAAACGCGCCGGATCCAGGGATACGATGGCCCGCGCCTCTTTGCCGGGCGCCAGGGTGACCTCGCGCTCGGGCGCGCGCAACCATTCGGCATAGCGGACCAGGCGAAAGGTCAGATCGCCCTCGCCCGTGTTGCGCACGGTCAGCACCAGGCGCTTGCGTCCCTCGGCGGGCAGGTCACGCAGGTTGAACTCGTGGGGTTGCACCGAGAGCCGGGCCTGGGGGCGCTCGCGGAGGGCGGGCGCTGCGGGAGGCGGCTCTGGCGGGCGGCCAAAGCGTGGGTCGCGGGCAAAGCCCAGGTCTTCCATGCTGCCGCGCCCCGCCCGCGCGCGGGCGACCTGCTGCGCTGCTTCGCCGGGCGCCACGCGCGCCTGAGAGTACCAGTCTTCGATGGGCTGCAGAGCGCCCTGCACGGCATCCCATAGCGCCTCACGCATATCGGCGGCGGAGGCATAGCGGCGCTCGCGGCGGCGCCCGGCGGCCCTGGCAATGGCCTGCACGAGCTGGGTGGGCGCCTCGGGCACGGCCTGCTGCAAGGGCAAGGGCCGCGCCAACCCCTTTTCCAGCAGCCTGTCAATGAGCAGGGCATAGAGCAGACGGCCCAGGGCGAACAGGTCGGTCTGCGGGTCGGGGAACTGCTCCGCGAGCTCGGGCGCGGCATAGCCCGTGATGCTCCCGTGGGGGCCATAGAGCCCGGGGCTATAGATCTGCCCCAGCCCCAGCCCCACCAGGCGCACCCGGCCATCCGGCGCGACCACGATATGCCCGGGCGCCAGGAATGGGACATAGAGCGGCTGGGGGCGGCTGTGCAGATAGGTGAGCAGATCGCAGAGTTGGGCGCCCCAATTGCGGGCCAACTCGGGGGTGACGCGCACGTTGGGCTCGCCGATGATGCGCTCGCCGCTCCATCCGGGGGCGTATTCGCACACCACGTATTGGCGTTCTTGGTCCTCTACGTGGTCCACCACGCGAGCCAGGCTCGGGTGATCCAGCGCGGCCCAACGCTCGACGGCGCGCTGCAACGCAGCCTCGGCCTCACGCCTCTCCTCCGGGCGGATGAGGGTCATGGGCGAGAGTTCCTTGATGGCGTAGGTGCGGTTGGGGTCGGCCAGGTCCGTCGCCCGATAGATGGTGGTGACGCGGCCCGAGTGCAGGGTATCCTGGATGCGGTAGCGATCGGCCAGGACGCCGGTGCGGGCGCGGCGAAAGATATCGGTAAAGAGCGATGCGTCATCGGCGCCCGAGGCGCAACGGGGGCAGCGGGCGACGTTCCAAGGGCGCATGGCGCCGCAGACGGGGCAGCGCCGAACCAGCTCGGCGCCACAGGTGGAGCACGCTGTGGCGCCGAGGTCATTGGGCTGGTTGCACTTGGGGCAGCGCCTCTTTTGTCTGGTCTTGTCCATAATATCGTATCTGCCTCTTGCGTCGCGTGCGTGGCAGGGATGTGCGTCCATGCGAAAGAGGGAGGGCCCTCACAGTGGATAGCCCTATTATAGCGAGGGGAGGGCGAGTGTCAAAGCGCCTCGAATCCTGACCGACTCTGTTGGGAATCCTGTGGCCGGCTGTGGGGCCAGGGCAGGAGCCGGGCCCACAGCCGGCGCGCCCATGTTCCTGATGGCGCCGGTGCGCCAGCTCTATACCCGGGCGCAAGGGCTGGGCAGGGGCGGGCCGGGCTGTCTCGCGATCAACGAGCTATGCGCCGAGGCGACGGGCGTGCGCGCCTGTGCGGGCCCACACAGGCGCGCGGCGCTTGGCGGATCAGTAGTCGGGACTGGCGTAGGCGCCCAGGATCCTGCCGAAAAAGACCCGGTGATAGTCCTGCCCCCGGTAAAAGCTCCACTCGGCTTCCGAGGCCAGATTGGCGGGGATCACGTCGTTCCAGTGCATCACGCGGCACTCGTACACCAGGGGGCAGGCGTCAATGGTCACGGCCTGGACCTGTTGCCCGGGGCTGGTGGCCACATTGTGCGCGCCAAACTTGTCCACGTCGCGTCCGCTCTTGGAGCCGCAGACGGCCACCCAATCGCGCATCTCGGGGGTGGGAACGTTGACGGCGAACTCGTGCGAATCCTCGATAAAGCCGTAGGTATGGCGCGAGGGGCGCACCATGACCACGAACATGGGCTCTCCCCAGATGACGCCCACAGCGCCCCAGCCGATGGTCATCACATTGGATTCGCCCGAGGGGCGAGTTCCGGTCAAGAGCAGGCCGGGGTTCTCCAAGATGCTGAGGGTCTTGGCCAACTGGTGATCGTAGGGAACGGGGTTGCGTTGCATGGCTGCACCTCCTGGATGTGGGCCTGCCCGAACAAGGGCGCCGCGACGGTCATTGGGCGCATCATAGCGGCAGAGGCAGGCGCCTGTCAAGCGCTGCTTTCGCGCCTGGCAGCGACGCTGCTATAATCCGGTCTTGTTGCACCAAATCGCCGGAGTAGGAGATGACCAACCAATCAGCGGAGATCGGGCCGCGCACCACGCGCCGGAACATGCTCTGGAGCGCCATCAATCACTTTTTCGTCGAAGGCAGCATGACCCTCTCCGATCCGGGCACTGTGCTGCCGCTCATGATCGTGGACCTGGGCGCCTCGCACGTGATCGCCGGGTTGGTGCCCTCGCTGCGCTTTTTCGGCTGGCTACTGCCCCAGTTCTTTGTGGCAGGCTGGCTGCAACGCCTGAGGCGCTTTTTGCCGGTGGTGCGTATGTTGGAGAGCGTACGCATCGTGCTCTATCTGATCCTGGCGGCCCTGATCGTCTGGCTGGCCCCTACGCACCCTGAATTGCTACTAAGCATACTGATTATACTCTTTGTGGTGACCCGGATGGCTGCCGGAAGCTCGGCTGTGGCGCGGGCCGAGTTGGTGGCCCGCATCGTGCCGCAGAGTGAGCGCGCCACGCTGGTCTCGCTGCGCAGCCTGACGGGGGATATCGGCGGGGTGCTGGCCGGATTGGGGGTGAGCTATCTGCTGGCCCCCGGCAGGGCGCCCTTTCCGTCGAACTATGCCTGGCTGATGGGCATCTCTGGCGTGGCCTTTTTCTGCGCCGTGTGCGCCATTAGCCTGGTGATCGAGCCTGGCGGCGTGGCCCGGGGCCGGGCCGTGAACCTGAAGCAACAGATCCGCCGCACGCCGTCGCTCCTGCGCAACGACCGGCGCTTTGCCCTATACGTGAGCGCTCGGGCTGCCGCCACCGGCCTGAACATCGCCGAGCCCTTTTATATCCTGTTCGCCGTCGAGATCCTGGGCGCGCCGCCCTCTATGGCGGGCCTGTATCTCTCGGCGCGCATGCTCATGCGCACCGTCTCGAACCTGATCTGGGCGCGCACCTGCAAGCGGCAGGGCAATCTGTGGACCTTTCGGCTGGCGCGCATCCTGGGGCTGCTGGCGCCTTTGGCGGTGCTGGGCTTTAGCCTGGCCCACGGCCTGTGGTGGCGGGGCGCGCCGCCCGCCTATGCAGGCTATCTCTTTGCCCTGGTCTTTGCCGTGCAGGGGTTGGGGGTCTCGTGCGACGGCATCAGCCGCATGGCCTACCTGTACGACATTGCGCCGGAGGCCGACCGGCCAAGCTACTTTGGGTTGAGCAATACGGTGTTGGGGCCGCTCTACTTTTTGCCCACCCTGGGGGGCATCCTCGTGAGCGTAGCGGGCTATGCGCCGGTGTTTGCGCTGGCGGCGCTCTTTTCTCTGGCGGGCTATCTGCTCTCGCTGCGCATGCTGCCGACCCAAGGCCAGGGAGCGCACCGTTGACGGAAGGTTACCCTGCCTTTGGCCGGGCCCGGCGCCGGCGCATGAGCTTGCGCAGCCACGTCACCACAACCACCGCCAGCGCCAGCACGCCCAGAGCGACCCCGGCGTGCTCGGCGATTCTGCGCCACCAGAAAAAGCGATGGGCGATCTCTAGTTCGCGCTCCTGTCCCCAGCCGACCAGCCAATCCATGGTGGGCAGGGCGGAGGGCTCCTCAAAGACCACGTGGTACGACCAGTAGCTCGCCGAAGACAGGTTCTCCCAGATCTGACGCTGTTCTCGCAATGCCAGGGCCGTGAGTTGCTGCTCCAATTGATCGCGCTCTACCTCTGGCCGTCCGCTGGCCACCTCGACCAGGCGCCACGTGGTGTACTGAGCCTGCTCCTGTCGCAGGGCCTCCAGCCTCTCAAAAGCAGGCCGCTCTTGATAGGTGTACAGGTCCATCCAGGGGGTGCGGAACACGTGCAGGGCGGCCAGCTCGTTGCCCCAGGGCGCGGCGATGAGAGCCTGCACCAGGTCTGGCTCGGCGCTGCCTAGTTGCGCCACCACCTGCGACTTGTAGGCCAGGTCGCCCAGGCTCGCATACTCTACCTGCAACAAGAGATCGGCCCAGGGCGCAGCGGCGTCGCCGTGGGGGGTCAAGCTCGCATGGGTGGATGCCATGCCATCGAGGGTCTGGGCCAATTCGTGCAGGCGGGCCAGGGTCTCTTGGGCCAAAGGTGGGTATAGATACAGCCGGTAGCCAACCGTGCGCGCTTGGGCCGTTAGCGTGATCTCGGTGCGCGCCGCCACGAGGGGAGGGGCATAGCGGTAGAGGGCATCCTGCACGCGCGGCGAGAGCACATCGGCGGCTTGCACCAGGGCCTCGGCCACGCGCCCCTTGGAGGCCAGATCCAGCGCCCAATCCAGGGTCATCGCCTCGATAGTCAGTGCATCGCCCACCGCGCCGCCGGCGGCGTGCTCGCGGGCCAGCCCGATATAGTGCAGGGCGTCCGTTGGGCTGCCGCCCTCGCGGGCCTGTTGCGCCAGGTCGAAATAGAGCTCGGCCAGCCGCTCTGAGATCGCCGCGTTGGGCGAGCCCGCTTGCAGGGCGGCCTCCAGCTCCTCTGCGGCCAGCAGGCGATAGTTGGGCGCCAGCGCGGGCAGTTCGGCGGCCCGTTCCAGGTATAGGTCGGCCAGGGCCAGGTGCGGCTCGGGCGAGGCATCCAGGTGCGCTGCGGTCTCGAGGGCGCCCAGCGCCAAGGGGTAGGTGTCGGGGTAGGGCGCTCCGGTGCGCACGGCCTCGCGCCCCAGCTCGCGGTAAAAGCGGGCCAAGGCTAGGAGCTGCCCCTCGCGCCGCAGGGTCTCCCCCTGCTGCCAGGCCGTTGGCGCAACAAGCCACACCTGGAACGGGCCCAGGGCGGTCGGGTTCTCGTACTCCCAATGCAGAACGCGCCCATCAAAGCCATCGGCAGGCGGCTGTTGCGCCAGGATCAGATCCTCCGGCGCATCCCACGGCAAGCGCAGCTCGATGCGCGCGCTGGTGGGGCGGCCCCAGACGCTCAGCCCGGCGCCTTGCCATTGCCAGCGCGCAAAAGCGGGGCTCGCCAGGGGTTCGCGATAGCGCACCGTGGCGATAATGGTCTGCTCCGGCCCAAAGCGCAGCGCCCAGGTATCGGCTCCGAGGGCCGTGGCCTGGGCGGCGAGGGCAAAAGAGACGCTGGCGGGCTCCCCTGCCGCGCCCTGGAGGGCCACCTGGATCTCGGCGCCCTTGAGGCGGTCGCGGTTCTGGAGGTGATAGATCTGTTCGGTCTCGATGGCGCAGGCGTCGTCAGCGCACTGGATGGCGACGTTGAGGTTCAGGGCCGCCAACTCGACAAAGGCGCGAGGCGTGGCGGGCAGCAGGAGCATGGGCGCCGGGGGCCCGGCCCAGGCCGAGGGCGCGCCGGCGAGCAACAGGGCCATGAGCAAGCTGATGGCCCCGAGCAAGCGTCGCAGGGCGACCTCTGGCGTCATTCAGTCCACCAGCTTGTGTTGCAGCGCCAGCGCCACGGCCTCGGTGCGGCTGGCCGCGCCCAACTTGGAGAGGATGCTGCTCACATGGAACTTGGCCGTCGAGTTGCTCACGGTTAGCGCCTGGGCGATCTCGCGGTTGGTCTTGCCGAGCGCCAGCAGCGCCAGCACCTCGCGCTCGCGGGGCGTCAGGTCATCCCCCAGCCTGGGCGAACCCCGGGTTGCGCGCAGCAATACTTGGGTGGCCTCTGGCGCCAGGGTAGGGCGCCCGCGGTGGGCCGCGCGGATGGCGGCGGCCAACTCGTCGGCGGCGACATCCTTGAGCAGATAGCCGATGGCGCCCGCCTCCAGCGCTGCCTTGACCAGCTCTTCCTCCGCAAAGCTTGTCAGCGCGATCACCTGCACATCCGGGCGCTGCCGGCGGATGGCGCGCGTGGCCTCGGCGCCGTCCATGCCGGGCATCACCAGGTCCATCAGGATCACATCGGGATCGAGATGGGAACAGCGCGCCACGGCCTCCTGGCCGCTGGCGGCCTCACCGACCAATTCCAGGTCGCCATAGGCCATCAGAAAGGCGCTCAGCCCGCTGCGCACCACGGCATGGTCGTCCACCAGCATCACGCGGATGCTCTCTTGGTTTGGCATACGAATCTCCTGCAAGGCCGCCCGCTGGGGTATCCTCTGGGCCAGATGGTACCATAGCGCGAGGCCGCTGCCAACCCCGGTAGATGGCGGAAGGACGCAACCGGAACAAGCATTGCGCGTAGAGGGGGATGACAGCCGGGCTCCCGGTGATCTCGGTTGCCTCACCATCTGGCGGATTTTGATGTGCAGCGGCAGGAGGGCGTAGCGATGAACCGATCCAAGGCAACGGTGTTCTGGGGAGTGGGGCTGTTGTTGCTGGGCATTCTGCTCTTGTTGCAGAACCTGCGCGTTCTGCCGAGCCTTGTCGAGACGATCTGGATGGCCCTGTTTGCCGTCGGCGGCGCCACCTTTATCGGCGTCTATTTCGCCGACCAAGAGCGCTGGTGGGCGCTGATTCCAGGCGGCGCGCTCCTGGGCATCGCGGGGATATTCGCGCTGGAGACCTTTTTCCCCGGCAACGGCGCCCTGGCGGGCATCGTCTTTTTGCTTGTCCTGGGCCTGACCTTTTTGGCCGTCTTTGTCTTTCACCGTGAGAATTGGTGGGCGGTCATCCCGGGCGGCGTGCTGCTTACCACTGCGGTCGTGACGTTTCTGGATCACGCGACCACCGACTTTGAGACCGGCTCGATCATGATGCTGGGCCTGGCCGCCACCTTTGCCGTGCTTTCCCGGATCGAGACGCCCCAGGGGCGCATGCGCTGGCCGTTGATCCCGGCGGCGGTGCTCCTGGCGATTGGCCTCCTGCTTTTGGCCTCGTCCGTCGGCTGGGCGCCGTGGGTGATCTCGCTGCTGCTCATCGCCGGGGGCGCGTACATGGTGCTCCGGAGCCTGGGGCGCGCGCTGTAGCGCTTGACGCCTTGCCCTCCTGCCTCGATAATGAACCCAGAGGATGGAGGCGGGTTTGGCGCGACAGGAGGGCAAGATGGCCAGCAGGCTGATCGGAATCCTTACCTCAGGGGGCGACTGCCCGGGGCTGAATGCGGCCATTCGCGCCGTGGGCAAGGCCGCGGATTCCTATGATATGGAGTTGATCGGCTTTCTGAACGGCTTTCAGGGGCTGGTCAAAGATCAGTACGTGCGCCTGGATATGGCGCGGCTGTCGGGCATCCTGACCCACGGCGGTACCATCCTGGGCACCAGCCGCGACAAGCCCCACCGGATGCCCGTGGGCGATGGCCAGGTGATGGATATGACCCCGCTGGCGGTGGCCACCTATCGGCAGCATCACCTGGATGCCCTGGTTTGCCTGGGCGGCGGCGGCACCCTCAAGAACGCCTACCGGCTGTCCAAAGAGGGCCTGAACATCATCACGTTGCCCAAAACCATTGACAACGACGTGGCCGAGACCGACGTGACCTTTGGGTTCGACACGGCCATGACTATCGCTGCCGAGGCCATTGATCGGCTGCATACCACCGCCGATAGCCACCATCGGGTCATCATCGTCGAGATCATGGGCCACAATACCGGCTGGCTGACCCTGGGCGCGGGGATTGCCGGCGGCGCCGATGTGATCCTGATCCCCGAGATCCCCTATCGGATTGAGAGCGTGGTGAACGCCCTGCTGAACCGCTACCGGCAGGGCAAACGGTTCAGCATCGTTGCCATCGCCGAGGGGGCCACCTGCCAGGACGAGTGCGACGTCGAGGAGACGGACTCGGAGCTGTTGACCTCCAGCGTGCGCCTCTCGCGCGCCGTGGGCCAGCGGACGAACCTGGAATCGCGGGTGACGGTGCTGGGGCACTTGCAGCGCGGCGGCGCGCCCAGCCCCGCCGACCGGCTGCTGGCCACGCGGCTGGGCACCTACTGCGCCGAGTTGATCCGGCGCGGCGAGTTTGGCGTGATGGTGGCCTCGCAGGGCGACGCCTGCCGCGCCGTGCCGATGGAAGAGGCGGCGGGCAAGCGCAAGGATGTGCCGCCCGATCACCCCTGGATTGAGAGCGCTCGCCTCGTCGGCACCAGCTTTGGCGACGAGTAGAGACAAGCAAACGAGGGCGCTCTGTGGGCGCCCTCTCGTAGTTTGGTCATTTGCCGCCGCCAAGCGGCTGGACTGGCTTGGAGCCGGCCCGGTGCAAGGCTGCGCTTCGGATGCTGCGTACGCATGCATGCGTCTGCATCGTCACGCTGCTGCGCAGCGGACGAAGCTGTGCTTCGCTGGCGGGCGAGACGCCCGCACTCCATGCGGGGGCGCGATTGTTGCTCCTGCTCCTCTGTCGTCTAGAGCATGGTCTCTTCGCGGCTCTGGGCGGCGTCGGCCCCGCTCTCGGCGTCCCAGTTGACGTGCTCGTGCCCGCCGATGGTGTAGGTCTGGCGCCAGGCGTCGAAATCGGCCACGATCTCGGGCGTCCACTGGGTATCCATCTGGCTTGAGGTATAGATGCCCTGGCGCAGCCGGGTGTGCGAAAACACCTCGCGCAGGTGGGTGCGCTCCGCATGTTCCAGCACCTCTTCGGCCAGGTGGGGCGGCACAAACAAGATGCCCGTGTACGACCCGATCACAATGTCGCCGGGCAAGCAGAGGGCGTCGCCAATGCGGCAGGGCGTGTTGAACCCCACCAGCGTCACATCGCGGATGGGCGTGGGGTCTATGCCCTTGCAAAAGGTCGAGAAATCGGGAATCTCGAGGATCTGCTGGGCGTCGCGGATGCCGCCATAGATCACCTGGCCCACGCCGGTGCGGGTGGCGATGGCGGTGGAGAGGTTGGCCCCGGAAAAAGTGCCTTTGTAGACCTTGCCGAACAGGTCAATGACCGGCACATCGTCCTTTTGCAGGGTCTCGATCACCCACGAGTTCATGGCCCCGATGCGGCCCTCCTGCTGGTGGCCATAGTCCATCAGATAGTCGTGCAGGTCGGGGCGGTGTGGCACAAAGGTCGCCGTCACGGCGCGCCCCACCATGACGCGATCCGGCCTCAGATTGATCCAGTTGCCCTCGAACTGGCGCTCATAGCCGTGGGACCAGAGCACCGACCATGCCTCCTCGGTGGTGATCTGCAGGCGGCGCATGCGGGCCAGGATCTCGTCCGAGACGCGGGGCCGGCCATCGGCAAAGCGGTCGCCCTTCCATAGCGGGGTTAGCTCGATGATCTCGTCGCGGTTGCTGTATTTCACGTTGGTCCTCTCCTGGGGCTGTGGTCCGCTGCTGCGGTTGCGCGCAGCATAGCCGCAGCGCGGGCGGCGTGTCAAGCGTTCGTGCATGGCGCGCCGCCCATGATATCCAAAGTGCCGTGCCTGCACATTCTATTCCTGTATTCTGGGGGCTCTGGTGAGTCGGAGAGCGCCCGCGCCACAGAGATAGGAGCCACAGGGCCGACTCGCATCCAAGTGCTGAGCTCCAGGGCTGCTTGACAACCCTTGGGGTGTCTCGTAGAGTGTCGCCAACGGTGCACCCGAGTGGGCGGTCCAAACAGGCCTGTCGCGTCGGTGTATGGGGTGCAACCAAAGGGGGAGCAGAGCCGCATGTTTACAGAGCCGCGCCGTGTTGCCATAATCCTGCTCATAGTCTTGTGCCTTGTTCTGGCGGGCCTGGGACTGTGGGCGGGGGAGCTGCGCGCGCGCGCCGTGGATGGGCGGCTGCGAGAGGCGCTGCTGCAGGAGGCTGCCGAGATCGCCCAGACCATAGACCCCGACCTGGCCCGCGCCCTGACTTTTTCCCCTGCGGACGCGGGAACGCCCGCCGATGTGCGACTGCGCGCCCACCTGGCGACCTACACCGAGCTGGTGCGCTGGGGTGGCATCTATACCCTCGCCCTGCGCGATGGGAAGCTGGTCTTTGGCCCCGAAAGCTATCCTCCTGATAGCGCCCTGGCCTCGCCGCCGGGTACGGTCTATCAGGAGCCGGGCGCTGACGATTTCCGGGTCATCACCGAGGCCAGGGCCTATGTCGTGGGCCCCGAATGGGACGAGTACGGCGTCTTTGTCTCGGCGCTGGCGCCCGTGCAGGATCCGCGCACCGGCGAGGCGCTGTTTGCCATCGGCATTGACATCCTCGCCGATGATTGGCAAGCGCGCGTCAATGCGGCGCGCGTGAGGCCGCTGCTGTTTGCGGGCGTAGCCATGCTGCTTGTGGTCGCCGGGGCATACGCCTTTGAACGGCGCATGCGGCAGCCCGATGCGGCCCCACCCTGCTTGCGCCATCTCGAGGTCGCTGTGATCGTTGCATGGAGCCTGTACGTGACGGCCATCGCAACCCTGCTGGTGGCTGAGGCCGAGATCGCCGAGCGCGATCACCTGTTCCAGATGCTGGCAGAGGCGCAAACGGAGAGGGTGCGCGCCGAGATGGAGCAGGTGCGCAGCGATCTGGGAGCGCTGGCCCGCTTTTATGAGAGCAGCGAGCACGTGGATTCGTGGGAGTTTGCCGCCTTTGCCCGGCCGATGATCCGCAGCCGGGTCGCCCAAACCTACGGATGGGCGCCCTCGCTGGCGCCCGACGAGGCAGCAGCATGGTTGGCCGATGCGCAACTCGATTGGCAGGAGGGGCTGTCGCTCTGGGAGCTGGGTCCGGACGGCGAGCGACGCCCGGTGTCGGAGCGCGCAGGTTACCATCCTGTGGCCTATGTCGAGCCGCCATCGGCCAGCCAGGCCCTGTTGGGCTACGACCTGGGATCGGAACCGTGGCTTGCCGATAGCCTGGAGGAGGCAACTCTCGCCGATCTACAGACCGCCGCCAGCCCCGTACACCTGACGCAAGCCGGGGGGCAGTGGGGGCTATGGGTCCTGCGTCCGGTCGGCCCGTCGCCCGAGGACGAGTGGCCCGTGCGGCAGGAGGGCCATGTCCTGGCGGTGTTGCCGCTCCAATCCCTTCTCAATGCGTCGTTGCGGGCCGGCCACGATGATCCTGGTTTTGTCGGCATGGATCTCGTGCATCTAGAGGATGCGCACCGCTATACGATGCTGGCGAGCCATCCGCACAGCGATGATGGCACCTACCTGGGACCGGATGGCCACAACACCTTGGCCGGGCAACGGCTGGAGCATGTGGTTCCCCTGTTTGTTTTTGGGCGCACGTTGGCTCTGGCCTACTATCCGACGCCCGCATTCTATGCGTCGCAACCGCTGCGGACGGCCCCTGTTGTTGGGGCAGCCGGGCTTGCCGTGACGCTCTCTCTGGCAACACTCGCGGCCTGGATGCGTCGCCAGGCGTATCGTCTGGAGCGCCTGGTGGGCGAGCGCACGGCGGCGCTGGCCGAAAGCGAATCGCACTACCGCGCCCTCTATGATCAGGCGCTGAATCCGATCATGGTTGCCGATGGCGAGGGCAGATACCTGGATGCCAACCACGCGGCCCTGGCCTTTCTCGATTGTTCGCGAGAAGAGCTGGCGGGCCGTTCCGTCTGGAGCTTTGCGCCCAGCGAAGAGTTGGCGCGGCTCCACGCTGAGCACGCTCCAGATGAGACGCCACTCACCATCGAGGCGCCTCACGTCGTGGGGGGGCGCATCAAGACCTTGCTGTTGAACATCGTGCCTGTGAGCCAGGGCGGGCGCACGGTGCTCTTTGGCATCGGCCAGGATATCACCGAGCGCAAAGAGGCCGAGCAGCGCCGATTGGAGATGGAGCGCCAGCTTTTGCAGGCGCAAAAGCTCGAGAGCCTGGGTGTGCTGGCCGGGGGCATCGCCCACGATTTCAACAACTTGCTGGCCGCGATCCTGGGCAACCTCGAACTGGCGCTGATGGAGTTGCCGCCCGGATCGCAAGTGCACGAGAGCCTGCATGAAGCGATGAGCGCCTCGCGGCGCGCCGCCGACCTGACCCGCCAGATGCTGGCCTATTCGGGCAAAGGCCGGTTCCTCTTGAGCGACCTCGACCTGAGCGCCTTGGTGCAGGAGAACGCCCACATGCTGCGCGTGGCGCTCCCCCGCAGCGCGACGCTACAGCTCGATCTGGCCCATAACCTGCCGCGCATCCGCGCCGATGCCGGCCAGATCCAGCAGGTCGTGATGAACCTGATCATCAACGCAGCCGAGGCGCTGGAGCGAGCGGCAGGCGTGGTGTCCCTGGCGACCGGCCAGGAGGAGTATGGCGCCGAGGCGCTGGGCCATAGCCGCACCGCCGAAAAGCCGGCGCCTGGCCGCTACGTCTGGCTGTCGGTGACCGACACAGGCTGCGGCATGTCCGCCGAGACGTTGCAGCGCATGTTCGACCCGTTCTTCACGAGCAAGGAGACGGGCCGGGGATTGGGCACATCGGCGGTGTTGGGCATCGTGCACGGGCACAAGGGGGCGATCTGGGTGGAGAGCACGCCTGGCCGGGGCACGACCGTCCGGGTGGCGTTCCCCATGCTGCCTCCGGAAAAGGCCAGCGCGCCGGCGGCGGCGCGCGCCACGAACGCTCGATTGTCTGGCGTCATCCTGGTTGTGGATGACGAGGAGATGGTGCGCAACCTGTGTTGCACCGTCTTGGAGCGTATGGGCCTGACGGCGATCCCCGCAGCCGATGGCGAGGAGGCTTGCGCCCTCTATGCGGCGCGCGCAGGCGAGATTGACGGCGTGCTGCTGGATCTGACCATGCCGGGCATGGACGGCGCGGACACGCTGGAGGAGTTGCGTCGCATTGATCCCGGGGTCAAGGCGCTGTTGTGTAGCGGGTTCGGCGAGCAGGCCGTCTCCGAGCGCCTGGCCGGCGTGGGATTCACAGGCTTTGTGCAAAAACCCTTTGATGTGCAGACGCTGCGCGACGCTCTGGAGCGACTCCTGGACGGCAGTTGAGGCGGCGGCTCTAGCCGGTTAGCAGGCGGAGCGCTATCTGCTGCACCTGGCGCAACGTCGGTTGGGGCAGGCGGCAGATCAGATCGGCGCCCCGCGTTTCCCAATCCACGCTGCACACTTGATCTGCCAGGATCAAGCCCTGCACGGGCAGACCCGGTGGGAGCGGTACGACATAGGGCGAAGCGTCCGCACGTTGACGGACCGGGCACAGCAAGACGAGCCGGGCTTGGGCGTTGTAGGCGCCGGGCGATAGCACCAGGGCCTGCTCCCGGCCCACGCGCTCTGCGCCCACAGGGCGGCGCAGCAGGATCCATACGATGTCGCCGCGCTGGGGTACATACTCTGCGTTGGTCATCATTCGTTCTCCTTTTGGCCCATATCGCTATGCTTGGCGAGCCATGCCGGTTCTCAAACGAGCGTGGGCGTGCCGCGCGCCGGGCTTGACAGGCACGCCAGCTCCGTACATGATGGCCCCACTACATTACAATGGGTCTCGCGGAGGTTCCTATGGGCGCCTACTCTCCCGGCTCGACCGTCGTCTGCCCGCACTGCCAGGTCACCGTGCAACTCCTCGGCGAGCGCTTGAAGGGCATTCTCATCACGCCTCATCATATCCTGGGGGAGGCCGCCGCCTCCAGGGATGGCTACCGTCTGGATAGCAGCGTCTGCCCCAACTGCCGCCAGGTGGTCATCGCCATTGAACAAGTCTCTCTTGACCAAGAGCGAGACGATTACGAGGCCGCCTGGGAGCGGCTGCTTGTGCCGCCCGCTGCCGAGCGCCGCATCCCGCTCGAGACGCCAGCGCACATTGCCAAGGACTATCGGGAGGCGGCCCAGGTGTTGCCCGCCAGCCCCAAGGCCAGCGCAGCCCTCTCGCGGCGCTGTTTGCAGGCCGTGTTGCGCGAGCAGGGCTTTGCCCGCCAGAGCACCCTTTCGGAGCAGATCGAGGCGGTGCTGCCCGATCTGCCCACCTACATCGCCGAGCAAGTGGATGCCATCCGGGTGATCGGAAACTTTGCGGCCCACCCCATCAAGGACAGCCGCAGCGGCGAGATCGTCGGGGTGGAGCCCGGCGAGGCCGAGTGGAACCTGGATGTGCTGGATCTGTTGTTCGATTTCTACTATGTGGGCCCCGCCCGCGCCGAGGCGAAACGCGAGGCGCTCAACGCCAAGCTGATCGCGGCCGGCAAGCAACCCATGCGCTAGAGCGCCTGCGTATGCAGCGCGGGATGCCACCATCATGGCGAGGACGCGCGCGCGTGTCAAGGGAAACGAGGGATTGCGCGGGGCGACGCATTTGCCTATACTTGCGCAACATCCACAGGGCGCAGAACGGGGGCCACACATGCAGCGCACATTCCGCACATCCCTCAAGAGGCAGAGTCTGTCCCTCGCGGGCGTATGGGATTTTGCGCCGGATCCCGAGGATCGCGGCGTGGCCGAGGGCTGGTATCTGCGCTTCCCCCAGGAGCATCATCCTATGTGGGTGCCCGGCGTGTGGAACACGCTGCGACCCTTTCTCAACTATGAGGGGCCCGCCTGGCTGCGCTGCCGCTTTGCCAGCGAGCCTTGTCGCGCCCTGGCCATCCGCTTTGCCGCGGTCACCCATCAGGCCAACGTCTGGCTGGATGGCGAGCCCCTGGGCGAGCACTATGGCGGCTTTTTGCCCTTTTCCTTTGTGGCGCCTGAGCCAGAGGCGGGCGAACACGAGCTCATCGTCCGCGTGGACAATACCCATGACGCCCACTATACCATCCCCTCGGACAACCTGGACTGGTTCCGCTATGGGGGCATTCCCAGGCCCGTATCTGTGGACCTGTTCCAGGGCACGGCGTATGTCGAGTCGCTGCGCCTGACCCCCATCCTGAACGGCGAGCAGGCGGCCCTCAATGTGCGCGCCGAGCTGATCTCCTTGGGCGAGCAGACAGAGGAGCGACGTTGGACGCTATGGGTGGATCATGAGCGCGCCCGCTCAGGCGTGGTGACCCTGGAGCCGGGCGAGGCGCAGGTGCTCATGTTCGGCCTGGAGCTGGGCGCCGTGGAGCGTTGGTCTCCGGAGAACCCTCGGCTCTATAGCATCCGGCTGGAGTTGGACGATGACGACCTAATCGAACGCACAGGGTTCCGCGAGATTCGCGTGCAGGGCGAGCGGGTGCTGCTGAACGGCGAGCCCCTGCGCATCATCGGCGTCAACCGCCATGAGGATCACCCCGATTGGGGGTTTGCGCTGCCGGAGCACCTGATGCTGCGCGACCTGGCCCTCCTGGATGAGTGGGGCGGCAACGCTATCCGGGGCGCCCACTATCCCAACGACCAGCGCTTTCTCGACCTGTGCGACGAGCGTGGCATCCTGTTCATGGAAGAGATCCCTTTGTGGGGCTATACGGCGGCCCAGTTGGGGCACGCGATTCTGGCCGACCGCGCCGCGGCCATGGTCTGGGGGATGGTGGGGCGAGACATCAATCATCCCTGCATCTGGGCCTGGAGCGTGCTCAACGAGTGCGCCACCGACACCCTCGAAGGCGAGGCGCTGGTCTCGCGGCTGGTCGAGACCGTGCGAGAAATAGACCGCACCCGTCCGGTAACCTATGCCTCGAACCGGGGCGAGCGCGACCGCTGCTATGATCTGGTGGACCTGGTCTGCCTGAACGCTTATCACGGCTGGTATACCGACGAACTGACCTGGCCCCAGTTCCTCGACCGGATGCGACGCCGAGTCGGGGCCAAGCCGATGCTGGTGACCGAGTTCGGGGCGGGGGCCATCTACGGCTGGCGCACCGTAGAGCCTGGCGTGATCTGGAGCGAAGAGTACCAGGCCGAGCTGCTGAGCGAGTGCATCTCTCACTTTCTCGATCGGGACGACCTGGCGGGGTTCTATGTATGGCAGTTCTTTGATACGCGCACCGACCGGGGAGCCCAGAACCGGCGGGCGCTGGGGCGACCGCGCAACTATAACAACAAGGGCTTGCTGAACGAATACCGCCAGCCCAAACTGGCCTATCATCAAACGCGCGAGCTACTGGCCCGGCGCAAGCGTCCCGGACCTGCATAGCCAGAACGCGCATCTGGCGCGCCCTCCGTTCGTCTCCTTTTTATGTGTTATTTACCGATGACTGCGCCGATTTCATGCCCCCTTTACCTTCTCTTTCCGATCATCCTGCTATAATTCCAACAAGCGTATACTCAGGGCGGGGGGCTCTGGGTGGGCTATCGTTTGGACGATCTTGGGGCAGTGTGGGGGAGACCAATGACGCAGAAACGCAGCATCCTGCTGGTAGACGATGATGCCGGCATTCGGGAATCCATGCAGGCGATCCTGACCCTGCAGGGCTATCAGGTGGACCTGGCTTCGTCTGGCTATGAAGCGCTAGAGCTCTGCGCTGGCCGCGATTATGACCTGGTGTTGTTGGACATTCTAATGCCGGGCATGGATGGCATCGAGACGCTACGGCGCATCATGGAGCAGCGCCCCGATGCGCGGGTGATCATGATCACCGGCATGGAGGGTGGCGCCGAAACCCAGCGGGCGATGGAGGAGGGCGCCGAGGCGCTCTTTCGCAAGCCGCTGGATGTAGCCACGTTTCTGCCGGTCCTGCTGCCAGCAGAGGACCTAGACGAGGACTATTAGCGCGGCAAGGGCGTTCACCCCTCAGGGCAGCCCGGGGGGATAGGGCGCGATGCCTGTCAGAGGCCCCAGGCCCATCAGGTGCTCCCCAATGGAGCGCCCTGTGGCGGGGTGTAGGGTCTCTCGCGCGATATCGGCCAAAGGGACGAGCACCGTGGCCCGCTCCAACATCCCCGGGTGTGGCACGACCAGGGCCTCTGTCTCTAGTTGTACCCTGTCGTACAGCAAGAGATCCAGGTCTATGATGCGCGGGCCATAGCGCACCGTGTGGATACGACCCATGGCGACCTCGATGCCCTTGAGCCGCCGCAGCATCCCCAAGGGCGGCCAGGGCGCATCCACCAAGCAGGCCGCGTTGAGAAAGCGGGGCTGATCCACCAATCCCCAGGGCTCGGTCTCGTAGAGGGGGGAGAGGGCCAGCAGCCGCGCGCCGCAACGCTCCAGCCACGCACATGCCTCGCGGATGGCCGCCTCGCGCTCTCCCAAGTTGCTGCCCAGCCCCACATATACGCGCGCCATGCCGCCCGCTACCTCTGCTCGCCTGTGCACGAGGCTTTGCCCCGGACGATGGCGTCTGCCATGCGCGCCGACTGCACGGCTGCGACCACGTCGTGCACGCGCACCAGGTCTACACCCCCCCGGGCGATGGCCACGGCCAGGCTGGCCATTGTGCCGTGCGCCCGCTGCTCCGGGGGCAGGTCCAGGGTATAGCCGATGAACGACTTGCGCGAGGGCCCCAGCAGGATGGGCAGCCCCAGCACGCGCAAGGCCCGGCAGCGGTTCACCAGCGCCAGGTTCTGCTCCACGGTTTTGCCAAAGCCCAGGCCCGGGTCCACGATGATGCGCTCGCGGGAGATACCCCAGGCAACGGCTTGCTCCACCTGGCCTTGCAGCTCCTCCAGCAGGTCCAGCGTCAGGTCATCGTAGGCCACGCCCACATAGCGCCCGCCCAGGCGCTCGGTCAGGGCCGCCTCCTTGGGCTGGCTGCGGTTGTGCATCAAGATCACAGGGACGCCGCGCGCGGCGGTCAGCGGCCCCATCTCGGGATCCAGCCGCAGGCCCCACACATCGTTGATCAGGTCGGCGCCGGCATCCAGGGCGGCCTGGGCCACGCGCGCCTTGAAGGTATCCACCGATATCGGGATGTCGCTCTGGCGGCGGATGGCGGCGATGGCCGGGATCACCCGGCGCAGCTCTTCCTCGGCGTCCACCGGCGTCGCGCCCGGGCGGGTGGATTCGCCGCCCACATCAATGATATCGGCCCCCTGGGCGACGAACGCCAGGGCCTGTTCCACGGCCCGGCTTGTCCATGCATCTGCGGTGGCTTGGCCCTCGCTGTAGAGGCCATCGCCGGAGAAGGAATCAGACGTGACGTTGACGATGCCCATGACATAGGTGCGTTGGCCCCACCGGAAGGTGCGCGCCCCGATCTGGGCGCTCCCGCCGAGGGGCGTGGCGGCGCGGCGCAGCGCCTGGGCCAGCTCTCGGCCCAGGGCGGCCATGTGGGGCCCGGGGGAGGCCGCCCAGCGGCCGGCCAGGGCCTCCAGCTCGGCCAGGGCGCCCATCAGCAACCAGGCACCGTCCTGGTGGGCGCAGCGCCAGGTTGGCGACGCCTCCTCCGGCTCGCACAGGTGGTGCAGGGCATGCGCCGCCTGCTCGCTGCGTGGCCGCAGGCGCACGACGACGGCCTGAGACACGCGGGCCCAGGCCGCGGCATCGGCAGGGAGCCGCGCGGCCTCTGGCGGGACAACGACATCCAGTGTACAGGTGGCCATGTTGATCGTCCCGCCCGCGCTAGCTCGCCTGGCGCCGCGCCTCTAGCACGGCCACCTGGGTCTCATCAGGGAGTTGTGAGGCGGTCACGCGCAGGGCCTCTTGCGGCTTTGTTTCCTGGGCGTTCATCTCGCTGAGAAAGCGGGTAACGGTGGCCAGCTCCTTGTCCATATCGGGGATGCGGTAGCGCATGGGGATCACCAGCTTGGGCTCCAGCAGGTTGACCACCTCGGCGGCCCGGGCGCTGGTGAGCACCTCTTTGCCGCCCACGGGGATCATGAGGATATCAATGCCATCCAGCTCCTCGATCTGCTCTTGGGTGGGCAGGTGTCCCAGGTCGCCCAGGTGGCAGATGGCCATCTCCTCGAACTCGATCAGATAGGCGGTGTTCTTGCCCCGCTCGGCGCCCTGCTTGTCGTCGTGATAGGTGGCGACGCCGATGACAAACACGCCGCCCACCTCGTACTCGCCCGGGCCCTGGATGACATACGGGTTGTCGCGCACGATGCGAGCATAGTTGTGGCCCTCGTCATCGTGGCTGACCGTGACCAGAGAGGCCGACATGCGTGGCAGGCGGTAGCCCGCCTCCGGCGCAAAAGGATCTGTCATGACCGAGGCGCCTCGCCCGCGCAGCCGAAAGCAGGACCTTCCAAACCAGGTGATTTCCATACGACAACTCGCTCCCTCAACTTGCCTGCAACTCACGCCAACGCCGGTAGAACGGGAACGCCTTGATGCGCTCCTCAGGCCAGCCCAGCATGTGGCATTTCTCCCAGATATAGTAGCAGTAGGTGTCAAAAGAGACCAAAGCGGGACATCGGTGATCCACGTGGGGGATGAACCCGCCCTGGGCGACCACGGGCTCCAGGCGCTTGAGCTCGGCCAGCACCGCCTCGCGCCCTTGCCAGAGGGCGAACTTGTCGAACCCGCCGCGGATCAGCAGCTCGCGGCCGTATTCGCCCTTGAGGGCCACGGGGTCGTTGCCCGGGTGCACCTCTAGCGGGAACATGCAGTTGACGCCCACGCCCAGCCAGAGGGGGATCAGCTTCAAGATGCTGCCGTCGCAATCGGTCCAGATCACGTCAATGCCGTGCTGCCGCAAGAGTTGGGTGACGGGCAGCATGTGGGGCATGATGCGCTCGCGGAAGAAACGCGGGTTCAGCAAGGGCCCGCTGTTGAACGCGATGTCCTCCCAGCCGCCAGAGGCGTCGAACCAGCCCCGCTCCAGCACATCGGGAAAGAGCTTGAGCCGCATCTGGGACAGGTGGATCACCATCTCCTCGATCAGGTCGGGCTCGTCCACCGAGAGATAGGCCAATTGCTCGAACCCGATCCAATCGCGGATGCGCCCGATGAACGAGCCCAGGTTGGTGGTCACCGGGTTGGTGGTGTGGCGGGTGAGCTGCTCCAGGGCGGCAAGCTCGGCCTCGGTGTACTGGCGGGCCGGGTGGTCGGGATCCAGGAACTCGTCGCGAAAGGCGGCCCAACTCGTGCGGTCGCGGATGGGGAACTCGAGAAAGTGGGGAATGGTCTCGGTGCCGGACGCCTTGTCCTGGCGCAGCACGCCCAGGCCGTCCCGGTAGGTGACGGTGTTCTCGGTGCGCTCGATGACCTGCACCTGGCGCAGCGGCAGCGCCTCGGCGCGGGCATCGAACTGCTCGAATTGCTCCACCCCGAAGAACTCTTCCACCAGGCGGTCGGGGATGCTGCCATCGGGTTGGCGCAGGCTGGCGGGCAGGTGCCCCGCCGCCATCCAATCCTGCTTGAGCTCGGTCCAGTAGCCGAACTCGATATGGGAGATATAGTCCACCTGCTGGTAGTGCATGGTGCGGTTGAACCGCTCCCTGGCCGTCAGATCGGCCCCGTAGCGCCCCTCGCCCCGGCGAATGTCGGTCATGGCAGCTCCTTTCAGGCATCTCTCGACTATGCTACAGGCTCGCGATCTCGACGGGCTGGCCCGTGCGCGTCGAGGCATAGGCCGCCAGGGCCACCTCCAGCGCGATAAGGCCGTCCCGGCCCGTGCTGCGCGGCGGGCGCCCCTGGCCCACGGCGGCCAGGAAATCGGCGACCATCAGCTCGTCCAGGTTGCTGCCCCAGGAGACCCAGCGGGGCGGCGTAGGCTCGCCCGGGTAGAGGGCCACATGCTGGCCGAACAGGTCGGCATGGGCGTTACCCCGCGCGCCGATGGCATGGATGGTCACATCGCCCCAGGTGGGGTAGGACTTGGGGCGGCTCCAGCTCGTATCCAGGGTGGCGATGGCCCCCGAGGCCATGTCAATCGTGAGCAGGCCGCTATCATCCCACTCTTGATGGTACAGGCCGTGGCCGATCTCGGCGTGGACGCGCAGGGGATCGCTGCCGGTCAGGCGCCGCAGCAGGTCAGCCACGTGCACCGAGTGATCCATCACCGCGCCGCCGCCCGAGCGCTCCAACTCGATAAAGAACCCGCCGGGCATCGAGCCCCGGTTGGTGGTGCGCAGCGCCAGGATCTCACCCAGCGCGCCAGCGGCCACCTGTTCTTGCAGCGTGCAAAAAGCGGGGCTAAAGGGGCAGGGAAAGGCCGTGCCCAGGATCAGGCCGCGCGATGCGAACGCCTCGATCATGGCCAGGGCGTCGGCGCGAGCGGTGGCCAGGGGCTTTTCCACCAGGGCGTGCACGCCCGCCTCGGCGGCTTGCAGCGCCATGCGGGCATGGTCGGCGTTGGCCGAGGTGATGATCACGGCGTCCACCTGCGCCAGCAGCTCGTCGGCGCGCTGCACCCAGTGCAGGCCGTGCTCTTGGGCGGCCGGCCGGGCGCGCTCCGGCTGATCTTCGTCCAATACCCCCACCCAGGCCACGTCGGCGCGGGCGGCCAGGCAGGCCAGATAGCTCATAGCGTGCATGTGGGCCAGGCTCCAGACTCCAATGCGCATGGTTGTCCCCTCTCTACAGACTCACGGTGCGGCCCGTCTCTGCCGATGCCAGCGCCGCCAGCCCCACCCGCAACGCCGCCAATGCCTCGGCCGGCGTGATCAGGGGCGCCTCCAGCCCCTGGATGACCCGGCAAAAGTGCCGTAACTGGGCCACATAGGGGCTGTCCATCGTATAGGTCGTGGGAAGCTGGACGGCCGGCGCGGGGCCGGGCTCGCGCAACTGCACCCGCAAGGCCGTATCCCCGTCGCTATCGTAGGCCAGCAGCCCGGCGTCCCCGGCGATCTCGCCGTGGGTGCGAAAGCCCGCCGTCGCCACCATCGAGCTCTCCACATGGGCGATGGCGCCGCCGGCCAGGCGCAGGGTGGTGAGGGCGTAATCGGGCGCCGACTGGCCGCCCCGCGAGATAGCGCGGCAGGTGACCCGCTCCGCCGGGCCGCAGGCCCACAGCAGCCAATCGAAATCGTGGATGCCCATCTCCAGCAGCGCCCCGCCGCTCATGGCCAAGTCGGCGCGCCAGCCCGTGGGGGCGCCAGCGGTCTCGCGGGACATGCGGATCACGGCGGGCGTTCCGATGGCGCCCCCCTGAATGAGGTCGTATAGGCGGCGAAAGGCGGGGAAAAAGCGCACCACGTGGGCCACCAGCAACTGCACGTCTGCCCTCTCGGCGGCCTGGATGATCGCCTCGGCCTGCGCCACCGTGCGGGCCAGGGGTTTCTCGCAGATCACGTGCTTGCCCGCGCGAGCCAGGGCGATGGCCGCCTCGGCGTGCAGGGCGCTGGGCGTGCAGACGATGGTGGCGTCAATGTCGGGCGCCTCGGCCACCTCTTGCAGCGTGGCGCAGGCACGGGCGCCCACCTGCGCGGCCAGGGCGGCGGCGCTGGCGGGCGTGCGGCTCCAGACGGCAACGATCTCGGCCTCGGCGATCTGGGCCGCGCAGGCGGCGTGCCGGGCGCCAATATGCCCCGCGCCCAGGATCGCCAGCCGCACGGGCCTGTCGTCTCTTGCCATATCACTCACTCCTTGTGTGGCGCGCAGGGCAAACGCACTTGGTCCATTCGCCTCGACATTGCTTTTCATTGCGGTCTTCTGGCCCTCACCCCGCCGTCGCAAGCTCATACGAAACCCCTTGGGTTTCGTATGAGCTTGCGACGGCGGGGTGAGGGCTTTCGCGACGGGTCGAATGCCTCAGATCGAGCACATGCCCAGATTCCCGATGCGATTTCGTGGCAACCACCTATCTGATCGAAACACTTTCCCAAATGCGTTTGCCCTTGTGTGGCGCGGCGCCCACGCGCGGGCCAAGCTGGGCTTGGCCAATGCCGCCTCACCCCTTGTCAACCACGAACACCAGCTCGCTCTCGTACTCGTGCTCGGTCACGCGCCAGGGCTGGCCCGCGATCAGTTCGGCGAACCGCGCGCGATAATTGGCGGGCATGCCGCGATCGCGCCGCCCGCCCAGGCTTTGGATGGGAAACGAGACCACCACGTGGCGGGCGCGCACCTCGCGCAGCAGCCGCGCACCGGCGGCGCGGTCGAGCTGCTCCAAGCAGGGGATCGTCTTGAGCAGCAGGACCACGTCGGCCTGGGCCTCGGGCGTGCGGGCGGACAGATCCACCGTCTCGGCCTGGCCTGCCACGCCCAAGAGGGGCAACGCCTCCCGCAGGAACGCCGCCAGGTCGGTATAGATATCGCAGGCGACATAACGGGCGCCGGGGGCCAGGGGCATCCACGGGATCGCCAGCGGGTTCAGGCCACAGGCCAGGTCCAGCACCGACGCCACGGGCGCCAGGTCGGCCAGCAGCTCGCCATAAAAGCGCGCCAGGATGGGCAGCCGCTCGCGGCTGGATTGGTGCGCCGCCAGGGCCTCGCGGCACACGGCCTCGATCCGCGCCGGATCGCCCTGGGCCTCGCGCAGCGCCGCCAGCCAGCGCTCGTAGGGCGGGCGCTCGCCCATATAGACCGCCCCCGCCTGGTGCAGCCTGCGGCGCGCGCTCTTGAGGGCCTCCTTGGCGTTGCGGCGGATGGCCAGCTCCTCGCGGGCGACCCGCTCCACCAGCTCCGGGCAGATGGCGGCATACTTGGCGCCCTGCCGCACCTGGGCCGCCAGCGCCAGCACGGCATCCTGGTCGGGCATGGCTACTCCGCCTCGGTCCCGGCGACCACCAGGATGTACTCGCCGCGCGCGCCCTGCTCCTCCACGTGGGCCAGCAGCTCGGACAGGCGCCCGCGCTCCACGCGCTCGTAGAGCTTGGTCAGGTCGTTGGCCAGGGCGGCGGGCCTGTCGCCCAAGACGGCCAGGGCGTCGCCCAGCGAGGCCGCCAGCCGGTGCGGGCTCTCGTAGTAGATCAGGGTGTAGGGCGACGTCAGATCGGCCTCGTAAAAGCGCCGCCGGGCCGCCGCCTTGCGGGGGGTGAACCCGCGAAAGGTAAAGCTGTGGGTGGGCAGGCCCGAGAGCACCAGCGCCATGATCAGGGCCGCCGGCCCCGGGACCATGGTCAAAGGCAGCCCTTCCTCGATGGCGCGGCGCACGATGACAAAGCCCGGATCGGCGATGCCCGGCGTGCCCGCCGTGGTGACGCAGGCCACCGACTGCCCCGCCCGGATGAACCCGACGATCTGCTCCAGCGCCCGCTCCTGGTTGTGCTCGTAAAACGAGATGAGCGGCTTCTTGATGCCGTGGTGCTGGAGCAGGCGCCCCGTCTTGCGGGTGTCCTCTGCCGCGACCACGTCCACCTGCCGTAGCACCTCCAGGGCGCGCAGCGAGAGATCGGCCAGGTTGCCGATGGGGGTGGCCACCAGATAGATGGTCGCGGGCTCGCCGCCGGTCACAGGCTCACTCCGCCTCTGGCTGCGGGCGCTGCCAGGAGAGCACCGGCTCTCGCGCCGCCCGCACCTCGTCCAGCCGCCGCAGGGGCGCGCTCTGGGGGGCAGCGTGCAGCAACTCGGGCTGCTCCCGCGCCTCCTGGGCGATGCGCAGCATGGCCTCGGCAAAGCGATCCAGCGTCTGCTTGGACTCCGTCTCGGTCGGCTCGATCATCAGCGCCTCGGGCACGATCAGCGGGAAATAGTTGGTGGGCGGGTGAAAGCCATAGTCAATCAGACGCTTGGCGATATCCAGGGCGTGCACGCCGGGGGCGCCATCCAAGCGCCCTTGCAGCACAAACTCGTGCATGCACACCCGTTCGTAAGGCAAGGGATAGACCTCGCGCAGGATGGTTTGCAGATAGTTGGCGTTGAGCACGGCGGCCATGCTGCTCTCCAACAGCCCTTGCGCGCCCAACAGCCGGATGTAGGCATAGGCCCTGACCATGATGCCGAAATGCCCATAGAACGACTTGATGCGCCCGATGGAGCGCGCGGGCGTGACGAACCGGTAGGTGGGCTGCGCCTCGTCCCCGACTGCGGCGACAATGGGCCCCGGCAGATAGTCGGCCAGGCTGGGCGCGGCCCCCACGGGCCCCGATCCGGGCCCCCCGCCGCCGTGGGGCGTGGAAAAGGTCTTGTGCAGGTTATAGTGCAGCACGTCGAACCCCAGCGCTCCCGGCTTGACGATGCCCATCAGGGCGTTGTAATTGGCGCCATCGCCATAGACCAGGCCGCCCGCCGCGTGCACCAGACGGCAGACCTCGACGACGTTTTCATCGAACAGGCCCAGGGTATTGGGGTTGGTGAGCATGATGCCCGCCAGCCGCTCGTTCAGGTGTGGCTTGAGGGCGTCCAGGTCCACGTTGCCCCGCGCATTGGAGCGCACCTCGATGGCCTGCATGCCCACCATGCTGGTGGAGGCCGGGTTGGTGCCGTGGGCGGAATCGGGGATCAGCATCACATCGCGCCGCTCCTCGCCCCGGTCGCGATGATAGTTGCGGATCATCAGGATGCCGGTCAACTCGCCCTGGGCGCCCGCCGCCGGTTGCAGGCTCACGGCGGCGAACCCGCCCAGCTCGGCCAGGAAAGATTGCAGCGCGTGCATCAGGGCCAGGTTGCCCTGCACCGTTCCCTCGGGCTGGTAGGGGTGGGTGGCTGCCAGGCCGCTGATCTGGGCGGCGTCCTCGTTCACTTTGGGATTGTACTTCATGGTGCAGGAGCCCAGGGGGTACATGCCCACGTCCACGCCATAGTTGAGCTGGGAGAGGCGCACATAGTGGCGCACCAGGTCCACTTCGCTCACCTCAGGCAGGTCCAGGTCGTCGCGCAGCAGGTGGGCCGGCGGCAAGGGGCTGGCAGGCACACCCAGCGCGGGCAGATGGGCGGCGCAGCGCCCCGGCGCGCTCAGCTCATAGATCACCGGTTCCATCAGCTTCCCACCTCCGCCAGCGCGCTCACCAAACGGTCAATCTCGGCCACGGGGTTCATCTCGGTCACGCACAGGAGCATCTCGTGCTCGCGGGCCGGGTCCACGCTGGCCAGGTCCAGGCCGCCGACGGTGCCGTGCTCTTGCAGCAGGCGCCGGTTGATCTCGCGGGCCGGGGCCGGGCAGCGCACGACAAACTCTTTGAAAAAGGGTTGGGCGTCGTCCACGGCGTAGCCGGGCAGGGCGGCGATGGCCCGCGCGGCATAGTGGGCGCGGTGGTAGCAGAGGCTCGCCACCTGGGCCAGGCCGCACTTGCCCAGGGCGCTCAGGTACACCGCCGCGGCCAGCACGTTGAGGCCCTGGTTGGTGCAGATGTTCGAGGTCGCCTTTTCGCGGCGGATGTGCTGCTCGCGGGTGGAGAGGGTCAGCACATAGCCCCGCCGCCCCTGGGCGTCCACCGTCTCACCGGCCAGGCGCCCGGCCATGCGGCGCACATGGGCCATGCGGCAGGCGAAAAAGCCCAGGTAGGGGCCGCCGAACTGGAGCCCGATGCCCAGGGGCTGGCCCTCGCCCAGGACGATATCGGCGCCGAACGCGCCGGGCGGGCGCAGCATCCCCAGGGAGATGGGGTCGCAGACCACCACCAGCAGGGCGCCTCTGGCGTGCACCTGCTCCGCGAGGCCGCTCAGGTCCAGGATGCGCCCGTAGAAATCGGGGGTCTGCACAACCAGGCAGGCCGTCTGCGGCCCGACGCGCTGGACCAGGCTCTCCAGGGTGGCGTTTGGCTCTTTATCGCCCACGATGTCCAGGTCCATGGCCTGGGTGTAGGTGCGCACCACCTGGCGGTATTCGTGGTGGATATCGGGCGAGAGCAACACCTCGCGGCGGCGGCCCCGCGCCACGTCCACGGCCATGATGGCCGCCTCGGCCAGGGCCGTGGCCCCGTCATAGTGAGAGGCGTTGCTGACCTCCATGCCCGTCAGGCGGCAGATCATGGTCTGGTACTCGAAAATGGTTTGCAGCGTGCCCTGGCTGATCTCGGGCTGGTAGGGCGTATAGGCGGTATAGAACTCGGAGCGCGACGTCATGTGCCGCACGACGCTGGGCACAAAGTGGTGATAGGCACCGGCGCCCAGAAAGCAGGGCGCGGTGGATAGATCCAGGTTGCGCGCCGCCAGGGCGTGCAGCTCGGCCAGCAGCTCGGGCTCGGAAAGGGGCGGCGGCAGCGAGACCTCGGGAAAGCGATGGGCCTCGGGTACCGCCGCGAACAGGTCGCGCACCGACGCGCTGCCGATGCGCGCCAGCATCGCGCGCTGTTCCGCCTCGGTGTGGGGTACGTACGACATGCCTAGCTCGCCTGGGCGGCCACGTAGGCCCGGTAGGCGTCGGGGTCCATCAGGCCATCCAGCTCGCCGGGATCGGCGATGCGGATGCGGACGAACCAGCCGTCGCCATAGGGGTCGTCGTTCACGAATTCGGGGGCATCTTCCAGGCTGGCGTTGACCTCGATGACCTCGCCCGCCACTGGCATGAACACATCCGAGGCTGCCTTGACCGATTCCACCACGGCAAAGGGCTCGCCCTGGCCAAAGGACTGCCCCACCTCTGGTAACTCGACATACACAACGTCGGTGAGCTCTTGCTGGGCATAGTCGCTGATGCCGATGGTGGCCGTATCACCCTCCACGCAGATCCACTCGTGGTTCTCGGCGTAACGGCAGTCGGGCGCGATCTCGAAAGCCATGTTGCGAACTCCTTTCGGTCAGCGGCGATAGGATGGCGTGTAAAAGGGGCGCTTGACGATGCGGGCGGCCCGCGTGCGGCCCCGGATGACGATGCCGATCTCGGCGCCCACGGCGGCCTGCTCGGCGGGCACGTAGGCCATGCCCAGGAATTGGTCCAGGGTAGGGGCATAGAGCCCGCTGGTGACGTGGCCGCAGATGGCCCCGCCGATCTCGATCTCCATGCCGTGGCGCGGCACGCTGCGCTCGGTCATCTCGAACCCCACCAGCTTGCGGGCCGAGCCCTCCAGACGCTCCTTGAGCAGGGCCTCGCGCCCAATGAACGGCCCCTTTTTCAGCGCCACGGCCCAGCCCAACCCGGCTTCTAGCGGGGTGATATCGGGGCCCAGCTCGTGGCCGTAGAGGGGCATGCAAGGCTCGAAACGCAACGAGTCGCGGGCGGCCAGCCCGATGGGCAACAGACCCAGGGGCGCTCCGGCGGCCAGCAGCGCCCGCCAGACCGCCACAGCGACCTCGGCGCGCAGATACAGCTCAAAGCCGTCCTCGCCGGTATAGCCGGTGCGCCCGATGGCCATCTGCGCCCCGGCGACCTGGCCCTCGGCCACACGATGGTATCCCAGTTCCTCCAGGGGCAGGGGGGTCAGCGGTTGCAGCGCCTCTTGGGCGCGGGGACCTTGCAGCGCCAGCATGCAGGTCTGCTCCGAGAGGTCCTCGATGGTGACATCGAACCCGCTGCGCTGGTAATCGAACCAACGCAGGTCTTTTTCGGCGTTGGCGGCATTGACCACCACCAGGTAGCGCCCCGGCAGGTGGTAGACAAAGGCGTCGTCCACCAGGCCGCCATCGGCATAGCACAGGGGGGCATAGCCGGCCTCGCCCTCGCGGATGCGGGCGATATTGGCGGTGGCCAGGTGTTGCAGGAACGCCAGGGCGTCGGGGCCAGAGACGGCCACCTGGCCCATGTGGGAGAGATCGAACAGGCCCAGGGCCTCGCGCACCCGCGCGTGCTCGGCCAGGGGGCCTGCCGGATAGCTGACGGGCATCTCCCAACCGGCAAAATCGGTCATCCTGGCGTCCAGGGCCTGGTGTTCGGCGTATAACGGCGTGCGTTTGCTCATGGCTTACCTCGAAAACAGACTCGGCCCATGCTCGCGCCACGCTTCCTGAGCATGACGCTCGGAAGCGTCGAGCGCGTCAAGAGCGCAGAGTGAACCAACTCCCTGCTCCCCCTTGGCGGCTCTGCGTCTCTGCGCAAAGCCCTCAGGCGACCACCACATGATCACGATCTTGGCTTTACTTCTCATCAGCAACCCCGTCTGATCGCTCACAGCGCCAGCGTCGCCAGCAGGGCCGCGATCTCGGCCCCGGCCTCGGCGGGCGTCAGGGCGCGCGGATAGTTGTACAGCGGCCCGCTGGGGCGCTCGTTATAGTAGGGGCGGTTGCAGTCCGTGCAGCCCGCCGTGCGAAAGGCGTCGCCGCCCGCCAGCCAGGCCGCCAGGGCCTCGCGCGTCGCGCCGTAATCCACCAGGCGCCCGCCAACGAAACGCCACTCTTCGATGACCGTCAGGCCCTCTCTCAGCAGCCAGAGACCGGCCTGGATGCGGCGATAGCTGGCCAACGGCGGGGGCTGGGCCCCGGCCAAGCGCGCGCCCCGCACGGGCGTCAGGGCGAACAGGCCAATGGTAATGCCCAGGCGATGCAGCGCCTGGGCCGTGTACAGCAGTTCCTCCTCGGTCTCGCCCAATCCCGCGATCAGGTGGGTGCCGATGCGTCCGGGAAAACGTCCGGCTCCGGCGCGCAACAGCCCCCAGGTGTGCTCCCACGAGCCGCCCTTGGCCTCGGCGTAGACCTGGGGCGTGGCCGCGTCCAGGGCGATGGTCACCCGCTGGGCGCCGGCGGCCAGCAACGCCCCGATCTCCTCGATGCTGTGGGCGGCGATGGAGACGCAGATCGGCAGGGCGGCGGCCTCTGAAAGGGCGGCCACGGCTTGCTGCGCGACGGCCTGGGACTCTGGTCCCTGGGTCACCTGAAAGCATGCGCGGAGGATCTGGCCCCGCGCATAGGCGTCGGCGATGGCCTGGGCCACCAGGTCGGCGTCGTAGGGCGGCCAGGCCACCCGCGAGAGTTGGTCCGCCTGGGCCTGGCTGCTGCGGGCCTGGGCGCAAAAGGCGCAATCGGCGACGCAGCGCTCGCCCAGCATCAGGTAGGCCGTGGTGGGAGCGGCATCCAGGGCCGCGGGCTGCAAGCCCAGCACGGCGGCGCTCCCGCTAGAGACGCGCCAGGCGGCGCAGGTGGTCGAGACAGGCTCCTCGTGATCTAGTACAGGGCGCAACACTCATCCCCCCAGGTAACGGTCAACCCGGCGGCCTGGGCGGCGCGCTCCGCCGCCCGGGTCGGGTTCACGATCAGATTCAGGCCGCAGGCCACGGCCAGTTCGTCCAGTTGTTGGCGATAGCGCCCATGGGGCCGCATGCAGCCCAGGTACAGCCCGGCCTGGGGCAGCAGGCAGCGGGCGTGGGCCAGCAGATCGGCCACCTCGTCCAGGGGCGGCGGCGCGCAATCTGCATAGCGCGTGCCGGGCGTCGGGATGAACACGATCAGGATCACGCGCTCGACGCCCTCGGCGGCCAGGGCCTCCAGTGCGGCGCGCTCGCCCCGGATCTGGCCCCCGTGCAGCCCGATGGTGACGTGAGGCACCACGGGCGCCAGGCCGCGCAGCAGGCGCAACGTCTCGACATAATCATCCAGGGTAGCATCCAGGCCATAGACCTGGCGGGCGGTCTCGGCGTCGCCCACTATATCGAACGAGACCACGTCCACCAGGGGCGCCAGGCCGTCCAGATCGGCCTCCTCAACCAGGCCCAGGTGCCAGTTCAGGCGGCGGCCTGGGCGCAGGCGGGCGATGGCCTCCAGGTGCCCATGCACGGGCACGCGCCCCCGGGCGTCGCAACCCCCCGAGATCAGCAGGCTGCGGGCGCCATCTGGCTGGGCCTCCGAGATCGGGTGCATGTGCTCCAGATAGCGCCCGCCGCAGTGGGCGCAATCCAGGGCGCAGGCCGCGCCGGTGACGCTGATGGGCGTCGTGGCCGTGGGCCGCACCAGGGCGATGGTGGGGGCGTGGTGCGCCATGCGCACGCGCCAGGCATCCGCATTGTGATCGAGGGCCGGTGTTGTTGCCATATCGCCCAGAGTATAGCCAAACGGCGGGGGCGGGTCAAAGGTTGCGCAGGGCAGGGGACGCTCAATGTAGGATCGCGGGCGAGCCTCGCATGGAGGGCGGGCGTCTCGCCCGCCGCATCCGTGCCCCCTGTCCCCGCTTGGCGTCAAGCGCGGCGGGGCTATAATGCTAGCGACGCGCGCAACCAGGGAGGCGATGCGACATGACCGATCCATCCACACACGCCGCGATCATGGCGCGCATCCGCATCATCGAGGGCGACATCACCCGCCTGCGGGTGGACGCCATCGTCAACGCCGCCAACTCGTCGCTGCTGGGCGGGGGTGGGGTGGATGGCGCCATCCACCGGGCGGCGGGGCCCGGCCTGCTGGCCGAGTGCCGCGCCCTGGGCGGCTGCCCCACGGGCGAGGCGCGCATCACCAGCGGCCACAATCTGCCCGCCCGCCACGTGATCCACACCGTGGGGCCGGTTTGGCGCGGCGGAGAACAGGACGAGGACGCCCTGCTGGCGGCCTGCTACCGCAACAGCCTGGCCCTGGCCGCCGCGCATGGGATCGAGACCATCGCGATCCCGGCCATCAGCACCGGCGCATACGGCTACCCGCGCGAGCGCGCCGCCCGCATCGCGCTGGCGGCCATCTATGCACACCTGGCGTCCCACGCGCTGCCGGCTCGCGTCGAGCTGGCAGCCTATGGCCCTGGGGCGCACGCCATCCTGGCACGCGCCTGGGCCGCACTAGCGGAGGAAGCATGACCCGCATCACCATCGCACAACTGAACCCGGTCGTGGGCGACATCTGGGGCAACTATGGCCGCATCCGCGAGACCCTGGAGCGCACCCGCGCCGAGCGGCCCGAGCTGCTCATCTTTCCCGAGCTGTTCCTGGTGGGCTATCCCCCCCGCGATCTGCTGGAGCGCCGCTGGTTCATCCAGCGGGTGCAAGAGGCGGTGGAGGCCGTGGCGGCCCTCTCGGCCAGCTATCCGGAGACGGGCATCCTGTTCGGCGCGCCCCTGCCCTCGGCGCGCGCCAACGGCAAGGCGCTCATCAACGCCGCCGTGCTGGCGCGGGAGGGCCGCATCGTGGCCGTGCGCCCCAAGGCGCTCTTGCCCACCTATGACGTCTTTGACGAGTCGCGCTATTTCGAGGCCGCCCACGAGATCGAGACGGTGCCGCATGGCGGCGCGCTACTGGGGGTGCACGTTTGCGAGGACGCCTGGACCGATCCGGCGCTCTGGAACGCGCGCTATTTGTACAACCTGGACCCGGTGGCGGAGCTGGGCGCCCAGGGCGCGACTCTGCTGATCAACCTGTCGGCCTCGCCCTTTCACGTGGGCAAAGAGGAGGTGCGCTACCGCTTGATGAGCCAGCACGCCCGCGCCCACGGTGCGCCCTTTGTGTATGTGAACCAGGTGGGGGCCAACGACGAGTTGATCTTTGACGGGCGCAGCATGGTGTTCGACGCCCAAGGCGCGCCCCTGGCGATCTGCAAGGCGTTCGAGGAAGAGATCCGCACCGTAGAGACGGCGGAGGCGGGCGCCCGCGCCGTGTACGAACCCCAGGACGAGATCGCCTCGGTGCATGATGCCCTGATCCTGGGCCTGCGGGACTATATGCGCAAATGCGGCTTTACCAAGGCGGTGGTGGGCCTCTCGGGGGGGATTGACTCGGCCCTCACCTTTTACCTGGCGGCCCAGGCCGTGGGACCGGAGAACATCCTGGGGGTCTCGATGCCCTCGCCCTTTTCCTCCGAGGGGAGCATGGTGGATGCGCACCAACTGGCCGAGAATCTGGGCGCCGAATGCCGCACCATTCCCATCACTGCTATCTACCAGAGCTATCTCAAGACCATGACGCCCCATTTTGAGGGCAGGACGCCGGATACCACCGAGGAGAACATCCAGGCGCGCATCCGGGGCAATATCCTGATGGCCATCTCGAACAAGTATGGTCACCTGGTGCTTTCCACGGGCAACAAGAGCGAGCTGGCCGTGGGCTATTGCACCCTGTATGGCGATATGAGCGGGGGCCTGGCGGTGATCTCGGATGTGCCCAAGACGATGGTGTACGCCCTGGCGCGCTATGCCAACCGCCATGGCGAGCTGATCCCCCAATCCTCGATTGACAAGCCGCCCTCGGCGGAGCTCAAGCCCGACCAGGTGGATCAGGACACCCTGCCGCCCTATCCGGTCCTGGATGGCATCCTGCGCCTGTACATCGAGGAGGGCTGCTCCATTGATGAGATCGTGGCCCAGGGGTACGAGCGCGAGACGGCAGCCTGGGTGGCGCGCACGGTGGACCGCAACGAGTACAAGCGGCGCCAAGCCGCGCCGGGGCTGCGGGTCACCACCAAGGCGTTCGGCACGGGCCGGCGCATGCCCATTGCGGCGGTCAAGACGCCGTAGCGCGGTTACGGAGGGCGGGCGTCTCGCCCGCCCTCTGGCGTTTCTGGCGCCAGGCCCTGGCGCTGGATCCTACTCCTCGCCCTCGTCCTCCGGCGGCTCTTGCAGGTACGCCTGCCGGTCGCGCTCGCGCTGGCGACGTAGCAGCGTGGCATACCCGATCCCCGCCAGCAAGAGCGCCGCCAGCGCCAGGAACCAACCGTATCGTGGCCCTGCCTCTGGCCCACTGACGACCTGTGGCGCTGCCAGGGTGGCCTCCTCTCGCGCTACTGCCGTGGCGATCAGCATGGCCGCGCGATCCGGCGTGGGAGCGCCGGTAGGCGTCGGCAACGGCATCGGCGTGTCGGTCGCCTCGGGCGCGGCGGGCTCATCGTCTCCTTGAACAGGCGTGATGGTGCGCACGCGCAGGGTGGGGCTGGCCTCTGGCGTGGCGGTGAGCCCGCCGCGCGGGGTGCGCGGCGCCTCAAGGGTCGCGCCAGGGGTGGCCGCCGTGGGCGTGATGGTCGGGTAGAGCGGCGCCGGCGTCGTCGGGCCGGTGGCCGAGGCAGGTGTGTTGGTGGGACGGAGCGTAGGCGTTGCGGTGGCGGGAGGCGGCAACGTGGGCAATGGCAGGGTCGGCTCTCCGGGCCCCGCGTAGGGATCAATAGTCGGAGGAAGGGGCGGCAAGGGATAGTCGTCCTGGGCGGCCAAGGCGCGGGAGCCAACTGTGTTCGGCACCCAGGCCGCCTCCGCGACGGCAGGTTTCAGCGCCAGTAGCAGCAGCGCTGCCAGCCATGCGCAGAGCAGCCGCCCGACCTCGCGCGAACGCGATCTCTTGGTGGGCGTCATTCTTCTGAGCCCGTGGCCGGGGCGTCATCCTCGGGCTGGCGCTGCGGGCGGAAAGGCGCCGGATCGCCGGGCGCGCAGCGGCAGTCAAAGGCGGGCTTGAGCTGGCCAAAGCACTCGCGCAGCCCCTCGACGATCACGTTTGTCTCGCCGATCACGGCCATAAAGTTGGTGTCGCCGCTCCAGCGGGGGACGACGTGAAAGTGCAGGTGATCCTGGATGCCCGCGCCGGCCGATGCGCCCAGGTTCAGCCCTACATTGAACCCGTGGGGGCGCATGGTCTCGCGCAAGACCTCGATGCACATGTTGATCTCTTGCAGCATCTCGATCTGAGCCGGGCCGGGCACGTCGGTGAGCATGGCCAGGTGCGCATAGGGGATCACCATCAGATGGCCGTTGGTGTACGGGTAGCGGTTCATCATCACGTAGGCGTGCTCGCCCCGAAACAGGATCAAGTTCTCGTCTGTATCCCCTTGCTGCGGCGCGCTGCAAAAGACGCAGCCGTCGGGCTTGGGTGCGCGGACGTAATCAATGCGCCAGGGAGACCAGATTTGCTGCATCGGTAGCCTCTCCTTATCACTCCCAGATGAGGCGTGTGCGGTAGATACGAAAATGGTCGAGCGCGACGCCCAGCTCTTCCAGCATCTCCTCAGGGCGACCCGAGCCCTGGGAGCTGGAGCGCGCGCGGATGTGCAGCGTGTGCTCCCACAGGCCGTCCGCAGCCGGTTGCCCGCCGATGTAGGTCAACTCGTGTATCAGAGGGCGCAGGTCGTACGCTTGCACGCGGCCCTTGCGGGAGCGGCTGCGGGGCAGCTCGTCGCGGGCCAGCAGGGCCTCTAGCGCGGCCTGCATCTCCTGGGGCGCGGCAGCGCTCCAAACCAGCACGCGATACTCGGCCTCGCGCATCTGGGCCTGGAGGTTGGGCGCATCCAGCGGCACGGCCTGCACGCTCTCGATGGATAGCCCCTGGGGGCACTGCCCGGCCAGTGTTCGCAGCGCCTCGTCGCCATCCACCGGTTCCCGCAAATAGATGTCCAGCGTTTCGGCCTCGCCCCAATAGCCGACGGGCAGGGGCGCGGCGAACTGCATGCGCGGGTGGGGGTGAAAGCCCTGGGTGTAGGCCAGGGGCAGGCCCGCCCGCCGCAGCAGGCGCTCCCACAGGCGGCCCATATCCAGCACCGAGACGTACTGGAGTGGGTCGCCGATGCGATAGCCCACGCGCAGCCGCTGCACGGCCTGTCTCCCTGCCGCCATCACGGGCACCCCCAGGCCTCGGGCAGCCGTTCGGCGGCCTCGACGCCAAAGGCGGCCAGGATGCCGCAGCCGTGGCACTCGCTTCGGCAATCGGGCGAGAGCTCGCCGCTCAGGGCGCGCTGGTACTCGCGCCAGAGAAAGGCGCGGGATACGCCCACATCCAGGCGCTCCCAGGGCAGGATCTCGTCTTGCGCGCGCGGGCGGGCATTGTAGAACGCCTCGTCCAGTCCGCACTCGTCCAGCGCGCGCCGCCAGAGGGCGGGATCGTAACACTCGCTCCAGGCGTCAAAACGGGCGCCCAACTCCCAGGCGCGCAGCACCACGGCGCTCAGGCGCCGGTCGCCCCGGCTCAACAGCGCCTCCAGCCAGGTCGAGTCCCAATCGGACCAGCTCACCCGCACCTTGGCGAGGCGTGTCTCGGAGACCAGGAGCCGTTGGCGCGCCTCGACGGTGGCGCGCTCGGCCAGGGGCAGCCACTGGAAGGGGGTGTGGGGCTTGGGCACAAAGGTCGCCACACTGACGCCGATCTCGACGCGGCGGTTGCGCAGCCTGCGTCCCAGGCCGTGCAGCTCACGGATCAGCCGGGCCATCTCGTGAATGTCCTCATCGGTCTCGGTGGGCAGGCCCAGCATGAAATAGAGCTTGATGCGATCCCAGCCGTTGCCAAAGGCCGCCTCGGCGGTCTGTAGCAGGTCGGCCTCGGTGACGCCCTTGTTGATCACATCCCGCAGCCGCTGGCTGCCCGCCTCGGGCGCAAAGGTAAAGCCGGTCTTGCGTTGCTGCTGGATCAGGCGGGCCAGCTCGACGGAGAAGGAGTCAATGCGCAGCGAGGGCAGCGAGACGGCCAGCCCATCCTCACGGTGGCGCTCCATGATGCCCTGCACGATCTGGGCGATCTGGCTGTGGTCGCTGCTGCTGAGGGAGACCAGCCCCACCTCGTCATAGCCGGTGTTGGCGACGATCTGATCCACGGCATCCAGCACCTCGGCGGCGCCCCGTTCGCGGATGGGCCGGTAGATCATGCCCGCCTGGCAAAAGCGGCAGCCCCGGCTGCAACCGCGCTGGATCTCGACGGCGGCCCGGTCGTGGATGATGCCCATGCTGGGCACAATGGGGCGCGTGAGGGCGGGCGGCAGCGCGCTGACGATGCGTTTGCGCACCTGCTCGGGCGCCTCGGCGCACAAGGGCTCGATGCGCCGGATCGTCCCATCGGCGTGATAGGCCACCCGGTAGAGAGACGGGACATAGATGCCCGGGATGGCCGCCAGCCGCCGCAGCAGACCGGGGCGATCGTTGGCCTGAGGGCTCTGCTTCCAGGCCGCGACGGCCTCCAGCAACTCGATCAGCGCCTCCTCGCCCTCGCCCAAGACGAACAGGTCGAAAAAGGCCGCCACGGGCTCGGGGTTGTAGGTGCAGCTCCCCCCAGCGATCACCAGCGGCATGTCGGCGGTGCGCTGCTCCGCCAGCAGCGGCAGCCCTGCCAGGTCCAGCATGTTCAGCACGTTGGTATAGGTCAGCTCGTGCTGCAGGGTCAAGCCGATGACGTCAAAGTCGGCCAGGGCGTGGCGGGTCTCTAGCGAGTAGAGGGGCAGGGCGGCGCGGCGCATGGCCGCTTCCATGTCATGCCAGGGGGCATAGACCCGCTCGGCGAGCATGTCCTCGCGCCGGTTCACCAGATCGTACAGGATCGCCAGCCCCAGGTTGGACATGCCGATCTCATAGACATCCGGGTAGGCCAGCGCCAGGGTGACCTGGGCCGTGCGCCAGTCCTTGCGGATGCTGTTCCACTCGCCGCCTACGTAACGCCCGGGCTTTTGCACGGCGGTAAGGATGCGCTCCAATTGATCGTTCGATATCTGCACGCTCGCTCCATATGCGGCCTGGGCCGCACGTTGCGTTCACCATCAACTTGTGATCATTATAGCCTGCGCAACCGATGGAGCCAAAGCACGAGCGCAGGCGCGAGTCGCGCGTTTTGACACAACGGCCCGTTCGTGTATACTGGGCCGCGTTGCAGTCGCGCCGCATTCGTCTAGTGGCCTAGGACACCGCCCTCTCAAGGCGGAGATCGGGGGTTCGAATCCCCCATGCGGTACAGATACACCCTAGATTCACCGGCCCCTCTGGGCCGGTTTTGCTTTGCGCGCCCAGGCCAATAAAGAGACTCCCCGGCGCCCTGTCCGGGGAGTCTTGCTGTCTGGCCAAGCGTTCAGCGCAAATAGTCGCGCAACTGCTTGCAGCGATAGGGGTGTCGCAAGCGATCCAACGCCTGGTGCTCGATCTGGCGGATGCGCTCGCGGGTCAGCCCGAACTTTTCGCCCACCTCTTCCAGGGTGTGGGCCCTGCCATCGCGCAGGCCAAAGCGCAGCAGCAGGATACGCGTCTCCCTCGGGCTGAGGGCCGTCATCACCTGCTCCAGCGCCTCGCGCAAGAGTTGCCGATAGGCCACATCCGTGGGAGCGGGCGACTCGTCATCCTCGATGAAATCGCCGAACTCGGTATCGCCATCATCGCCCACGGGACGCTCCAACGAGACCGGGTAGCGCGAGATGCGCATGAGCCGCTCGATCTTGGTGACGGTTAGGCCCGTCTGCTCGGCCAGTTCCTCCGGCGTGGGGCGCCGTCCCTCTTCCTGCTCGAATTGCTCGACGACGCGATAGATGCGCCGGATCTGGTCGCCCGCGTGTACGGGCAGGCGGATCAAGCGACTCTGCTGGGCCAGCGCGCGGGTGATGCCCTGGCGGATCCACCATGTGGCATAGGTGCTGAACTTGAACCCGCGCCGGTAATCAAACTTTTCGACGGCCTTCATCAGGCCGATGTTGCCCTCCTGGATCAGGTCCAGCATCGGCACACCCTGACCGAGGTACTTTTTGGCCACACTCACCACGAGCCGTGTGTTGGCTTCCACCAAGCGGGTGCGGGCCTGTTCCCCGACCCTAACGATCTCTTCCAGTTCGTCTCTTTGCTCATCATTCAGGTTCGCTGCGCGCAGCTTTTTGCAGGCATTGACGCCAGCCTCGATGCGCTTGGCCAACATCACCTCTTCCTCACCAGTGAGCAGCGCCACCTGGCCCATCTGCTTGAGGTACAGGCTCACGGTATCATCTGCGGCAATGCCCTCTAGATCAACGCGCGTTCTTCTCCTGAGAAGCGCGTCCTCCAGGCTGTCAATGTCCTCATGGTGTCCGTTCGACCCATCGTCTTCGTCGTCGTCATCATCGTCGAGGCTTCCGAGGCTCTGCAGCCCGTCTTCGTCCTCCATATCCTCGACATCGTCGACATCCGCATCCTCGTCCAGAAGCTGATCGTTCATCTCAAACTCGCCCTCGAGCTTCTGGTCCTCTGGTTCCTGGTCGGTCGCCGCCTCGAAATCGTTTTTTCGCAATGCCACTTTGACTCCCTCGTCTGTCAGGTCCGCATACGCCCAACCCACACCGTATGCCCCGGCCAACCTGCACGAACGTGTTGCGACTTGCCTCCTTGCCCTTTCTTGATTCTCCGGACTGGCTGCGGCAAACAAAAAGACTCGGCTCGTCATCCTCTCCGCGCATCAAGAGAGGGCGAGACCGAGTTCCTCCACATTGGGTATCATCCGCCGCATGTATGACCATCCGTCTGTGTAGACCTATAACATGCATTATACCCGGAAGAAGGGCTCAGGTCAACTGCTCAGACGGCCTATTTGGGATTTGGATGGCATATTCACCCCATCTCTCGCGCTGAGGGCAGCCCGGCGACGGCCCTGGCGGCCAGAACGCCGTTGACAATGGCATACGACATGGTTCGGGCGGCCATCTCGGTCAGCGCAGGCTCTTGCGGGGGCAGCTCGCCGGTGGAGAGGGCGAAAATGGTGTCCCCATCCCATTGGGTGTGGGCGGGCCGGATGGCCCGCGCCAGGCCGTCGTGGCCGGCGGCGGCCAGCCGATTGGCCCCCGCCACATCCAGGCGCGCGTTGGTGGCCACCACGCCGATCACCGTGTTGCCCATAGGCGGCGCCAGGGCCTCTGCCGGATCGTCCAATGCAGAGAACAAGCCCGCGCCATCGGCGCGGCGCGCCCCTGCCACGATCTCGCCGTTCTCGGGGTCGTGTACGTTGCCCACGGCATTGACCACCGCCAGGGCGCCCACCACCAAGTCGCCGCGCCGCAAGCTGGCCATGCCCAGGCCGCCCTTCATAGCCTGGCCGATGCCCAGCAACTTGCCCACGCTGGCGCCCATGCCCGCGCCCACGTTGCCCTGCAGCTCGACCGTCGCGGCGGCAGCGGCGGCAGCATATCCCATGGCGGCGTCGGGGCGCACGTCAGCGGCCCCCACGGCCAGGTCAAAGATCACCGCGCCGGGCACGATGGGCACCCGCGCGCCGCCCGTGTCGTAACCGATGCCGCGCTCCTCCAGGTAGCGCATGACGCCATCGGCGGCGGCCAGGCCAAAGGCGCTGCCGCCCGTCAACAGGATGGCGTGCACACGATCCACCAGCATCCCGGGCTGCAAGAGGGCCGTCTCGCGGGTGCCGGGGGCATAGCCGCGCACCAGGCCGCCCGCCACGGCCCCCTGGCCGCACAGCACCACAGTGCAGCCGGTGAGGGCGACGGGCTCCTGGGCATGGCCCACGGCCAGCCCGGGGACGTCGGTGAGGCTACCGGCGTAGCGTGCCATAGCGTTCCTCCCACATCTCGGCCACCCGCGCCAGGATGCGCTCGGCCACGTCGGACTTGTCCATCAAGGGCAGCGCAACGGGTTCGGCGCCCTGGGCCAGCAGGATCACCCGGTTGTCGGGCGAGCCAAAGCCCGCGTCGCTGGCGGTTACATCGTTGGCGACCATCAGGTCCAGTTGTTTGCGCTCCAGCTTGGACTGGGCGTTGGCCAGCAGGTTCTCGGTCTCGGCGGCAAAGCCCACCACGAGGCGCGGCCGGCCATCGCCCCGCGCCTGGGCCACGGCGCCCAGGATATCCTGGGTGCGCTCCAACGCCAGGGTCAGCTCCTCCGCAGCCTTTTTGATCTTTTGCCGGGCGCGCTGGGCCGGGCGGTAATCGGCCACGGCGGCGGCCATCACCAGCACATCGGTTTGGGCGCGGCGCGCCAGCACGGCCTGGGCCATCTCTTCCGCCGTGTCCACCTGCGCCAGCTCGACGCCCAACACGGGCGGCAAGGCCACGTTGGCGCTGATCAGGTTCACGAGTGCGCCCATGTCGCGGGCGGCCTCGGCCAGGGCATAGCCCATGCGCCCCGAGGAGCGGTTGCCCAGGTGGCGCACCGGATCCAGCGGCTCCTGGGTACCGCCGGCGGTCACCACCACCCGCAGCCCGGCCAGGGGGCCGTTGCGACCCAGGGCTTGGCGGATGGCGGCCAGCAGCTCTGGGGTCTCCACCAGGCGGCCCCGGCCCATGCGCCCGGAGGCCAGGCGGCCCTCGCCGGGGCCGACGATGACGGCGCCCCGCCCGGCCAGCGCCGCCACGTTGGCCTGGGTGGCAGGGTGCTCCCACATCTCGGCGTCCATGGCGGGGGCCAGCACCAGCGGGGCCAGGCTGGAGAGGGCCGTGGCGGTGAGCAGGTTGTCGGCCAGACCCAGGGCCAGCTTGGCCAGGGTGTTGGCCGTGGCCGGGGCGATCACCAGGGCGTCGGCCTTTTTGGCCAGAGAGATGTGGGCCATGTCCATGCTATCCAGCAGCTTGAACATGTCCACGCAGACGGGGCGCTTGCTCAGGGTCTGGAACGCCAGGGGCGTGACGAACTCGAGGGCCGCCTCGGTCATGATCACGTCCACGTTTGCCCCGGCCTGCACCAGCTTGCTGCACAGATCAATGGCCTTGTAGCAGGCGATGCCGCCGGTGACGCCCAGGACGATATTCTTGCCTTGCAGGATCATGCCGCGCCTCGATTCAGGTCATAGATCAGGCGCAGGCCCTTGAGGGTGAGCCAGATATCCACGTGCTCGATGACGGGCGTCTCTTTGGCGATGACCTGGGCCAGCCCGCCGGTGGCGATCACGCGCATGTCATCGCCCAGCTCGCGGCGAAAGCGGGCCACCATGCCCTCCACCAGCCCCACATAGCCGAACAGGATGCCGGAGCGCATGGCGTCCACCGTGTTGCCCCCGATGGCCCTGGGCGGGCGCTGCAGGTCAATGCGCGGCAGCCGGGCCGTGCGGGTAAAGAGCGCCTCGGCGGCCACCCGCACCCCGGGCGCGATGGCGCCGCCCAGGTACTCACCCTTGGCCGAGAGGGCGTCGAACGTAGTGCCGGTGCCGAAATCCACGATACAGGCCGGCCCGCCATAGATGCGATAGGCCGCCGCCACGTTCACCACCCGGTCGGCGCCCACCTCCTGGGGCCGGTCGTAGCGGATATCCACGCCCGTCTTGATGCCCGTGCCCACGACGAGCGGGTCTACGTGGAAATAGTCCTCCACCAGCTCGCGGAACTTGTCCGTCAGGGGCGGCACCACGCTGGCCAGGATCACGTCCTCCACATCGCCGACGCCCAGGCCGCTGTGGGCCATCAGGTTCACGATCAGCATGGCGTACTCGTCGGGCATGCGCTCGTGGTTGGTGCTGATGCGCCAGTGGGTGCGCAGCTCCTGGCCCTCATACATGCCCAGGACGATGTTGGTGTTGCCGACATCTATGCAGAGCAGCATGTTCCGCCCCCTTTCTAGATGCGCGAGCCGCGCTGGCGGGCGCGCACCGGTATCAGCGCTGTCACAACCGCCACAGTTACGGCAGCAGACACGACTGCCTCGGGAACGCCGTGCGTCACGCCGATCAGAAGGGCGGGTGGCAGCACGAGGTACTCGCGAAGCATGGCTGCGGACAGCACGAGCACGGTGTTGCTCAAGGACCCCACAACCGCTGCCGCGCCGACGGCCACCACTGCCACCTCCTCCGAACGCGCCCAGCGAAACGCTAGAATGCCGCCCGCGACAATGGCGGCGGCTGCTAAAAATAGCATGATTGCGCCAAACTGACTGATCTCCACCGAGGCTAGCTGAACCTCGGTTAGCTCTACCCCCAGAGCGGACGCGATCTCGGCAGAATACAGGAGCAGGAAAGGAGAGATGGCGGCGATTACTATGAAGGCAAGCAGAATGGAAAGGAGAATGCCGCGTTTCGCGCGTCTGAGGCCAAGATAGGTGTAGGCTGCAGCCACCCCAACGAAAAAGCGAGGGATGAAAACGATCAACGGATCCTTGAGTCCGAGGTAGGGACTTATAAGGCTGCCAACCCCAAACCCAATGGACACAATGAGCCCTACCAATGGCCCTGCCAAGATGCCCCCAATGATAGCCGGTATCTGAAGCGTAGTTGCCGCCTCTCCCGGTGTCGGTACCCGGATGAACCCGATTGGCGTCATTGCGAGCAGCAGCGTGATGGCCACCAGCAACCCGGCGGTGATCACGCGACGGATGGCCATTTCCTGGGCATCGGGGCTCGGCCCAGGCTGCGGACGCTTCAGGTTGGCGGCTGGTCTCCGGGTCGGTGCGTTGTGGCGCTTCATCAAGGTCTCCTTTCCAGATACGGTCTCGTGCCCAACCTAACTGCTGCGCTGGGCCAGGATGATGCCTGCCAGCAGCAGAGCAGTCAGCGAGATGACGACATAGTCCAAAAGCCGATAAGTCGGTTGCACAAGGCGCGTGCGCTTACGCCCGCCCTGGTAGCAGCGAGCCTGCATGGCGAGAGTGAGATCGTCCACGCGCCGAAACAAGTCCACGAACAGGGGTACGATCAGGTTGCCGAACGTACGCGCATTCTCGATGATCCTCCAGCTACTGCGAGCCTCCAGCGACACCCCACGTGCCCGCTGCGCCAACATGATGCTCTCTAGCGTCTCGCCAAAAATCGGCATAAAGCGTAATGCGATGCCTCCAACCAATGCTAACTCATAACCTGGAAGGCCAACAGCATTTAGAGGGCTCAGTATGAGTTCTATTCCGGTGGAGAGGCTGCCTGTTGTCGCAACGCTTGTTAGCAGGGTGATGACGAACATCACATTGACTAGGCGAAGGAACAACGTCAGGACGTATAGTGCTCGCAACAGCATCACCGAAAGACCAGCAGCCCCCTCGCTCTCCGCCGCGCCCGTCTCGCGGGCAAAGAGGAACTGGAACAGGGCCAGCACCAGGAATACGGGCAGCAGGGCGCGCAACGGCGCGAATAGGGCGCGCCAGGGGATGCGGGCCAGGGCCGCGACCAGCAGCACCGTGGCCAGCAGGCCCAGGTGGATGGCGGTGGCGTTGGCCAGCACCATCGCTACGGTGAGCAGGCCCGCCGCCAGCAGCTTGGTACGGGGGTCCAGCCGGTGCACCGGCGAGCCCGTGGGCATATAGTGGCCGATGCTGACGTATCTCAGCCCTTCAGCGCGCGCCATATCGCCTCCTCAGCCTCCTCCGCCGTCAACGGCTCGCCCGGCACCGCCAGCCCATCCGCGCGCAGACGTTGCACGGCGCGGACCACCGGCGGGCGCAGCAGCCCATGCTGCTCCAGCGGCTCGTTTCCATAGAACACGCTTCTGGGCGGCCCCTCGGCCACGGTGCGCCCCCGCACCAGGACCGTCACCCAGTCGGCCAGCTCGGCCACCTCGCTCATGTCGTTGGAGACGATCAGCACCGTGAGCCCACGCTCGTCGCGTAGCCGCCGCAGCAGGGCGTGCACCCGCTCGCGGCCCTCGGGATCCAGGCCCGTGGTGGCCTCGTCCAGGATCAGCAACTCGGGTTGCATGGCCAGCACCCCGGCCAGGGCGGCGCGGCGCATCTCACCGCCGCTGAGGGTAAAGGTCTGGCGGTCCTTGAACGCCTCGAAATCCAGGCCCACGGCCTGCATGGCCTGGCGCACCCGTGCGCGCAACGCCTCGCCATCCAGCCCCAATTGGCGCGGGCCATAGGCGATGTCATCCCCCACAAAGCGCTCGAACAACTGGTGGTGGGGATGCTGGAACACCAGCCCGACCCGGCGCCGCAGCTCTTCCAGGCGCACGGCGGGATCGGCCAGATCCAGGCCAAACACGTTTACGCACCCATAAGAGTGGGGCCGCTGCAAGCCGTTGAGGAAGGAGACCAGGGTGGTCTTGCCCGCGCCGCCCGGCCCGATCAGCGCCCCGATCTGGCCGCGCCGCAGGGTCAGGTTGGCGCCGTGCAGGGCCGGGGTCGCCAGGGGCGTATCGGCCAAGTGGATGTGGGTCAGCTCGCGGACGGCTGCGACGATCTCGCTCATCGGGCGCGCTCCCGGCAGGCCAGGCAGGCCCGCACCAGATCGTTCTCGTGCAGGATGGGCGTGGGCAACGCCAGGCCCCTGGTCGCCAGCCCCTGGGCGATGCGGGTGGGCATGGGCAGGTGCAGCCCGGCGTCGCGGCACAGGTCGCCCTGGGCAAAGATGGCCCCGGGCGCATCCAGGGCGGCCACGCGCCCCTGCGCCAGCACCAGCACGCGGTCGGCCAGGGCCGCCTCCTCCATAAAGTGGGTCACGTTCACCAGGGTCATGCCCTGCTCTTGCAGCGCGCCCACGGTCTCGATCACCTGCTCGCGGGCCAGGGGGTCCAGCATGGCGGTGGCCTCGTCCAGGATCAGACAGCGGGGTTCCATCGCCAGGGCGGCGGCGATGGCCAGCTTGGCCTTTTGCCCGGCCGAGAGGTAACGCGGGTCGCGGTCGCGGGGCACATCCAGGGCGACGCGCTCCAGGGCGGCGTCCACCCGGCGGCGCAGCTCGGGGTGAGGGATGCCCAGGTTCTCGGGGCCAAAGGCCACCTCTTCTTCGATGCTGGTGGTGACGAACTGGTTCTCGGGGTTCTGAAAGACCATGCCGATGGCGGCGCGGATCTCGAGCCGGGCGGCGCGCTCGCGGGTGTTGTGCGCCATGATCCAGACGTCACCCTGGGTGGGGATCAGCAGGGCGTTGAGGCACTTGGCCAGGGTGGACTTGCCGGAGCCGTTGCGCCCCACGACGGCCAGATGCTGGCCCTCGGCCAGCTCGACATCCACGCCGCGCAGGGCGACGATGCCGCCCTCGGGGCCGTGTGCGCCCTCGGCATGGTAGGTATAGTGCAGATTCTCGACGCGGATCAGGCTCGCCACCGGCCATGCCCCCAAAACGAAAAACGCCCTGCGCGCGGCGACGCGCGAGGGCAGCTAGAGGGCTTGAGCCTCAGGGCACTGGTTCCTGCCGTCTCGGTCGCAACGCGATCCAAGCGACGCACTGGTCGTACGGTCATGCAGCTAGGCGCCTTGCGGTCGCCTGCGCCAAGAGTGTACACCCAAGGGCCTGCAAGGCAAAATGCGGGCGCAAGATGTGGCCAAGAGCTTGTATCAGTTCATAATTGGGGGGGGGAAAGAGGCCAACACGTTGGGGGCAGCGAATCGTGGAGGGCGGGCGTCTCGCCCGCCTTATAGGGGCGCGGCATGCCGCGCCCCTACCATAAAACCATAGAAAAACACATTAAAAACGCATGAGCAGAACTGACGCCAGACGCATGTATGCGTCCATAGCGAGGCTGTGTGCTCACCGTTTGCAGGATATTGGCATCACTTCCTGGTCAATTTGGAACTCGTCCCCTTGAACCTGAACTGATACAAAAGCTTGCGCCGCCGCCGTAGCGGTTGCCACGGCCATTCCCGTCGGCTATACTCATTCTGTACGCAACGGTTCGCATATTCGCTCTTTAGGAGGTTTGCTACCATGCCCAAGGTTACCATCGTCGGCGCCGGAAGCCACGTCTTTGCCCGCCGGCTCATCGCCGACCTGCTCACCTGGCCCGCGCTACAGGATGCCACCATCGCCTTGATGGATATTGACCAGGAGGCGCTGGACAACATGGCCGCCCTGGCCAACCGGATGGTTCAGGAACGCGGCGTGGGGGCGCGCATTGTCGCCACCACCGATCTGGCGCAAGCGCTGGATGGCGCCGACTATGTCTCCGTCTCGATCCGCGTGGGCTCGAGCTACCAGCACGTGACCATTCCCGCCAAGTACGGGATCATGCACTCGGTGGGCGATACCATGGGCCCCGGCGGCGTGTTCTATTTCCTCAAGAATGCCCCCGCCGTGATCGAGATCGCCCAGACCATGCAGCGCGTCTGCCCCAAGGCCCTGATGCTCAACTATACCAACCCGATGGTGATGCTCTCCTGGGCCGTCAAAGAGCTGACCGATATCCGCTACGTGGGGCTGTGCCACTCGGTGCAGGGCACGGCGCAAACCCTGGCGGGCTATATCAACGTGCCCTTTGAGGACGTCTCCTATTGGGCCGCCGGCATCAACCACATGGCCTGGTTCCTGGAGTATCGCTACAAGGGCGAGGATGCCTATCCCCTCATCTTCAAGGCGATGGAGGACCCCGAGGTCTATGCCCGGGACATCGTCAAGTTCGAGGTCATGAAGTACTTTGGCGCCTTTGTCTCCGAATCCTCGATCCATATGTCCGAGTATACGCCCTATTTCCGGCGCACCCAGGAGCTGATTGACCGCCACACCGACGAGCGCATGTGGGGCGTGGCCGGGCGCAACATGCCTCGCGAGGAGCGCATGCGCCGTATGGCCGAGATGCGCGCCGAGGCAGATCGCGAGATGCGCGAGATCGCCCTGGGCACCGCGCCCATCCCAGAGGATTGGCTGGCCCGTTCCCACGAGTTCTTCTCACGCATCCTGAACGCCTGCGAGACCAATGTGCCCTATACGTTCAACGGCAACGTGCCCAACACCGGCCTGATCACCAATTTCCCGGACAATGTCGTGGTCGAGGTGCCCATCCTGACCGACGCCATGGGCCTGCACCCCTGCCACGTGGGCGCGCTGCCGCCGGCGCTGGCGGCCCTGAACAGCAGCAACCTGTACGTGCAAGAGCTGGCCGTCAAGGGATTCATCGAAAAGAACCGCGAGTATATCCACCAGGCCATCCAGGTGGATCCGCTCACGGCCTCGCTCCTCTCTCTAGCGGATATTCGCAAGATGGTGGACGAGATGTTTGCCGCCGAAGCCGAGTACATGACGTTCTAGACCAACTCGATCTAGGCCCTCTAGTTCTCGCGCAGAGGCGCAGAGGCGCTGAGAAAAGCGACGCCGCCACTCTGCGACTTGGCGTCTCTGCGCGAGATACAGCGGCTCGGTCGTGTGGTTGGCAAAGGAGTGTACCGCATATGCGCATTACCAAGCTGGAGACGTTCCTCGTCAAGCCACGCTGGCTCTTTTTGAAGATGCACACCGACGAGGGCCTGGTGGGGCTGGGCGAGCCGATGCTGGAGGGCCGCGCCCTCACCGTAGCCCAGGCCGTGGCCGAGCTGGAGCCCTACCTGGTGGGCAAGGACCCCACCAGGGTCATGCATCACTGGCAGGCCATGTACAAGCACGCCTTTTACCGGGGCGGACCGATCCTGACCAGCGCCCTTTCAGGCGTCGAACACGCCCTGTGGGACCTGACGGGCAAGGCCCTGGGCGTGCCCGTGTACAAGCTGTTGGGCGGCCCGCTGCGCGACCGCATCAAGGTCTATGGCCGTTGCGGCGGCGATACCCCGGGAGAGGCCGAGGCCAGCGCCCGCGAGCAGGCCGCCAAGGGGTTCCTGGCCCTCAAGACCGGCGTGGGCGGGTCGCGCCCGGCCCGCATCGTCGAGACGCCCGGCTTTGTGCAGCAGGTGGCCGAGCGCTTTGCCGCCATGCGGCGTGGGGCAGGGCCGGAGGTGGATATCGCCATTGATTTCCACGGCGCCGTGCCGCCCCAGACCTCGGCGCTGCTGATCAAGGCGCTAGAGCCCTACCAGCCGCTCTTTATCGAGGAGCCGGTGCAGTGCCAGAACACCGAGGTGCTGGCGGATCTGGCCCGCAAAACCCATATCCCCATCGCCACGGGCGAGCGACTGTATACCAAGTGGGGCTTTCGCGACGTGCTGGAGCAGCGCGCCGCCTCGATCCTGCAGCCCGATATCGCCCACTGCGGCGGCATCTTTGAGGGGCGGCTGATCGCGGGCATGGCCGAGAGCTATTACGCCGCCATCGCGCCCCACTGCCCGCTGGGGCCCATCGCCCTGGCGGCCTGCATCCAGTTGGTGGCCGCCATCCCCAATTTCCTTGCGCAAGAGCATGTCACCCTGGGCGAGGGCTATCTCAAAGAGCCCTTCCGCTTTCAGGATGGCTATGTGGCGTTGCCCGAGGGGCCGGGGCTGGGCATCGAGCTGGACGAGGTCGCCCTGGCCGACAAGATCGGCCATGATTGGCGCAATCCGGAGCGTTACCATCCCGACGACGGCGCTGCCATAGACTGGTAGCGCACCCCAACAAGAAAGGCAAGGGGCGTATGACGTTGCACATCGAGAGCGTACAACGGGCCGGACGGCAGGTGCGCGAGAATATCGCCCGTGTGATCGTCGGCAAGGATGACGTGGTCGAGCTGATGCTGGTGGCCCTCTTTTGCCAGGGGCATGTGCTGCTTGAGGACGTGCCCGGCATCGGCAAGACGACCCTGGCCAAGGCCCTGGCCGCCAGCCTGGGCTGTTCCTTCCGGCGCATCCAGTTCACGCCCGACCTGTTGCCCAGCGACATCACCGGTGTGAGCATCTACAACCAGGATTCGCACATGTTCGAGTTCCGGCCCGGGCCGGTCTTTGGCCAGATTCTGCTGGCGGATGAGATCAACCGCGCCGGCCCGCGCACCCAGAGTGCACTGCTAGAGGCCATGCAGGAGCGCCAGGTGACCGCGGACGGCGTAACCTACCGGCTGGAGCGTCCCTTTCTCGTGCTGGCCACCCAGAACCCCATCGAGCTAGAGGGCACCTTCCCGTTGCCCGAGGCCCAGCTCGACCGCTTTCTGTTGCGGCTGGCCATCGGCTACCCCACGCCGGACGAGGAGCGCCAGATCCTGCAACGCTTCCGCGAGCAGGACCCGCTGGATGACCTGGGCCCCGTGCTGCCATCCGACCAGGTATTGGCCCTGAGTCGCCTCTGCCGCCGGGTGTACGTCCATCCTGTGATCGAGGGCTATATTGTCGAGCTGGCCAACGCCACCCGCACCAGCCCCGATCTGGCCCTGGGGATCAGCCCGCGCGGCACCCTGGCGCTCTACCAGACCAGCCAGGCCCTGGCGGCGCTGCGCGGTAGAGGTTATGTGATCCCTGACGATGCCCAGGCCCTGGCGCAGGCGGTGTTTGCGCACCGTCTGATCCCCAGCACCCGCCGGCGCCTACGCGGCGAGGCCGCCGCCGAGATCCTGGCGAATCTGGTGGCCCAGGTGCCCGTGCCCGTCGAGGAAGATTGGGACGGCGGTGAGACGTGAAGAGCGCAGCCTGGGCGACGCTGCTGATCATCCTGTTCGTGATCGCGCTCCTCTTGCAGCGGAGCCTGCTGGCCGTGTTCGCCCTCATTTTGTCCCTGGCCACGGCAGCCACGAGCCTGTGGGCGCGTTATTGCCTGACCAACGTCACCTATAAGCGCCATTTTGGCACGCGCTATCTCAACTTTGGCGAAGAGACTACGCTGACCCTTGCCTTTGAGAACGCCAAGCCCCTGCCCCTGGCCTGGCTGTTGGTACGCGAGTCCTTTCCGGAGGACGTGGCCCTGCTGACGGGCGATCTGCAACAGAACACCCCCGGCGAGCCCTCCACCCTGGTGACGCTGCTGTCGCTGCGTTGGTACGAGCGGGTCACGCGCACCCACCGCATCCAGGGGATCCAACGGGGCCACTTTGGCTTTGGCCCAGCCGAGCTCTCCTCCGGCGACATGTTCGGCTACCAGCGCCGGGTGATCGAGGATCCCCACATTGACGAGCTGCTGGTCTATCCCAAAGTCGTGCCGGTGGAGGCTTTGGGCCTGCCCACGGCGCGACCGATGGGCGAGTGGTTTGCGCCGCGCCGGGTGTTGGCCGACCCGCTGCGCTTTGCCAGCGTGCGCGAATACGTGCCCGGCGACAACCCGCGCCACATCGAGTGGCGCTCTACGGCGCGCACCACGATCCTGCAGGTCAAAGAGTTCGATCCCAGCGACACCCTGGCCCTGATGCTGGCCGTTGATGTACAGACCACGCCCCGCAGCTATGAGTATATCCCCGATGATCTCGAGTTTGTGATCTCGGCGGCGGCCTCTATCGCGCTGCATGCCCTGGACGAGCGCCACATGGTGGGCCTGTGCGCCAACGCCCTCACGAGGCAGGCCGAGACCTGGACCCGCATCCGGCCCGGGCGCCATGTGAACCAGGCCAACGCACTGCTCTCAGCGATGGCCGAGCTGGACCCCTTCCGTGGCATGCCCCTGGATGATATGCTCTACGACATCATGCTCGAATTGCCGTTTGGGGCGACGGTGATCGCGCTGACGGCGCAACCGCGCCCCCCGGTGTACGAGGCCCTGGCGACGCTCCAAGAGGTGGGCCATCGCGTCCTATTGCTCACCGTAGGGCGCGCCGCCGCCGCCGTTCCGTTGCAGATTCCACACCATCACCTGGGAGGAGCCAATGAGTGGCAGCGCCTGGAAGCGCTGGAACTGGATTGAGCAGAGCCTGATCCCCGTGGTGGTCGCCATCATGCGCACAGCATGGCTGGCGCCCCTGCTCCAGCTTGTGCTCAATAACGTTTTCGTGCATCCGGTGGATGTGGTCTATCCCGCCTGGTGGCTGCTGGCGCTGATGTTGGGCGGGACGGCCCTGGAGCGCTGGCTGCACCCCCAGCGCTGGGGCGTCGTCGCCGCCGTGGCCTTGGGTCTGCTGGCCGTGCCCGTCACCTGGGGGCTGGCGTTGGGGTTCACGCCCGAGACGCCTCTGCGCTGGCTCTGGGCGCAGATCGTCGCCCTGACCGATTTCAGCATCGGGCTCCCCAGCGGCCTGATCCTGATGGTCGTGACCATCCTGGTCTGGCGGCGGGGCCTGGCCGCCGACGTGGTCAAGTACACCTCTGTTTGGGGCAGCTTTGTGCTGGGCACCCTGATGCTGGGCGGGCTGATGCTCTTTCGCGTCGAGACATTGCTGGCCATCCCGGGCATGTACCTGAACACCTATATGGTGACCTTTGTGCTCGCTGGATTGCTGGCCCTGGCCCTGCTCTCGCTGACCAGCACCCTGGCGACGGAACGGCGCCGGGGCAGCGGCGCTCTGACCATCAACGAATATTGGCTGCTGGGCATCGCCTCGATGGTGTTGAGCATCCTGCTGGTGGGCTGGCTGCTGGGCCTCATCCTGGCCCCCGAGACGGTGGTCGCCGTGCTGCGCTTTTTCGGGCCATTGTGGGACGCCATCGCCTTTTTGCTGCTGGCGATTGCGACCTTGATCGCCTATCTGACCATGTGGCTCATCGCACCCCTGGTGGAGGCGCTGTATCGCCGGGTGATGCCCGTGATCCGCGAGTTCCGCTTGGATGAACTACGCGCCTATATATTCGAGCACACGCCCAATGAGCGCTCGCCTTTTCGGGTGGACATTGATTGGGGGGCCATCCTGCGTCCCTTGCTCGTGGTGCTGGTCATCGGCCTGGGCGTCTGGCTGTTCATCCGCGCCTGGCGCCGCCTGCGCCGCAGCAGCGATCCTGACGTCATCGAGACCCGCGAATCCATCCTCTCGGCCCATCTGCTCAAGGAGCAGTTGCGCAACCTGTTCCGGCGCCACAAGGCGCCGACGACCAGCTTTTTCCCGCTGGATCCGACAGGCTCGCCCCGCGACGCCATCCGCGCCTGCTATCAAGAGCTGTTGGCCTCGATGCAAAAGGCGGGGTTGCCCCGCCCAAAGGGCGCCACCCCGTATGGCTTTGATGCGCTGCTCGGCGACCGCTGGCCTGAGGACAAGCAGCTGTTGGACGCCCTTACAGAAGAGTACGTGCGGGCGCGCTATGCCCCGGACGAGCCGGAGGCTGAGCAGGTGGCGCGGGCGCAGCAAGCCTGGCAGGCGCTCCAGCGCCGCGCCAACGCCGAGACGGCGCGGGAGTGAGGCGGCGCAGTTGAGACCGAGGCCGTGGGGATGAAGGGGTTGGGGCGACGCGCCTGCCGTTGATCTGTTTGGGGCGACGCATGCGTCGCCCCTACCATTGCATGCAAGGCGGGCAAGCCCGCCCCACGCAGCAGTCATCAACTTGCGACGGCGTACCCGTCTAGTTGGGCTAACTCGCGGCTCTGGACGTTCCACAGGGAATGGTACAGGCCGCGCTGCTTGAGCAACTCCTCGTGGGTACCCTGCTCGCGGATGCCGTTTCCCTCCATCACCACGATATTATCGGCCCGCGCCACCGTCGAGAGGCGGTGGGCGATGATGATGGTGGTGCGTCCCTCCATGAGCCGCTCCAACGCCTGCTGGATCAGCAGCTCGGTCTCGGTATCCACCGAAGAGGTGGCCTCGTCCAGGATCAGGATGGGCGCATCCTTGAGCACGGCGCGGGCGATGGAAAGGCGCTGCTTTTGCCCGCCCGAGAGCTTGACGCCGCGCTCGCCGATAAAGGTATCGTACCCCTGGGGCAGCTCCATGATGAACTGGTGGGCGTTGGCCACCTTGGCCGCCGCGATCACCTCTTCCTCTGTGGCCTCGGGCCGCCCAAAGAGAATGTTCTCGCGCACCGTGCCGTGGAACAGGAACACATCCTGCAACACGATCGAGATGCTTCGGCGCAGACTGGCCGAGGTCACCTCGCGCACGTCGTGGCCGTCAATGCGGATGGCGCCGCCGGTAACATCGTAGAAACGGGGCACCAGGGCCGCCAACGTGGTCTTGCCCACCCCTGTGGGGCCCACCAGGGCCGTCACGCTGTTGGCCGGGATCTCGAGGGACACGTCCTCCAGCACGGGGTTGCCCACCTTGTAGGCAAAGTGGATGCCCTGGATCGAGATCTGCCCCTGCACCGGCTCGGGCAGGTCGGCGGCGCCGGGCCGATCCTGGATATCCGGCTCGACGGCCAGCAACTCGGACACGCGGTCCGCGCCCGCCAGGGCCTCTTGCACCTGCTCCCAGACCTGGCTCAGCGCCCGCACCGGCTGGTAGAACAGCTCCAGATACAGGAAAAAGGCCACCAGGTCCTCCAGGGGCAGCACGCGCTGAAAGGCCAGCCGTCCCCCGAAATAGATCACGATGACGGTGCCCAGTGACGAGGCGAATTCGACCGAGGGGCCAAAGACGGCCAGGTAGCGCAGCACCTTGAGCATCGAATCACGATAGCGATCGATGCGCGTGCTGATGCGCGCTGCTTCGACCTGCTCGCGGGTGAACGCCTTGATCTCGCGGATGCCCGAGAGGTTGTCGTTGAGGGTGGCGTTCAGGTTGGCCAGCTCTTCCTGGCGCTCGCGAAAGGCGGGCCGCACGTAGCGGTTGAACCCCCGCATGGCCAGCAGGATCAGCGGCACCGGGATCAGGGTCAGCAGCATCAAGGGGCCGTTCATCGAGAGCAGCACCGCCGACACGCCGATCAGCATCAGGACATTGACCAGCGTATCCGGGATGGCGTGGCTGATGAGCCGCTCGAACATCTCGGAGTCGTTGATCATGCGCGACATCAACTGGCCAGTCTGCTGCTCCTCGTAAAAGCCCAGGTGGAGCTTTTGCAGGTGGTGATAGATATCGCGGCGGCTATCGGCCACCACGCCCCAGCCAGCATAGTGGGACATATAGTTGGCCAGAAAGCGAAAACCGGTGCGCAGGACATAGATGGCCAGCAGGCCCAGAGCCAGGCGTACGACCGTACTCTGGGCGATTGGGTCGGCCCAAACCTGGTTCTGCACCAGGGCCACGAGCTGCCGCACGATGGCGGGCGCGATCAGTTGTACGCCCACCAGGCCCAGCATCGCCAGCACGGCGACTATCATCGGTTTGACATAAGGCTTGGCGTACGAGGCGACAAACGCTAGTGTTTTCAAGACACGTATCCTCTGGTTGATGCGAACAGCTCAGGGCATCCTGACGACCATGATGCCATCCACATTGTCCTCTTCCATCTTGTAAAAGGGGATGGCGGTGACGGCATTGCCATACTTTTGAAAGACGTGGATGTTGAACGCGTTCAACGCCTTCATATAGTCGTTGGCGTCGGGCGCGATCACCCGCCCGTTGAGAAAGATATTGTCCACGACGATCAGGCCGCCGGAACGGGTGTGGGCCTCGGCGTACTGGAAATAGTCCAGGTTGTGGTCCTTGTCGGCGTCAATAAAGGTCATGTCCAAGGGGCCGTCCAGCTCTAGCGACGCCAGGGTCTCCAGGGCGGGCCCCAGGTGCAGGACGATCTTGTCTGCCACGCCGGCCTGAGCAAAGGCGTCCCTGGCCAGCTCGGCGTGCTTGGGGTTCAGCTCGCAGGTGATCAGCTTGCCATCCTCAGGCAGCGCGCGGGCCATCCAGACCGTGCTATAGCCGCTCAGGGTGCCGATCTCGAGGATGCGGCGGGCGCCCACCAGGTTTGCCAGCAGGTTGAGGGTGCGGCCCTGCTCGCGGGTGATCTGCATCTCGGGGATGCCGCGCAGGTGCGTTTCTTGCATGATCCAGCGATAGGTGGGGTCGTGATCTAGCTGCTCGTCCAGGTACTTGAGAATGTTGATCCAGAGCGGTTTCATCTCGGGCTTGGGCTGCGGCACGTGTGTCCTCCTACAGACTGCTTTCATACAGCGTGTGTCCGCCCGGAACGCGCTCCGGGCGGCGCAAAACAAGAGCCCGCGTCACGTGGGTTGCTACCGGTCGTCCGTGATCGGGCATGGCTTGATTATACGCCGTTTCGAGCCCTTCGCAACCTTGTGCGCGCGTGGGAGAGCATTCGTGACCGCTCAGAATTGAGGGGAAGGGTCCATGGACGCGTGTGCAAACAGCTACGTGCGCCAAGGCGCCGGAGGGCGGGCGTCTCGCCCGCGCCCCAATGCTCCATGCCGACGTGCCTGACGTATTGGCCGCTCTTCGCCCCAAGTGCGAACAGATGCGAGCATGCAGGCCCCTGTCACTGCCAGAGCCGCCCCTGCGCCTGATGACGCAAAAGGGCGGCCCTGTGCGAGGAACGATGTGACGGCGTTCAGTCTGCGGCGGGCACCTGCTGGAGATACATGCTCGCGGCCCAGACCGTCTCTCCGTCCAGGTAGAGCTGCTTCCACCACAGGCCGCTGACGTACTTGTCACTGGCGCCGGTACCCTCGAGGATGGTGCCGTACGGGACAATGCGCACAACCGGACCGTTCAGGCCGGCAGCGGAGCGCAGGCGCAGGCCAATGGACGAGGTGACCTTGAATCCGTCGCCCTCGAAAAAGCCCATCGGCTCCTCATAGCCGGGATAGTTGGCCAGGTAGGCCGACGCGACCCAGCCCTCAAAGTCGCCGGCGCGCCGCGTCACATCCACGCTGCTCCAGCGGATGCCCTGCGCCCAGATCGGGTCCCCGCTGACGCGCACATCTTCGCCATTGAACAGCACCAGGACGATGGGGTCCGTCAGGCTAGGCCCGCTGCGCATGCGTAGGCCCAACCAGGCATTGACCACGTGGGTCCACTCGGCGGCCTCTGGGGGCGCGGCGCCGGCCGCCATCGGCAGGGCCAAGGACCCCAGGAGCAGCAGCGTGGCGAGCAAGATCAGTAGCGGTTTACGGGACATCGTTTCCTCCTTGTTGTCTGCTAGGGCTCTGACTGTGGCGCGATCCGATTTGGAAGCCTGACCTCTGGTGGCTATCTGCCTGGCCCGAGTACCCAATCGCGGGTGCGCGTCCATACACAAGGCCACGCTGGTCCTCCATTGCAGCTATTATACCGCAAGTGGAGGCGAAAAAACAAGCGTATTTCACAACTTTTTCACGTCACTTTGGTCTTGCCTCTGCGTTAGGTCGCTGCTAGAATCCATCCCATGCAAATAGAGAATACTCCCGGCGCGTCTTTTCGTATCCTGATCGCCGTAGGCGAGCCAGATCACCTGGCCGTGCTGCTGGCTTTGTCGGCGCCGCTGGCGCGCGCCCGCCAAGGCCGCGTCACGGCCCTATATGTGGGTACCAGCGAGTCGCCGCCGGCCTGGTTCCAGATCCCGGAGCACTATCAGGATGTGGTCGATCCGCCCGTGGTGGTGAACGATACCGATGTGGGCGGGGCGGTGTTGGCCCATGCCCGCAAGCTAGAGCCGGACCTGTTGTTTTTGCACTGGCGCGGGCGCCCCACGCGCGGGCGCTATCTCCTGGGCCGCACCCTCGACCCGGTGATCGAATACGCCCCTTGCGATGTAGCCGTCGTGCGCGTGAGTGAGCCGCCGGAGGCGTTCGTGGCGCGCATGGAGAGCCTCGAACGGGTGCTTGTGCCCTCAGGGGGCGGCCCCAACGCCTCTCTCGCCCTGGCCCTGGGCTTGGATCTGTCGCCACAGGCGGAGGTCACGGCGCTACGTGTGGCCAGCCCCAACATGGGCGCAACGGCCATCTCGGCGCAATGGGCCATTCTCCGCTCAGCCGTGGAGCCTTTTCAGGAGAGCGGACGGACCCAGCCCCGGGTCGTCCTCTCCTCCGGTGTGGTGGATGGCATTCTGCAGGAGGCCGCTGAGGGGTATGACATGGTCCTGATCGGGGCGACGGGCGAGAGCTTTGTGGATCGCCTCGTCTTTGGGAATCTCCCCCAGGAGCTCGCCCAAAAGGCCGCTGTCCCCGTCGTGATCGTACGTCGCTGCGGAAACATGCCCTCGGCGGCCCTGCGGCGCATTCGCTGGCGCATCATCAACCTGATGACCCAGCTTGCCACGGAGGAGCGCATCGCCGTCTACCGGCAGGTGCGCCGCGCCGCCCGCCCTGATCGTGACTATTATGTGATGATGACCCTGGCCGCCGGCATCGCCTCTTTTGGCCTGCTGCTCAGCAGCGCCGCCGTTATCATCGGCGCTATGGTGGTGGCCCCCATGATGTCGGCTTTGATCGGCGTGGGCATGGGCATTGTGCAGGGCGACGCCCCGCTGTTGCGGCTATCGTTACGTACTGTGACCATGGGCACCGGCATCGTCATTCTTGTCAGCGGACTTGTGGGCTTGATGGCGCCGGGGGCGCAGCTCACCGGCGAGATGCTGGCGCGCACCAGCCCCAACTTACTAGACCTGGCGGTGGCGCTGATCTCGGGCGCCGCTGCGGCCTATGCCAACGCCCGAGAGGATGTGGCCAACGCTCTGCCGGGCATCGCTATTGCGGTGGCCTTGGCGCCGCCCCTGGCAACTCTTGGGTTGACGGCGGCCCTGGGCGCGCCCCAGGCGGCGATGGGGGCGTTCCTGCTCTTTTTGACCAACCTGGTGGGCATTGTGGCCGCTGTGGCGGTTGTCTTTCTCTGGATGGGCTTTCGCCCGAACATCGTCGAAGAGCCCAGGGCGCGTACCTTTCGGGGGGGCGTGTTGGGCACCGTCATCCTTTGCGCGGCGGTGACCGTGGTCCTGGGTGTGCTGAGCGCCCGCAGTCTGCGCGAGAACGCCTTGCGCCAGCAGGTCTCGCGGCTCTTGGAGCAACGCATCTCGTTGCTCGGGCAAGGGGCGCAGGTATCGAGTTGGACGATGCAGACCGGTTCTGTCGTGGCGATCAAGCTCTCCGTAGAGACCGATCACGATCTCTCGATAACCCAGGTGCTGCAATTGCAGCTCGCGCTGGAAGAGGGTATTCGCCGGCCGGTGGCCCTGGATGTGACGGTCATTCCGGTACGCAGACTGGCGCCCTCGTTGCCCGCCGAGTCGCGCGCCCCGCCAGGGGACGCTCCGCAACTGATCGCAAAAGGCCCCACGCCATATGGCGTGGGGCCTTGACGTGCGTCAATGGCCTAGACGCGGGTCAGGTAGGTGCCTGTGCGGGTGTCAATCCGCAGCACATCGCCATCTTGCACGAACAGGGGCACGTTCAACTTGAGCCCCGTCTCCAGGATGACCTCTTTGGTGGCGCCCGTGGCCGTATCGCCCGCATAGCCGGGCGGCGCCTCGGTTACGCGGAGCTCGACCGTGATGGGGATCTCGATATCCAACGGCTCGCCCTCGTACGACATGATCTCGATGGTTGTGCCCTCTTTGAGGTAGAGGATCACATCCTTGAGCGTCTCGTGGGGCAGGGCGGGCTGCTCGTAGGTTTCGGTATCCATAAAGTAGTAGAACTGCTCGTCACTATAGAGATATTGCACCGTGCGATGGTCGAGGCGGACGTCCTCGATCTTGTCGCCCGAGTTAAAGTTCTGGTTGGTGATGGAACCGGTCCGCAAATTGCGCAGCTTGGTGCGGATGATAGCTCCTCCGCGCCCCGGCTTGTAGTGATCGTACTCGAGCACGCGGTAGATATCGCCATCCTTGGTAAAGGCGACGCCTTTACGTAATTGCGTAACCGGAATCATGTTTCCTCCTCAGCGCCACACCGGCGTATTATGTATCCTGCCGATTATATACATCCTCCCTCGTACGGCAAAATGGCACGCGGGCTCCGCCTGGGCTCGGGCTCGGCTTGTGCATTGCGCCGTTGTTCGGTACAATGCGACCATCACATGAGAAAGCGAGCGCACGTATGCCCCGCGCCAGCCGCCCGACCGACTATTACCTGCACACCCTGCCCGGCATCGAGGGCATCGCCTGGGAAGAGATCCAGGAGCGCGCCGACTCTGCCGCGCTGCAAGGGTACAAGGTGGTGCCCAGCCGCAATGGGATCGTCCTGTTTGCCGCCCAGGCCGAGCCCGCCGAGCTCCTGGCTCTTCGGACGGGAGAGGATCTGTTCTGGACCGTGATGCGCATTCCGGATCTGCCCTGGGGCCGCGAGGGGCTGGAGATGGTGCGCGCCCGCCTTCTGGACGGGCTATCTCTGAACCACGGGCTCAACCTGTTGCGCTCCCTGCGCCCGCTGCACAATGCCCAGCCCGTCACCTTTCGCGTCATCGCGCGCATCGTGAGCAAGAACCAACCCTACCGGCGCTCTGATCTGGCCGAGGTAGTGACCAAGGCCGTTCGGAACCGCACCCGCCGCCAGTGGAAGGCCGTCCAACAGGGGGAGCAAGTGGAGCTATGGGCCAACCTGCTGGGGCGCGAGCTGCTGTTGGGGTTGCGTCTCTCGGATGAGAGCATGCGTCACCGGCCCTACCAGCAGGTGCATCTGCCCGCGACGCTGCGCCCCTCGATGGCGGCGGCCATGGTGCGCCTCACCCGACCCTCTGCCCACGACGTCTTTCTGGACCCCATGTGCGGCACCGGCACCCTGCTGATCGAACGCGGCCTGCACGGGCGCCATCGCCTGCTCCTGGGCGGAGATATAGATCAGGCCGCCATCCTGGCAGCCCAGGAGAACATTGGCCGCCAGCACCGCCCCAGGGAGTTGCTCCTCTGGGATGCCGGGCGCCTGCCGTTGGCGGCGGGCAGCGTGGATCGCGTCGCCAGCAATCTGCCCTTTGGCAAGCAGTTGGGCAGGCCGCGCGAGCTGCCCATCCTCTATCAACGGTTCGCCGCCGAGCTGGACCGCCTGCTCAGCCCTGACGGCCGGGCCGTGTTGCTGACCAGCGAGATCCGCACGTTGCGGGCCGCGCTACAGGGACAAGAGGGGCTGGCGCTGGGACGCAACTATACAGTTGACCTGCTGGGGCAGCCTGCAACCATTCAGCTTGTGGAACGGGCCCATCAACAGGGTTCAAGGGGAGCTTGAGATGAAGCACTATACAGAGCCGGCCCGCGAGATCCCCATCGCCCGCGAGATGGATGTGATCGTTGTTGGGGGCGGCCCGGCCGGGGTGGCGGCGGCCATCGCTGCGGGACGCGCCGGCGCCCAGACCCTGTTGGTCGAGCAGTTCGGCTACCTGGGCGGCACGGCCACCGCTTCCCTCATGGCCTGCATCAACGGCTTTCGCAACCAGGTATCGCCCGATGAGACCCAGGTGGTGCGCGGCATCGCTGAAGAGATCGTGTTGCAGCTCAAAGAGCTGGACGGCTTGGGGCAGAGCCCCTATGCACAGCGCGAGTTCCCGACCGAGCCGGGCCAGCTCTCGTATAGCTATGCCATCGACACGGAAAAGTTCAAGTTCGTCCTGATGCGCATGTGCCGAGAGGCAGGCGTCGAGTTGCTGCTGCACACCTACTTTTGCCAGAGCATCGTGCAAGACCGGCGGATGCAGGGCGTGCTGGTGGAGAACAAATCGGGCCGCCAGGCGCTGCTGGCCAAGGTGGTGATTGACGCCAGCGGCGACGGCGATGTGGCTGCCCGCGCGGGCGTCCCCTACTGGCAGACGCGCCGCGTTGAGGCGCCGCGCCTCAACGATGCCCTGATGTATCGGGTGATCCTGGGCGATGGGCGCCCCGCCAACACCATGACCTGCGACCTGGGCAGCAGCCATGTGCTGTGGGGCCCGGGCGCCGGGCCGATAGATGCCACCGACGCGGCGGCGCTCTCACAGGCCGAGGTGGACACGCGGCTGCGCGTGTATGAGGACCTGGCCCGCAAACAGGCCCAAGACCCCGGGCTGGCGGGTGCGCGCATCGTCGAGACGCCGCCCCTGCTGGGCATCCGGCAAACGCGCTTTATCGAGGGCGAATACAGGCTCACGGCGGAGGACGCCATCTCAGGGCGCCCTTTTGAGGACGCCATCGCCATCAGCCCGTGCCCCATCATCCACTACTATGGCTATCGTCGCTACCTGGAGCACGAGGGCTACGAGATCCCCTATCGTTGCCTGGTGCCCGTCCAGGTGGAGAACCTGCTCTTGGCGGGCAGGTGTATCTCTAGCGATCAAGAGCCCTACGAGTCGCACCGGGCCATGGTGCCCATGATGGCCATCGGCCAGGCTGCGGGCGCGGCGGCGGCCCTGAGCGCAGCGCAAGGGGCCAGCCCCAGAGAGCTGGATGCACAGGCGGTGCGCGCCCTGCTACGCGCACAGGGCGCCTACCTGCGGTAGCTGCGACGCATGAGGGGTCTGGGCCGGGCGCTGGCCCTTACTCGATGTCTGAGGTGCCGCGCTTCCACAGGATCGCGCCGGCGATCAACAGCGCCCCGCCGGCGATGCACAGCCCGGTCACCAGTTGCGTATTGGCCGGCGCCTCGATCGTGGCCTTGGCGATGACGTGTACGCCAGCCCAGCCCAGCAGCACCAGCCCGATCAAGAACATCCATAGTGCGACAAAGCCTTCGCTCAAGTCCGTCTCCTCTCGATTCATACACAAGGGTCTACGTCAGGGTGCGCCTGGCGCCCGCTAATCTATACACATGCCGTCTGTGGATCTGTCGCGAAAGGCCGGCTTGCGGCTCAGCTCCGAGATCTCGCCATCGCTGCGCACGTGCAGCTCGACGGCGTGGGTCCAGTGCGGGCCACAGCCAAAGACCTGGGTATGGTACAACAGCAGACGATAGCCATTGGTCGCAGAGGTGACATGGCTATCTCGGATCACCTGCCCCTCGTAAGCATGGTTCGGCTGGCGCGCCAGGCCATAGAGGGCGTCCAGGCCCGTGGCTGCCAGGGCATAGCTGAGCGCTTCTTCAGGCGACTCGATGGGCGCAAAGAGAGCACGCAGTGCGGCGGCGTCCTTGATGATGGCGTAGGCGCCCTCGCCATAGATGACATAACGTACATACACCGGCCAAAGCCCGCCGCGCCTCAAGACATAGGCCCCCGAGGCTTGCAGGGCCTCGTCGCTGCGGGCGGGGTCGTCCTCATGCCAGTGGGGATAGATCTCACACAGGGCGATGGGGTAGGGCGGATCCAGCCCGCCCAGCAGGTCCGGCGCGGGGCGCATGGCGTCACAGCCCAGGGCCGCCAGGGGGCTATCGGGCTGGCAGCGCGGCCAGCCCGTGGCATCCGTGGGGCAGCCCGCCTCCGCAAAGGGGGCGTGATCTACCGTCAAGCTGGGCTGCGGGTGGTTGTCAAAGCGCGGCCCCATGCTGCACGCAGCCAACAGCGCCGCCGCCACGATCAAGCATAGAGCCTGCTTGCGCATGGTTCCTTTCCTCCCGACACGCCACGCTCTCCCGGCCCCGAAACAGCCCGATCCGTCTCTGATCGCTATTGTACCATGAACAGGGTGTGGCGCGCCATTGCAGCGCTGGCGAGAGCGCGGGATGCGCACAGGCCGCCAGACAAACACGGCGGAATGCTAACGGCGAGGAACATATCCATTTGACATCATATCCTACAGAGAGATATAGTTCCACCACATGAACGTGATGCCAAGCATCACGAGGTGGAGCCATATCAGCGCAAGATCAAGAGACCGGCAGCCATGAGCCGTCACGCTTTGACATGGAGGAGGCAAGACGCGATGTGCACGCCCAAGCTCCGAATCCTGTTGTTGGCGCTGGTCGCGTTGTTGGCGATGGCGCTGCAGAGTGGCGCGCCTGGCGCCAGCGCGCAAGGCGGCTGGGCCGTGGACGCCTTTGCCCCTGCGCCGGATAGCACGGTCTATGCGTTGGCGGTACAGCCTGACGGCCAGATCCTGGTGGGGGGCGACTTTGCCGTTCTGGGCGGCCAGCCGCGCACCAGCATCGGGCGGCTGCACCCGGATGGCTCCCTCGACGAGTTCTTTGCCCCCGAGGCCCTGGGCCGTATCTATGCGCTGGCGGTGCAGCCCGATGGCTCGATCATCGTCGCGGGCGCCCTGGTCGCGCTGGGCGGCGAGCCGCGCATGTACATCGGGCGGCTTGCGGCAGATGGCGGCCTGGATGCGAGCTTTGACCCCATGCCAGATGGCCAGGTCAATGCGCTGGCGCTGCAACCCGATGGCAAGATCGTGCTGGGCGGCGCCTTTACTAGCATAGCGGGCCAGCCCTGCGCTCGCATCTGTAGGCTCCATCCCGATGGCGCGCCGGATGAAAGCTGGGTCGGCTCGACAGATGCGGATGTGCTCGCGCTGGCTTTGCAGCCCGATGGCGCTATACTCTTGGGTGGGGCGTTCGGCACGGTGAATGGCGAGGCCCGCAGCCACATTGCCCGGGTGAACGCCAGCGGCGTGCTCGACCAGGGTTGGCAAGCGGAAACCGATGGCGTGGTGTACGTCATTGTGCCGCAACCCGATGGCAGCGTCCTGATCGGCGGGGCCTTTGGCAGCGTCAATGGCGCGCCGCGCGCCGGCTTGGCGCGTCTCGATTCGAATGGTGCTCTGGACGAAGGCTTTGCTCCGGACCTCCGTGGCGCGCCACAGGCGCCGAGGGTGCACACCATCGCGACGGATGCAGATGGCCGGATCATGCTCGGGGGCGTCTTTTTTTGGCTGCCCGATGGCGCCGGAAACCACCTGGCCAATCTGGCCATCGTGGAGCCAGATGGCGCGCTGAACCCGGCTGGCGTGTTGCGCACCGATGGCTCGGTCATGGCGTTGGCGCTGCAGGGCGATGGCAAGCTCCTGGTGGGAGGCGCGTTCGCCGAACTGGGCAGCGAGGCGCGTGGGATGCTAGGGCGACTTGACGCCCCGACCGCTGCGGCGCAAGGGCTGGCCTTTGACGCAGACACGCGCAGCGCCACTTGGGCGCGCAGCGGCTCGGCGCCGGAGGTCTGGCGCGCCACATTGGAGCTATCCACCGACGGCGTGACCTATACCGCGCTGGGCGAGGGAGCCCGCACCGCCGGGGGCTGGGTGTGGGGCGATCTGGCGCTGCCGCCAGGCCGCGACCTGTGGCTGCGCGCCCGGGGGTACTATGCCACCGGTTTTGGAGGCGGCTCGGGCTCCCTGGTCGAAACCACGCAGCAGGTGTACCTGGCATGGGATCCCATCCCGCACCATGTGCCTATCGCCACGAGATGACCGCTGCGCCATCGAGCCGCCAGGGTGTGAATGCCCGGACGCCCGAGCGTGCGCACGTTGGCCCATCTGAACCGAAAGGCAGGACATCTGTGCCTCGACCCAACATCCTGATCCTGATGACAGACCACCAGCGCGCCGACACGGTCCTGCCGGGGAGCCCTGCGCGGACGCCCCATGTGGACGCCCTGGTCCGCCAGGGGGTCACCTTTACCAGTGCTTTCTGCCCCTCGCCCCACTGCTGCCCCTCGCGGGCCACCTTTTTCAGCGGCCTCTATCCCACAGGGCATGGGGTGTGGAACAACATCTGCAACGACCAGGCCCTCAGTCGCGGGCTCAAGCCCGGCGTGCGCCTCTGGAGCGAGGACCTGGCCGTCGCGGGCTATGACCTGCGCTACGCGGGCAAGTGGCACGTGAGCGTCGAGGAAGGACCGCGCGACCGGGGCTGGCGAGAGCATTTCGTGTCGGCGGGGGCAGGCACGCTCCACGGCGTCGAGTGGGAGCACTATCGCAGGCTGGCCCAGGCGCCCGAGCCCACGGAGCGGGCCGAGGGCGTGATCCAGCGGCCCGGCTATGGCCCGTTCCTGCTGTATGGCGCCCAGGAGGCCGATCCGGCCAGCCATGACGAGGTAGCCGTGCGCGAGGCGGTGGCCGCCCTGGGCGAGCTGGGCCGGGGCGAGGCCCCCTGGTGCCTGTACGTGGGCCTGATCGGCCCCCATGACCCCTATCTGGTTCCCCAACGGCATCTCGATATGTACGATCTGGAGGATGTGCCCCTGCCGCCCAGTTACGCCGACGAGCTGGACGACAAGCCCGGCCTCTATCAGCGTATGCGCGAGACGCTCTTTGGACAGCTCTCCGAGCGCGAGGTGCGCCAGGCCATCCGCCACTTTTGGGCCTATTGCACCTATCTGGACGACCTGACGGGCCGGGTGCTGGCGGCGCTGGAGGCCACCGGCCAGGCGGAGAACACCCTGGTGCTCTATTGCGCCGATCACGGCGATTACCTGGGCGAGCATGGTCTGTTCGCCAAGGGCATCCCTTGCTTTCGCGGCGCCTATCACGTGCCCGCCGTGGTGTGCTGGCCAAAAGGGGTGCGGGAGCCTGGGCGCGCGGTAGACGCCTTTGTCTCGCTGGCCGATTGGGCGCCCACATTCCTGGAGCTGGCGGGGATCGAGGCGAGCCGGCGCATGACGGGCCGCAGCCTGCTGCCCTTTTTGCGGGGCGAGACGCCGGCTAGCTGGCGTGAGGCCATCTACACCCAGTGCAACGGCGTCGAGCTCTATTACACCCAGCGCTCGGTGATGACCCGCGACTACAAGTACGTGTTCAACGGCTTTGACCGCGACGAGCTGTACGACCTGCGCCATGACCCCGACGAGCTGCGCAACCTGGCGGCCGACCCGGCCTATGCCGGGGTGCTGCGAGAGATGTGCGGGCGGCTGTGGGCCTTTGCCGCCGAGGAGGGCGATACGGCCATCAACCCCTACATCACCGTGGGGCTGGCCCCCTATGGCCCTGCCGAGGCGTTCCGCGGGCAAGAGTAGCAGCGGTGGAGAGAAACACGGGCGACGCGCGCGTTGTGCACACAGCGATACAAGCTCCCCGCGACGGTTTTCGCTTTGGGAACCGGTTCGTGTACACTTGGCGCTGGTTGTGGCGTGGCAAGGTCAGGCGCTATGCCTATGGCCTGTGCGGCGGGATGTGCCTGGCGGCGCTGGACTATGCGCGGGCGGGGCTCCCCACACCGGAGCAGCGCGAGACGCCGCCCTGGGGAACGCGCCTGCAGCGCTACCTGTTGCGCCGTCAGTGGGATAGCTGGCGCTATTCCTGGGCCGCGCTGCGCACCCTGTATTGGATGGCGCTGAGCGAGCGGCAGGTAATCCGGCGCACCCTGGGGGGCGAGTTGCCCCGTCTGCTGGCGGGCCTGGAGGCAGGGCAGGCCCAGGTGTTGCTGCTCTTACGGGCCACGGGCCTGGACCCCACGCGCAACCACCAGGTGTTGGCCACGGGCTACCGGCGTGAGGGCGAGGGTGGGCGGATCGCCCTGGCCCTGTACGACCCCAACCATGCCGGGCGCGAGGTTGCCCTGTGGGTGGACCCCGGCGGCGCGACGGCGCACTCCGTGACCCAATCCACGGGCGAGCCATTGCAGGGCTTTTTCGTGATCCGCTATCGCCCGCGCACGCCCCCTATCCTGGGCGACGAATCCACATTCTAGCATGAGAGGATGCAGTGCATGACGTCTGTACGGGTGTCTGAGGCCGAGCTATTGCGTTTTGCCAGCGAGGTGTTTGTGGCGGTGGGGACGCCGCCGGAGCACGCCGCCACGGTGGCGGACAACCTGGTGCAGGGCGAACTCCACGGGCTGGCCAGCCACGGGGTCTCGCGCCTGTTGGAGGTCTATGCCGAGCGCCTGGCCGGGGGCGGGATCAACCCGCGCCCGCAGATCCAGGTGGTGCGTCGCGACCGGGGCTGCGCCCTGGTGGATGGCGACAACGGCCCGGGCGCCGTGGTCGGCGTGGCGGCCATGGAGCTGGCCGTCGAGCTGGCCCGCGAGCATGGCTCGGGTTGGGTGGCGGTGCGCAACAGCTCCCACTATGGGGCGGCGTTCCTCTTTGCCCGCATGGCCTTTGCCCATGATATGATCGGCTTTTCCACCACCAACACGGTGCCCCAGGTGGCGCCCACAGGGGGCCGCGACAAGCTCTTGGGCACCAACCCGCTGTGCATCGCGGTGCCGGGCGGGCAACGGGGCCCCATCATCCTGGATATGGCCACCAGCCAGACGGCGCGGGGCAAGGTGCAGGTGGCGATCACCGACGGCAAGACGATCCCCCTGGGCTGGGGCGTGGACAAGGACGATCAGCCCACCACCGACCCGGCGCAAGTCTGGCGGCTGCTGCCGCTGGGCGGCTACAAAGGCTATGGCCTGGCGCTGATGCTCGAGATTCTCAGCGCCGTGCTCTCGGGGGCCCTGGTGGGCAACCAGGTGGGCAACATGTTCAATGCGCCCGCCACCCATCAGGGGATCGGCCACCTGTTCGGGGCGCTGGATCTGGGCGGTTTTGGCGATCCGGCAGCCTTTCGGCAGCGCATGGATGCCCTGATAGACTACATCAAGGCGAGTGAGTTGGAGGAGGGCGCCGAGGAGATCCTGGTGCCGGGTGAGCCCGAGGCGCGGGCGGCGGAGGCCAACCGGCGCGCCGGCATCCCCCTCTCCGAGGATGTGTACGCCATCATGGGGCGCGTGGCTGCGCGCTATGGCGTGCGCCCGCCGGATACCGACTAGCGGCGCCGCTTTTGGCAGGACAAAGGGGCGAATACCGCATGGTGCTCGCCCCTTTTTGCATCCCCGGCCCTGGTGCGCAGCGCCTCAGCGTTGCACGATGCGCACCCCCAGGGGCGGCAGCGTGATGGCGCCCGCGACGGTCTCGCCGCTGAGCAGTTCCAGCCCGCCCGCGCTCAGGTCCACGGTCTGCTCCTCTTGCGTGCCGTTGAGCAGGAACAGGAAACGCCCCCGCTCCGACACCCGTTCAGTGACCTCGACGCCCGCCGGGGCCTGGATCGGGCTCAGGAGCCCGGCCGCCTGGGATAGCCAGGCGAGCAGTTGACCGGCCAGCGCGGCATCGGGCACCGTCCCTAGATAGACGGCCAGCCCCTGGCCGTGGCGGTGGGCCGTGATGGCGGGCTCGCCGGCGTAATAGTCGGCGGCGTAGCGCGCCATCACCTCGGCGCCCTCTGCAACCAGGATGTCGGCCCAGGCCTTGCCCGCGCCGCCGGCCCCTTGCAGCTCCCCGGCGCCCTCTAGCGCCACGGTGCGGCCATCCTCCAGCGAGTCGTATTCCTCCACCGTCACGCCCAAGAGGTGCGCCAGCAGGCCTGGCAGCTTGCAGTCCACGATCACATTGTCCATGTCCATGACGCCGGTGCGGCAGGTGACCACCAGCACGCCGCCGCCGTGGACATAGGCGCTCAGGCGCCGGGCCAGTTCCTCATCCAGGATATAGAGCTGCGGCGCGATCACCAGCCGGTAGCCGTTCAGGTCGCTCTCAGGCGAGATGATCTGGGTCCCCAGGTTGCGCTCCCACACCGCCCGATAGAGGCCCTGAAAGATGTCGGGATAATCCATGTGGGGGTTGTGGGGCTGGTTCTGGAAGGCGAAACGCGAGTCGTAGGAGAGCAGCATGGCCACGTCGCCCGCCACCTGGCTGCCCTCGATGCGGTCGCCGATGCGCTGCAGGGCCTCGCCCATCTCCTTGACCTCGCGGTAGCGGCGGCCTGGAGTGCCGTGGTGATCCAGGATGCCGTGCCAGTACTCTTCGGAGCCAAAGCGGGCCGTGCGCCAGCGAAAGTAGACAATGCCATCGGCGCCGTGGGCGATGGCCTGCCACGCCCAAAAGGGGATCTCGCCCGGGCGCGGCGTGGCGTTGACAAAGGAACTGCCCGTAGGCCCGCCCTGCTGCTCCATCACCCAGAAAGGCTTGTTCTTGAGGCCCCGCATGGTATCGTGGGCCAGCCCACGGTTGGAGAGGTTCGGCTCGCCCCGAAAGCGCGGATAGTTGTCCCAGGTGACGAAATCCAGGTCCTTGGCCAGCTCGAAATAGTTCAGGTTGGGGTAGCCAAAGCCCATCAGGTTGTGGGTGATGGGCTGGCCGGGGGCCAGCTCGCGCAGCAACTCGACCTGGAGCCGTTGGTACTCGACATACGTATCGGACATAAAGCGGCGATAGTTGAGGGCCAGGGAGGGGTTGTGGGCCTTGGTCGCCGCCCAGGGCAGCGGAATCTGCTCCCACGCGGTATAGATGTGGCTCCAGAACTCGGTGCCCCAGGCGGCATTCAGGGCGTCCAGCGTGCCATAGCGCTGGCGCAGCCAGTGCTGAAAGGCATGGCGACACTCTTCACAGTAGCAGCGCCCGCCAAACTCGTTGTCTATTTGCCAGGCGATCACGTGGGGGTTATCGGCATACTGCTGGGCCATGGCTTGCACGATGCGCAGGCTGTGCTCCCGATAGATGGCGCTGGTGGGGCAATAGTTGCGGCGGCTGCCATAGGTCATCACCTGGCCGTCCTCGGTGACCAGCGAGGCCTCGGGATAGGCCTCCATGATCCAGGCGGGGGGCGCCGCCGTAGGCGTGCCCAGCACCGTCTGGATGCCCTCCTCGGCCAGCAGGGCGATGGCGCGGTCCAACCAGGCAAAGTTGAACTCGCCCTCGCGGGGCTCCATGCGGGTCCAGGCGAACTCGGCCATGCGCACCACATTGAACCCGGCCTCGCGCATCATCCGGGCGTCCTGTGCCCAGCGCTCCTCGGGCCAATGCTCGGGATAATAGTCAGCGCCGTAATACATGGGGATGCCTCTCTTTCTGTAGACTCGACAAGACAACGTTCCAGCGTTCACACGCTTGAACGTTCGAACGTGTGAACGCTTTGGCCTACACGATCTTTTCCCGCACCCGGGCGCTCAGGTTGTCCAGCGTCATCACCACGGCCACAATCAGGATCACGGCCACGCTCACGCTGCGCCACTGGCCCAGGTTCTGGTATTGAAAGAGCAACTGGCCGACGCCGCCGCCCCCCACCAGGCCGATGATGGTGCTCATGCGCACGTTGATATCCCAGCGATAGATGGTGAACGAGATAAAGGGCGGGATGATCTGCGGGATCACGGCGTATACCACCGTTTGGAGCTCATTGGCGCCCGTGGCGCGCACGGCCTCCAACGGGCCGCTCTCGATGCCCTCGATCTGCTCCGAGTAGAGCTTGCCCAGGGAGGCCACCGAATGCACCATTAGCGCCACCATGCCGGGGAAGGGCCCCAGGCGGAACCAGGTGACAAAGATCAGCGCCCACACAAAGGGCTCGATGGAGCGTGTGGTGTTCAGGATAAAGCGGATGACGTTATAGACCACCTGTCCCAGCGGAAAGGGATCCTGGGCGCGCTTGCGCCAGCCCAGGCCCGCCCCGGCGGCCACACCCACCCCCAGCACCAGATAGGGCCAGGGCGCCAGCTCGCGCACAAAGATGCTCCATGATGCGGCAAAGGCCACCATAGCGACCAGGGAGGCCAGCACATAGGCCGCCAGTGCGCCCAACGCGGCCGTGACCGCCACCACCAACCTGCGCGCGGCTTTATCGCGCCCGCTCTCGACCAGGCGCCGCATCAGCTTGCCCCCCAAGAGCGCTCCCAGGAGCAGCCCGGCGATGGTCAGCACCGGCTTGAGGATGCCGCCGATCAAGGCCACGTCCAGGACGGTGTCGCCCAGGGGCGCCAGTGCCCAATTCACCGCATTGGCGCCCAGCCATGCGCCGCCTATGGCGCACGCAAAGCCAGTGGCCAGGCCGCCATAGGGCGCCGTGACGCGATACATGAGGTTTCGGGCGGCAAAGAAACTAACCAGCGCCGCGATGGGGATCGAGATGATGGTGGCCATCAGCGCCAAAAAGATCGTCTCGATCATCTTTTCGACCAACGCACCTATCACCGGCCAATAGGGCCGGAACAGCCGGTCGGTCATGTTGGTCATACGATCGGCGCGGGTGAACACATAGTAGAGGTTGATCTGGGTAATGTTCCAACCCAGCACAAGGGTCACCACGGCGACCAGGGCTGTCGTAAGGCCCACCTGCGTCCGATACCAGGGCGCCCGTCGCTCCAGACCGCGCTCCTCCATCGGCGGTTCGGGCGCCAGGCCCATGATCCTCTCGCCGATGCTGGTGCCCAAGGCTTGCATCGAGATCGCCAGCGCCAGGCCGATGGGAATGCTGGCGCAATAGAGCCAGACGCCATACGGCAAGCGCGCTACCTCGCTGCGGAAATAATAGATCGCCGCCGCCGGCACATAGGCCCAGATGAGCCAATCGATCAGCAGGGCCTTGAGGCGGTTGTTCGCGTTCAACCAGTGTATCTTGCGCATCTCCCCTCCTATGAGACGCCGACTTCTTCGGCCTCTTCGCCATAGATCTCTCGGAATCGCTCGCGGTCAATCTCGGCGGGTTTGCCGTCAAAGATCAGGCGGCCCTCCTTGAGGGCGATGATGCGCGTGCCATAGCGCCTCGCCAGATCCAAAAAGTGCAGGTTGCACAACACCGTAATACCGTCCTCGCGGTTGATCGCCTCCAGGTGGCGCAGCACCCCGTGAGAGGTGGCGGGATCCAGCGCCGAGACCGGCTCATCCGCCAGGATCAGCTCGGGCTCTTGCATGAGGGCGCGCGCGATGCCCACCCGCTGCTGCTGGCCCCCGCTCAACTCGTCGGCGCGGGCATGGGCCTTTTCCGCGATGCCCACCCGGCGCAGGTTCTGCATGGCCCGCTCCACCTCTTCCGTCGGGAACTGGTGCAGCAGGCTCTTCCAGGGGTTGACATACCCCAGCCGCCCCGAGAGCACGTTGGTGAGGACGGTGGAGCGCCGCACCAGGTTGAAATGCTGAAACACCATGGCGATGCGCCGGCGGATGAGCCGCAGCTCCTCGGGCGACGCCGCGGTGACATCCGCGCCCCGATAGAGCACTTGGCCCCCGGTGGGCTCGACCAGCCGGTTGATGCAGCGCATCAGGGTGGACTTGCCCGATCCGCTGAGGCCGATGATCACCAGGAACTCGCCCTCGCGCACGGTCAGGTTCACATCCTGGAGGGCCCGCACGCCCCCTTCGTAGATCTTGGTGAGATGTCTGATCTCGAGCACGGCTCTCTCCTCGCTGTGCGCCCCGATAGGTTGCCAAAAGGGGGGCCAGCCGGTCCGCTCCGACAGGCTGCGCCCCCCCTACAGGGTTGCGGATTCGGCTGAACCTACTTGAGGATGTCCTCCTCTTTGAGGCCCAGACCTTCGATCATGTCGCGGATCGGCTGAAAGTTCGAGTCATCCACCCGGGTAAAGCCGGTGATGTCGTAGAACTCGTCGTTGGCCAGGACGGCCAAGCCCTCTTCTGTCGCGGCATAGTCAATCAACGCCTGGACGATCTTTTCCCGAGCTTCTGCAGGAAAGTCCTTGCTAAAGCTGACCGTGTCGTTGGGGATCGGATCCGAGATCGCCAGGATGCAGACCTTGTCCATCACATCCCTGTACGTGCCCAGGATGCTGGAGCGGGCATCACGAAGCTGGAGGCCGCCAGCAAAAGCGCGCACGCTGCCACCCTCTTCGCGAATCTCGACGGGCCCAGCAGGCTGGGGCGGATCGCCGATGTTCCAATCGCCCTGGCTGCCCGGGGAGCTATAGAACGTCGTGGCGAAATCGGCCTGGCCCTCATAGACGGCCGTCACGGATTGCGGGTGGCCGCCGGCCACGACGCGCTCTCCCGGCTCGATGCCGTTCTTGGCGAAATAGGACGCGGGCACCAGGTAGCCGGAGGTGGAGCTGGTGTCGGGGAAGGCCCAGCTCTTGCCATTGAGCTCCTCTAGAGAGGTGATGCCGCTGTCGCACGCCACGAGGTACTGGGTCCAGTAAAAGGCCCAGCCATAGCGCACGGTAGCCAGCGAGACATCGGCCCCATAGGCGTCAGAGGCAAGCACGTAGCCCATAGCCGGGATAAAGGCCATGGCATCGCCCTCGGCGGCGCCCATCTCCTCCACCACGGCAGCGTAGGTGGTGGGCACTTTGACCTCGAACTTGTAGCCGGTCTGCGCCTCGAGGAACTGGGTGATGGCGTCACCGCTCTGGATGATGACGGCGACCTCGACCGACGGGACAAAGTAGAGCTGGATCGGCCGCGCCTCCGAACCGACTTCTGCCTCTTGCTTGCAGCCGGCAACCAGCACCGAGCCAACCACCAACACGAACGCGAGCAACCACAAAGACGCTCTCTTTCTCACGAGACACTCCTCCTTCTGTGGGGCTGAACGCCCCGGTACGGCTGACACTCAGCCTTGGTGACGTGATCGGACTTGGCCCGCCCACCGGCGCTGCGCCCGACCCGAAACTATGATAACGCCTGACGAGGCATTTGTAAAGGGCTGTATCAAGGGCAATCCCATTCAGGCCAAGTATTTCTATCAGATGGGTGGTTGTCCCCAAGGCGCATCGGGAATCTGGGTATGATCCCGATCTGAGCATTCGACCCGCCGAGAAAGCCCTCACCCCGCCGTCGCAAGCTCCGGCGACCCTCTCCCGCGCGCGGGAGAGGGTGTGGCCCGTCTGCGGGACGCGGGTGAGGGCCAGAATACCGTAATCAACGGTAGTATCGCGGCGCACGACTTGCAGAGGCGTCTGTCGCTTGACCCGCCGCCCTCGCAAGGATACCATCACGATGTCCAGCCAGGAACAAGGGAGGGCGCCCGATGAACGAAAGCAAACGCCGCCACCTACAGCGTATCGCCGCCCAGATCGGCTTTCCCGAATCCGAGACCCTCATGGGCCTGTGGGACGTGATGGTGTCTGACCGGGAGGCCGCCTGGATCGCCGGCCTGCCCGCCACGGCCCGCGAGCTGGCCGAGCGCCTGGGCGCTGATCCTGACGCCGTGGCCGGGGGGCTGGCCGACCTCTATCAGCGGGGCCTGGTGTTGCGCTATGCGCAGCCCGATGGCGCGCTGCGCTACGAGGCCGAGACCAATGGCGGCGTGTTGATGGACCTGGTGCTCTTTGACCGGCGCTACCTGGCCTGGCATGGCGAGCTCTTTTTGGATGCCTGGCGCCGCTTTTACAACGAGGAGCTGGTGCACACCTACGAGCATCCGGATCCCGACGCGCGCCCTTTCCGTGTGCTGCCCGTGGGCGAGCAGGTGCAGGATCGCCGCGCGGCTCTGCCTTATGAGCAGGTGGCCGAGCTGATACGCGGCGCCCGGCGCATCTCTGTCGAGCATTGTCCCTGCCGCACCCGCGAACGCGCCTGCGACAACCCGCTGGAGACCTGCCTGGCCTTTGACCATGTGGCCGACTATATGATCGCCCGTGGCATGGGGCGCGAGCTGAGCGCCGATGAGGCGCTGGCCCTGCTGGCGCGCTGCGAGGAGCTGGGCCTGGTGCACGTCACCGAGAACGTGGATCGCCCGCTGGTGCTGTGCAACTGCTGCCCCTGTTGCTGCGTGTTCCTGCGGGCCATGACGGTGTACGCCAAGCAGGACGTGATTGACGCCAGCCGCTACCGGGCTGTGGTGGATCGGGCGCTGTGCAGCGCCTGTGGCCGGTGCGCGGAACGCTGCCACTTTGGGGCCATGTCCCTGGCCGGGGGTGCGGCGCAGGTGGATGCCGGGTGCTGCCTGGGCTGCGGCCTGTGCGCCACCACCTGCCCGGCCGGGGCCATTACGCTGGTAGAGGTGCGCCCCCAGGGGTTCATCCCGCGCCAGGGGTCGGGCTTTGGGGCGCTGCTGGACGGCTAGCGGGGCGCGCTGCAAGAAAAAGCGCGGAACGGGTACAAGGCCCGTTCCGCGCGCATGAGCGAGTTCCCGACGCCTATGGGTTCTTGAGAACCATCGGCAGATAGATCTGGCAGCAATACCATGTGGCCGCGATGGGGTCGCTACTGGATACCGAGGCGCCCGATGGCCCGATGACCTCGATATAGTAATAGTAGGTCTGGCCGCACAGCGCGCCCGCGTCAAGCCAGGTGTAGGTCTGGCCGTACAGGGGGTCCTCCAGGAACGCCTCGGCCATGATCATCTCGTCGTTGAGCTTGATGAACTCTCCATCGGCGGCCTCGCTGCGATAGATGTCAAAGCCCACGATCTCTATCTCGGTCGAGGTCTCCCAGGTGACCAGGATGGCATCCCCGTGGGCCCGGGCGCTCACCCCGGCCAGCCCGGCGGATGTGGGCGGCGTGCCCCAGTCCCAAGCATAGTCCTCGATCTCGCCGTTCACGACGTCGGTGGCGGTGGGGGTGGAGCAGTCACCATACACCCAGTAGTAGTCCTCCTCAACTTCATCATAGAGCTGTACGGCGGGGCAGATCCGGAACCGCGCATAGTAGCGGGCATTCGAAAACGATACGGTAGAAGGCACACTGAACTGGAAAGTGTCAGCCGTCCCTATAGTCTTATTTTGTAGGAAGATCCGCTCATCAGAGGATAGCTCCCCATTCCGATTCCAGTCAATCCAGCCAGCCACAGTGCCACGGCGTTTCCAAAGTCAGGGTTATAGTCAAGTTATACAAAAAGACACCTTCTTCTGCTATGATGGGGCTACTAAACAGCCATCGCGCAGAAAGAAGGTGTCCCATGGATTCTAG
>Ga0334890_1000115_pt1 | contig 146098 bp, 118 predicted proteins | sample GraSluR1_MG_3_FD_207220 | JGI IMG/M metagenome (GOLD analysis project Ga0334890, IMG submission 207220) | Sludge microbial communities from methane-producing bioreactor in Wageningen University, Netherlands - Granular Sludge_31_08-R1 | ecosystem: Engineered > Bioreactor > Anaerobic >... | reverse complement strand
GCGCACGACCCGAAATCGCAAGGCTTCCTGGGCACTCGGTGGAAGGCACCGTGTATCGCGAGTCTTCATTCATGAAGTATAGCAGAACAAACCACACAATGCAATACATTTGGTGCTCGGGTTAGTAAGCCAGGCCGCGACCAGCGCCGATCGTGTTGCCCGCCAACAGCAGACGTGATCTGTTTACCGCTCCCTGTGCGACCAATAACCACCAGATTCTATCGCCACACCGGTCGCCCGGCGAACGGAATGAGCGAGAAAACCCCGGTGCCGCGCGGCGTCAGCCTGACGCGGAGGAGTCCGGCAGCGGTTGCGGAATCGTGAAGCGAAACTCGGCCCAGCGGCCTTCCTCCGAATCCGCCTCAATCCGGCCGTGGTGCATCTGAATCACGCGCCAGCAGGTGTACAGCCCCACTCCGGTCCCCTTGCGCTGCAGCAATTCCGGCACTTGCAGCCGCGAAAACTTGCGAAACAGGCGGTCGCGCTCGCTCGGCGGAAAACCCGGCCCCTCGTTCCACACCGCCACCCGCAACGCATCCGGATCGCGCGCCACCGTCACGCGCACCTCGCCGCCCTCGTTGCCGTACTTCACCGCGTTGCTCAACAGATTGACCAGCACGATGCGCAGCAACTGGGGGTCGAGCTGGACAAGCGCGCGGTCGGCCGGCAGATGCCGGGACAAACGCACACCACGGGCCTCTATCTGCGGGGTCACAATGTCCACGGCCGGCTCGAGCACATCAGCGACGAAGTCAACGTCAGATTGCGGCCTGGCCCCCAAGCCCCCGCTTTCCAGCCGCGCCAGGTCCAGGTACTCATTGACCAGGCCCAGCAGGTAGTTTCCTTTGGCGACCATGCGCTCAATGCGGGCGCACTGCTCAGTAGTCAGCTCTCCCAGATAACCCTCCAACAGCAACTGCGCGTTCTGCATGATCGCCGCCACGGGCGCCTTCAACTCGTGACTCACAAACCCGAGCATTTCTGAGTACGCGCGATTGGCCGTCCGCAGTTGCTCAATCAGGTAGACCTTCTCGACCGCCTGCCCCAGCCGCTCGGCCACCGCCGCATGTAGCGCAACCTGGCGCCGATCATACGCCCGCCGCACGCGCGCGCTGCGAAAGAGCAGGCCGACGTGCCGGCCCTCAACCGTCAGCGGACACGTCATGCTCGAGCGCACGCCCTCGCGCAGCAGCAAGCGCGTCGAACGGCTGTGTGGCCGCTCCTGCGCGTACTGCTCCAGGTCGTAGATGATGCGCGGCGTGCCGCGCGCGATCACCGCTTGCAGCGAGCTGCCCGACAGGTCTTCGGCGTAACCCTTCTTCAGCAGCACCGGCTCGTAGGCCGCAACCGTGTAATGCGACACGACCCGCGCATCGTCCTGCACGAATGCCAGGCTTATCCGGTCGGATGGGCCGGTTCGCGCCGTGGCCTCAAACAGGAAGTCGATGGTCTGTTCCAGCGACTCCCGCGCGGCGATCTTCTGATTGACCTCGTCCAGTAAGGACCGCTCGGCCGACGAAAGCTCGGACCAAGCGCCGACCATCTCGTCCGACGCAACGTAGCGGTACGGCTCCGAGCGCATGCCGGTCTCCTGCTCCACTCCGGTCGCGCGCCTCCCGGCTGACCACACTCGGTCCAGGCCGGCGGGCGCAGAACTTGCCCGATTGGTCACGGCGCGTCGTTGTCAACCGTCCCGCCGGGCTGCTGCCCGGCCGCGTTACCGGACCTTGTCACCGCGACGCGCTGCGCCGTGATGCTGTTGCCACGGATGCTCGCTTCGACGAAAGCCTGCTCGCCGACGATCAGCTCACTCAGATCTGCCGGCCGGCCATCGATCGTTATCTCGCACCCGAGCGGCACAACGCCCTCGATCTCCAGCGGCTGGCCCGTTCGTGGGTGAATCAGTTCGATGGCCGCCTCGCGGGTCTGGACGTCGATGCGGGTAATCTTGACAACGTGCTCCACATGGCGCTCCCGGAGCACGACCCTGGCCGCCACAAGTCCCAACGCCGCCACCAGAAGGATCCCGCCTGCCACGGCGATGATTCGCGTCTTCTTCGTGCTGGTCATGTCTTCCACTTCCATCGCTAAACCGCTTGGAAGAACGGCATCGCCGGCCCGGACCGCACCGCAGGTTCGGGCCGTGCGCAGCCATTCGCGCAAACGGAGTATCCCTGAGTTCAGGCAGGCCGCAAAGGGGCTCCCCGGCCCCGGCCACGCGCCCGGCCAATGCCCAACCGTCCCACAGGCTTGGTATTATCGGGGCACGCGCGCCCGACCGCCAGAGCATCCGTGCGCAATCATGATTGTATGGGACGCACGCTCTCCACATTTCCCGGACCCGGTTCACTCCTTTGCACACACGACCCGATAAGCGCTCGGGGAGGACGGAGCCACAACGCGCCGCGAGGGCGGCTGGCCGTCGCGGCGTGGCGCTAGAGCACGCAACCGCGTAGCGAGTAAGCCGGCCATGAGCCAGAAAGCAGCTCAGAAACCTCGAGCCAAGTCGAACCCGGTGGTCGAGACTTCGACCGGCCCGGTGGACCCGCGACTCGCCAGTCGCGCCCGCAACTGGTCGCGCCTGTGCCACGACATGGCGACGCGGACGCAGGAATTGCGCCGTCTGCGCGACGAGGTCCTCCCACAGGCCGAGGCCCTGGAACACCGCAGTCGCGAGCTTGATCACCAAGAAGCCCTGCTCGAAGAGCAGTTGTCCCGCGTGGAAGCCTTCGCGGCGGAAATCCAACAGGCCGGCGAGGAGTTCGAGGTCCGCGCCGGCGAGTTGGACGGCCGCGAGGAAGCCATCGAGTGGGAAGCTCTCCGGCTGGAAGAACGCCAGCGCGAGCAGCAGGAGCGGAGCGAACAGCTCGACAAACGCAGCAGCGAGATAGAGAGCCGGGCAGCCGAATTGGAGCAGCGTGAGGGGCGGCTCAAGACCGCCGAGAACGAGCTACAGGCCCGCCGCTACGATCTCGAAGTGGAAAACACTGAGTTGCAAAGCCAGCGCCGGTCACTAACGGATCTGGCAGCGGAACTAGACCGTCGGCAAGCCGTCGTCGCCAGCCAGGAAGCCACCCTGGCCGAGCGCTCGCGCGTACACGAAAGCCACAACCGTGAGCTGAAGCAGCGCGCGGCCGAAGTTACGCTGCGTGCGGCAGAGTTGGAGGAGCATCAGAAGCTGCTCGAAGCCCGGGCCGCCGAGCTGCAGGCCATGCGTGCCGAGCTTGACAGTCGGGCGGCCGCCACCGCGCGGCAGGAAAAGGAACTGGCCTTGCGCACCGGCGAACTCGCGGCCCGCACGCAGGAGCTTGAACAGCGGCGCAGCGAGCTGAAGGACCATGAGCGCTCGATCAGCACGCGCGGCCAGCAACTCGCCACCTTCGCCCAGGAGCTGCAAGAGCGCAGCCTGTCGCTCGACCGGCAGCGCAACCTCTTTGATTCCCAGGTGCGGGCACTGCATGAGTGGACCCGGTCACACCTGCGTGAAAGCGCCGCGCGGTTGCTGTCCAACCGCACCAAGCTCACCGCGGAGGCCGCGCGGCAGGAATCCGATGTGCCGCCGGAAGAAGACCAGACCCCCGAAAGCTCTGCCGACGCGCCCGCTCTCCGCGTCGGTTAGCGGACCGCTCGGCCGCCACCGGCACGCATCACGCCCGCGATCTTGACACGAGGTATGCCACCAGCAGCGAAACCAGCGCGATCAACGTTCCGATCGCGGTGAAGATCGTGCGCCAGCGCTCCAGCGAGAGCTTGCGTTCGGCCAGCCGCGTCGGGTCCGCTTCGGACGGCGTGGCGGCGCGGCCCGTCCCGTCCTGTGTCGATCCGGCGGGCGGTCGCCGCTTCGCAGCTTTCTGCGCGGCCTTGGCTAGCTTTTTCGCCTGCTTGGCCGCGGCCTTGTCAGGTTCACCCATCAATCTGCTTCCCGGACGACTGATTTCATAGCCGCCACGATTGTAGCCCAAACGACCGCTATTGTAGCGCTGCGGGCGCGGCCCGAGCGTCCGTAACCGGTTACGACACGCCGCCGAAAGTCCCGGCATGTGGGTTACGACGCGGAAGCTTATACTGACCCCAGCAGCCTCCAGGGGCGCTGTTCGCTGACGCCCCGTACCGCAAGGAGCTTCACATGCCGCTGGTCGACCTCCGCTCGCAATCGCGCCGCCGAAGTCCGCAAGAGTTGCTCGAACACCTGAACTCGTTTGAGCTTGACCTGAAGTTCTCGGCAGGGATTTGGTACTTCTCGCCCGCGGCCGGCCGCTTTCACGACCGGTACGGCCCCGAGCTGGGCATCGAGCAGCGGCTGGAAATCGCCGCGCGGCTGAAGGACTACGGGCTGGCGGGCCTCGAAGCGCACTACCCCAACGAGATCAACGAGGAGAACGTCGCGCTGTGGCGGCAGTTCACGCAGCAAAGCGGCATCCGGCTCATCACGGTCATTCCGCTGTTGTTCTGGGATCGCCAGTTCGAATGGGGTTCTCTGTCGAGCCCGCTGGAGCAGGTGCGCCGGGCGGCGATTGCACGGACGCAGGCGGCCCTGCGGCTGAACCGGGAGCTGGATACCGATTTCGCGGTCGTCTGGCCGGGGATTGATGGATACGAGAACCCTTTCGGCGTTGATTTCGCGGGTATGCGGGCGCGGTTTGCCGAAGGGCTGGCGGAGGCGCTGGACGCCGTCCCGGGCGTGCGGATCGCGTTCGAGCCCAAGCCGTACGAGCCGCGTGGCCGGATTCTGTACGGCACGACGCCGGAGGGCGTACTGCTGGGCCGGCAGGTAGAGGAGCTGCTGCGCCATGCTGAGAACCGGGCGCTACTGGAACAGGGCCACAAGCTCTGTTGCCTGAACCCGGAAGTCGGACACGTGCTGATGGGCTTCGAAGACCTGCCATACGCTTTCAGTTGGCCGCTGTCCGAGGGCCGGCTGGCGCACAGCCATTGGAACAGCCAGCCGCTGGGCAACTACGACCAGGACCTGAATGTGGGGGTGGTCGCGCCCGAGCAGCTCGAAGCGGCCCTGTACGTGCTGAAGATGCACGGCTACCAGGGGCACTTCGGCATTGACATCAATCCGGAGCGCATGCCGGTCGAAGTTGCCTTGCAGATAAGCATGGATGCACTGCGCGCCGCCAACGACCGCATCAACGGGCTGAACCATGAGGCCCTGCTGTATGCCCAGGCCCATCCGGATCGGGCGCGGGGTTGGCTGGAGGCGTATCTCGTGCGGGCCCGAGCAGCGCGCCCGGAGCGATTGGCCCCGCTGCCGCCGTTGCGGTAGCAAGTCGCCGCGTCCGCTCAGCAGGCCCGCCCGGCGTCACGAGGGTTAAGGGATACTCTGCCGGATGATCGCCAGTGTACGCCGCAGGGCTGTCATTAGCCGGTACCCGGCCAGCCCGACCGTGATCCAGCCGAGTGCGGCGATCACGCGCAGCGCGATTAGCACGCCCTCCCAGTCCGGGTCGGTGCGTGAGAGCCGCTGCGCGCACCCCAGGGCGACCGTCAGAACGCCCATGGCCCAAACCGCCCGCTGCAGCCGGCTGGCAAAGCGGGCCAACTTGATGTTCGGTGCCCGCTGCATCAGTTTCGCGACGCCGCGCAGAAACAGGGCCGACGGGACGGTCGCCCACAGTGCCAGCAGGCACATGCGCACGGCTTCGGGCAGGAAATGGGTAGCCACCGCCACCGCGCCCAGCGCAGCCACCGCGACCAAGCCGGCGCGCACCAGCCCGCGTGTGTGGAAATACGCCGCCTCGTAATAGGCTAGCGAACAGCGGCGCGTCAGCAGCACGATTCCGGTGATCGATACGACGGAATACAGCAAGATGACCGCGAAGACCGTCTCGTAGGTCCGCCGGGCGGCATCGATGACGTCCGTGGACGTGGCGACCATGCCGACCAGGCCGGCCGCCAAGACGACGGCCAGGACGGCGCCGCCATAGATAACCAACCGGGTGGCCTCTTGCAGGCGTTCAATCTCGACGCTTTCGGAGTAGATCAGGTAATCGCCGTAGACTGAATCGGAGCAGGGGTGGCCGCATTGCGGACAGGGCGTGGTGAGGAACTCGCCACACAGGCCGCTGCCGCACTTGATACAGCGCAGCTCGACGATGATGCGTTCGTCAGCATCGACCGGCGACTGTCTGATTCTCTTGGACCGTACCCGCACGCGACCCCGCCTGCCAGCCTCACAGCTCCTGAAAGAAGCAAACGACGAGATGACGCAGGAGCGTACCAGATTCCCGCGATTTGGCAAGCGGCCGAAAGTCCGTTACGGGCGCCTCTGACGCCGGCCCGCCGGGGCAGAACGATGCTCGGCCCGCGTGCGGGTATTGGCGAAACTCGAGGCCGGCGGTGCGTCGTGACACCACACCACAAACAAAGCGGCCCGGCACTGGAACGGTCGCGACGCCTTCATTACGCTGACTCATCGAGCAGACCATGAAGGTTCACCAGGCAATCACCGACCGTTCGCGCGTATTGCGGCTCATCTGGCGGTTGCCGCCGCTGGTGCTGGGCGGGTGCCTTGCCGTAGTAGCGGTTTCCGCGTTACTGCAGGTGCCCGCCGGTGGCGGCGCCGGAATGCTGACCGGCATTCTGGCTACGAGCCTCGCCGTATGCGCGTTTCTTCCGAGAAGTTGAAGCGACGCCAGGCATCATCGTCGCCGGGTGGTTGCGGCAGTTCTGCTGGGCGCGGTGGCTGTCGCTGCTTACGGGGCCATCTTCGTACGCGTGGAGCTGCATTCGGATTTCCTTACGTATCACCGCCTCGCCACGGCGATCGCGGCCGACGGTCCGGTAGACGCGTCTTTGAGCGACAGTCTCAGGCCCTGGGCCTACCCGCTGCTCCTGGGCGCGATTTATCGATGGCTTGGAAGCGTCGTGGGCGTTGCACAGGCTCTTAATGTGTTTCTGGGCGCATGCGCAATCATGCTGCTCATGCTCCTGGCCAGGAGAGTGGTGCAAGCTGAGGCGCAATTACTCCCGCTCGTGTTGTTTGCCCTGTGGCCGAGCCAACTGCTGTACCTGCTGCTGCCGGCCACTGAGCACCTGGCCGTGCCATGCGCGTTGGCCGCGGTCCTGCTCCTGCTGCGCGCGCGCCAGTCGACCTATGCGGTGCCGCCTGCGACGTGCTCTCCGCGCGAACCTCGGGAATCGGACGGGCACCGGCGGGGCGGCGCCCGAATTCCATGCGAAGCGGCAGGCGCCGGCGCGCTCATCGCCGCCAGTTACGTGGCCCGACCGCCGCTAATCCTACTCCTGCCGATAGGGCTCATCATGCTCACCGGCAGCCAAGGCAGCCGATTACGACGTGCCAGTCTAATGCTCGCCTTACTTTCCTCCTTCCTGCTTGTTGATAGGGTCTACACGTTGCACTTGCAGCGAGCGTACGAGATAACGCTGGCACGTAGCGGCATGTACAACCTCATGATGGGTACGAATACTGCCTCGGGAGGGCACTGGAATAAGACCGACGCGCGGGCGGCGCTGTCCCAGGGAAGCGTCGCGGCACTGAACGAGCATGCGCGGCGCGTGGCAATACAGCGGGTTTCCGACGACCCTGCCGGCTTCGTCATGCTCGCGATTCGCAAGACGCTGGAAATGTGGGGGCGCTCGATGTATGGGGCTTCCTGGACGGTGGCGCGGACTGCCCTGCTGTCCCCGGGTCAGCTTGGTTTCGTATACGGAGCCTGTCACGGCTTTCACTGGGTTGTCCTGTCGCTCGCGGCGGTCGGTTGCGTCGCCGTCGCGCGCTGGCCGCCGAGCCGAGCGGCAGCGCCGCTAACGTGGGTTGTTCTGGGGGGGATGGCCGTGCACGCAATCAGCGAAGCGAACGACCGCTACCAGCATGTATTCATGCCCTTCTTGTTTCTTCTTGCCGCGGCAGGAGTGGCTTGGTTCTCGACGCTCATAAGGAACGACGCAAGACAGCGGCAGCAGACTCCGCTGGCCGGTCCGTGCCGCGTGCCGGAAGCAGGCGGCAGTTAGGCGGACGCACACCGGCCATTGGCAAGTCGGCTGGCGCGGTGCGGAAAGCGCAGCAGACAGAGCTGGCGGGGCGTGGTCATGAGTTCACCGGGGGCGCCGGGCGATTCTCGGACGCGGCTGGAGGACGGCGTGGAGAACGCTTCGCGCGCGTGCGGCCGGTCACGCGTAAGTCCTTGCAATAAAAGGATATGGGCGGCGGGGGACTCGAACCCTCGACCTTCTCGGTGTAAGCGAGATGCTCTAGCCAACTGAGCTAGCCGCCCTTCGGAGGGCCTTCTGCGGCGGTCGCGGGCGTTCCCAGGCGAGCTGCCGGTGGCGGCGACGCCGTGGCGACGTCGGCGACGGATAACTTCATTCGGCCACGCCGATTCGGCAGTCCGGATGATACGGCCTGGCAAGCCGCCGGCAAACCCACACGGGGAGAATTATGGCCCACCTGGCCGGTCGGGGGATCCGATAGGGAACGTAGGGAAAGAAACTTGGGTCCATCGAAAGACGTGACTTGAAACCCGGCAACAGCGCGCCTAAGAACATGTGTTAGCAGAATCTGGGTCGTTGGGATCGGATGCCGGTGCGCGGCGACCCGCGCCACTTGGCTTCCACACGTGAAGGGAACACGCAACCGCGGCGGGCTGGCCGTGCGCTAGCCCGGGGCGGGGATGGTCCAGGCGGACTCGACAGCTAGCTCGAGATGGCGGCGGGTATGTGCCCGCGGCGAGGAAGGGCAAAGGAGTCCTCAAATGATCAGGATTTGTGGTCTTACGGCACTGCTGATGGTCTGCAGCTCGGCGGCAGTCGCCGAAATAATCCTCCAGGACAACTACCTCGGCAATCCTAACGAGCCCGGCTGGGCATTCCCCTACGACGGCGTGGCCGCGCAGAGCTCAGAGCGCAGGACGATCGTGTCCGAGTCCTGGGCCGGCGATGACATCGTCGTGCCTGTTGGGGTGGAGTACCAGGTTCAGCGTTTAAGCTGGATCGGCGTGCTGGTTACCGGTCCGGGCGCTGTCTGGGAAACCGTCGACATCATCATCCTGCCGCGCAACACCACGGAGGAGCGTGGCGGGCCGATTGCTCCGGGGGCGACGCCGGTGGCGGAGTTCACGGACATACCCATGGACGAGTTTGCCCAGCGGGCCGGTGAATCCGGGCCGGAAACGCTCTGGGGCCTGCCGGTCTATGAAGGCAGCGTGACTATCCCCGAGGTGACCCTACCAGCCGGCCACTACTACTTCGCCGTTCGAGTGGTCGGGAACAACCGGGGACAGCACTTTCTGCTCACGACCGGTGGCGGCGTCGATTTCGGCGCCGGTGAAATGGGCGTGATGCAGAGCGAGTTCTTCTTCGAGCCCGAGTGGATTGACATAGTGGATTATCTTGAGATCCCCGATCCGGACGACCCCAGCCAGCGCATCCCGTATGCGACGGACTTCGCGTATCGCGTTTACGGCGAGATCGTACCCGAGCCGGCCAGCATCGCGTTGCTGATGCTCGGCGCGGTTGTTCTTCGCCTGCGGCGGCGCTGATTACCGCCTTTCGCCCTCATTTGCAGGACAGAGTGGTTGGCCGGGCCCTTCAGTCGAGGGGCCCGGCCTTCTGATGTCCCGACCGATTTCCAATCAGCGGGGGACTCCGGCGTCCTCTTGACCGGGGATCCGCCTCACATCGCGGCAATCGGCAAACTCGGGCACGATCATAGCCGTGGCACACTTGCGGGGCCGGCGCCGATGACACTTGCAAAACGGTCTTCACTTAAGCTCGTCTGCACCCTCCGGCCGCGCGCACTGCTCATCGAGGCCGCCCTGATCCTGATTCATGCCGCGCGCTGTCCTGCTGAGCAAGTCGGCCTGGTGCCGCTGGCTTATGGCGTGGGTTGCGCGGCTTATGTGCGCGTGCTGCGGTGCCTGCGATCAGACGCCGACGCTGTTCGTGATCGGCGTGCTGATCGTGCTGGCGGCCGGTCTGGTTTGGCGACGTAGCGAAGACGTGTGGTCGGGTGCCTGGCTGCCGGCGGGCACGGGCCTGCTGCTCAGCCCGGTGGCCTATCCCTGGTACTTCCTGTGGATCGTGCCGGGGCGGGCGTATCGGCCGCCGACCGGGCGGCAGCCGCGTTTCAGTGTCGGATGAACTTGTCGCCGCGGGTCAGGCGATCGAGCAACTCACGCAGTTCCTGCATCTTGAACGGCTTGGCCAGGACGGGGTAGCGTTGCAGCAGATCGGCGGGGTTGTGCCCGGAGGTCTCGATACAGCCGGTGATGATCACGCCGTGCACTTTGGGAGCCAGGGCGCGAATGCGATCAAGGCACTCCAGACCACTCATGTGCGGCAGCTCCATGTCAGCCACCACGATCTTGATCGTGGCGGCTTTCGCGTTGTAGGTTCTGAGGCCCTCCACTCCGTCGCCGGCCTCGAAGACCACGTAACCGGCCCCCTGGAGGGAGCGTGCCACAGCCGCCCGCACCATTTCGTTGTCTTCGACCAGTAGCACGCCGGTTCCCGCTGGTGCGGTCGTTGCCGCCGATTCCTGCGCCGACCGCTCGGCCGGGGCCGGCCCGGTGGCGCAGGGCAGGCAGAGCGAGACCGTGGTGCCCACGCCCTGCTCGGACTCCAACTCAAGCCAACCGCCGTGGTCCGTAACGATGCCGTGCACCATGGACAACCCCAAGCCGGTGCCGACGCCGCGCGGCTTGGTGGTGAAGAACGGATCCAGGGCCCGTGCGCGAACTTCCGGCGACATGCCTACGCCGGTGTCGCTGATCTCGATCCGGGCGTAGTGCCCGTCCGGGCGGCCGGCCGCGGCCGTGGCGACGTCCAACTCGCTCAGGCTTACCCGCACGGTGCCGCCGCTGGGCAGCGCGTCGCGGGCGTTCACGAGCAGGTTCATTAGCACCTGCTGGATTTGCGTGGCGTCGCCGCGGATGTACACGGGCGCGTCCGGAAGATCCCATTCCTGGACAATCGTCGTGGGCAACAGGCGCAGCGCCAGTCGTTGCGTTTCACGACACAACTCCAGCAAGGAAACGAGCTTCTGCTCGGTCGGAGTGCGCCGGCTGAAAGTCAGCAACGAGCGCGAGATGGCGGCGGCCCGGCGGGCGACGCGTTCGACCTGGTTGAGGTGCTCCTCCAACTTGGCGCGCTGGTCCAGCTCAGCGCGGGCCAGATCGACGTGCCCGAAGATGGCCGTGAGCAGGTTGTTGAAATCGTGCGCGATTCCGCTGGCGAGCGTGCCGAGCGTCTCGATCTTCTGCGATTGGCGCAGTTGCTCCTCCAATTGCCGCCGGGTGGTGACATCGCGGGCGACATTGAAAACGAGGCCCTGCTGCGGCAAGGGGAAGCCGGTCCAGGACAGCCAACGGTAGGTGCCGTCCTTGCACTTGAAGCGGTTCTCAAACTCACGCACGGCATGGCCGGCGGCCAACTGTTGCGCGGCCTGGCGTGAGGGCTCCAGATCGTCAGGGTGCACGAATTCGACCCACGGCCGGGTCGTCAGCTCCTCGGCCGACCAGCCGAGCGTTGTCGTCCACGCCGGATTGATCTGGCGAAAGTGGCCGTCAAAGGTGGCGATCGTCAACATGTCCAGCGACAGGTTGAACAGGCGGTCACGCTCCTCCTCGGCCTGCCGGCGCGCGCTAACGTCCCGCACGATGGCCAGCAAGTGTGTTTGCCCGCCCAGTTCCACGGCTGTGGCGATTACCTCAGTCTCGTGCGGCGTGCCGTCCAGCCGCCGGATCGTCCATTCCACGTACTGCGGCTTGCCGGCCAGGGCAAGCGGCACAATCTCGCGTATCCTGTCGGCCGTTGGTCGTCCATCCGGCTGGCGCGGCGCTGAGAGCGCCAGAGGTGAAGCGTTCAGGATTTGGTCGCGCCGCCCGCGGAACAGCTCGAGCGCCCGCGTGTTGCATTCCACGACCCGCATGTTCGGGCCCAGGGCTTCGACGATCAGGATGGCATCGCCGGCCGATTCGAACAGTGTGCGGTAGCGCTTCTCGCTGTCGCGCACGGCTTCTTCCGCCTGCTTACGTTCGGATATGTCGCGCACGGCCGCCAGGATGCGATTATGTCCGCCGATTACGGTGGTCTTGAGCGTCACTTCGGCCCAGAACAGTTCGCCGTTGCCGCGGCGCGAATGCCACTCGAAGCGTTGCGGCCCCTCCTGGTGAGCCTTGCGCACCCAGAGGGCGGCGTGTGCTTGCGTATAGGGCGGCTCACCGGAACTCAACGCTCCAATGCCCAGGCGGCAGATCTCCGCCCGCGAGCGCCCGAAAATCTCCACGGTAGCCGGGTTGACGTCCAGGACGCGCCCGTCGGTAGCGTCGTGGATGAACAGCGCGTCCGTCGTGGCGTTGTATATCTCCCGGTAGTTGCGCTCCGAAGCCTGCAGCGCCTCCGCGGCCCGGTTGCTCAGAGTCACATCCAGCCCGACAGCGATGAGCCCCACGGCCGCGCCGTCATTATCCAGCAGCCGGTCGATACTCCACGAGACCACGCGTTCCGTGCCATCAGCACAGCGGATTACGCACTCGTAGTCGCGCGTCGGCTGCCCCGCCAGTACTTCAACCAGCTTCTCGGCCAAGTCGGCGCGGGCGCCATCAGCCAGGAACAGCTCGGCGTAATGGCGGCCCAGCACGTCCTCCCGCCGGCACCCATGGAGTCGCTCGGCGGCCGGGTTGAACTCTAGGATTCGTCCGTTCGGTGCCAGGGAGATGATGCTGCTGCCGGCGGCCTCCAGCAGCGATTGGAAACGCTTCTCACTGCCCCCCAGGGCCGCCTCAGCGCGGCGGCGCTCGTCAACCTCAAGCTGCAACGTGCGCAGCGACTCCGCCAGGCGGTCCGTCATGTCGTTGAAAGCCGTGGCGAGTTGACCAAGCTCGTCGGTGCGGTCCACTTGCGCCCGGCGTGTCAGATCGCCGGCCTGAATCGCCCGGGCCGCTTCGACCAACTCCTGCACCGGCCTGCTGATCCGGCGCACCAGCAGGATCCCGGCGGCCGCCGCGCTTAGGAATATGACCGCCAGCAGGCCGACGAGCAGTTGCAGCACTCTGATCGCCGGCGCGAGCGCCTGGTCGCGCTGCGCGGCGAATTGACCCCAAACCAGGCACACGCCTGCGATGATCAGCAGACCGGCGGCCAGCCCCAGGAACGCAAGCGTGATCTTGAATCCGATCCTTCGCTGCATGTGCCTGACCGCCGGTGTGCTGCAGCGGGCCCGCTGCACCTACCGAAGAAGATCAGCGAACTGCCGCAGAATCGCCGGGCGAATCGTCACGCCGACCGCCCTGGGCGTCCGCGTATTGAACTGCAGGAAGTGCTCTACTTACTCTATCGGCAAATCGGCGGGCAGTGCAACCGGCAGAATCCCGCCGGCCAAACCGGCCGCCCGACACCCGGAAACCCGGAAATCCGCGCCGGGGCTCGACGGCACGCCCGGGCGGGGCTGGCCCGACACCGACGCCAGCCGGTCATCTGACCGTGCCGCCGACAACTCAGTGTAGACCTCGACAACTCGCGGCTCGCGAATGACGCCCGGCAGCATGAGCATCAGCCGATCATGCCTGTCGCGGTGCGTTGCCGCCACCGCCCCGTCCACGTAAGCCCAGCAGCGCCGCTGGCCGCTGCCGTGGATACGCAGGACCGGCGCCCAGCGTAACCGGGCGTCGGGGTCGAATTCGCAGCGCAGACGGCCTTGCGCCATCTCCAACTCATAGCATCCTTCAGACTCATTGTATCCGTCGCCATTGAGGTCGCCGGGCACATCGGTCCGCACACGTCCGGACGCCGGCCGCAGCGCGACGGGGTTCTGGTAGTCGGCGGCAATGCTTTCCGCCGTGGCGCCATCCGCAGCTCCCGCGTGCCTGAGCCACAGCAGACTGGCGCTGTCAGCGGCGTTGGCCTTGACCAGCGCGACGAGCTGTCGGCGGCCGTCCAGCGGGACAAGCCGCTGCTGGGCGGTCGCGGGCGCGGCGTGTGGCACCCATAGCAACGCTGCACGTTCAGGGTCCGGCGCGGCCAGCATGATGAACGGGGCCGGTTGATACTCCGGCGACCCCGCCGGCGGCGGCACGCGCTCGAAGCCGCGGCGAGAATCAAGAATGAGCCCGTGGCAAAGCTGGCGGCCGGCCGCCGACTCCTCCGCAAACTGCGAGACAATCCGGACGAGCATGCGTCCGTCAGCATACAGCACGTACTGCCAGAAGTGTCCGCGCGCGCTGCTGGCCGCCTCCTCAGCCTGGCCCTGCTCAGCGGCCAAGCGCCGCCGCGTCTCGACTACCACGCGCAACGGCGTCGCTTCCAGCAGCACTTGTTCGGTGAGAAGGCCCTCCGGTTCGCCGTGCGCAGCGCCCAGCCGCAGCGCCGCCGTTTCCGGGTGCGCCAGCCAGTCTGCTTCAGCCAGCAGTGGCCACGGCCCGAGTCCGCCGCCGCCGGACAGCGCCCGCCCGCGCGCGTCGCGCCAATCCCGCAGCACGCCCCGCGCGATGTACAACTCGCATCGTCCCTCGATCGACACGCGCAGCTCGCCCACACCCTGTGTGATGAGAAACGGCCCGCGCCGGATGTCCTCCGCCGGCACCACGCTGACCGCCGGCGCGGTCGCCGGCGCAGCCTCAATCGCCGGTCCCGGTTCGTTACAGCCCAACGCCGCGAGCAGGGCGAGGGCCATGCTTACACCCAGCCCGGTGACTAACCGCCAAGCCGGCGCGTCAGCCCTTGTACATGTGAATCGCCGAGCCGAGCACACCTTCCGCCGCCTCCATGAGCGTCTCGGACGTGGCCGGATGCGGGTGAATCGTCAATGCCAGGTCTTCGGCCGTCGCGCCCATCTCCATTGCGAGCACGGCCTCGGCGATCAGGTCGCCGGCGTGCTCGCCGACCAAACCGACGCCGAGAACGCGCAGGCTGTCGGCGTCGGCAATGACCTTCGTCAGCCCCTCCGGACGGCCCATGGCAATCGCCCGGCCCGACGCGCCCCACGGGAACTTGCCCACTTTGACATTCAGCCCGCGCTCCTTGGCCTGCTCCTCCGTAACCCCACACCACGCCACCTCCGGCGACGTGTACACGACGGCCGGTATGGCCCGGGCGTCGAATGCACTGGCGCGGCCGGCGATGGACTCGGCCGCCACGATGCCCTCGCGGCTGGCCTTATGCGCCAGCATGGGCTCGCCCGCTACGTCGCCTATCGCGTAGATCCGCTTGTCGGCCGTGCGGCGGGCCTCGTCCACCTGGATGAAGCCGCGCTCGTCGAGCGTAACCTTCGTGTTCGCCAGGTCGAGCGTGTCCGAGTTGGGCCGCCGGCCGACGGAGACGAGCACGCGGTCGAATTTCTCGTTGTGCTGCTTGTCGCCCACCGAGAATTGCACCTCGACGGCTTTGCCGGACTTCTTCACCGATTCGAGCTTGGCCCCCGTGTGGATGGCGGCGAACTGCTTCTTGAGCCGGGCCAGCAGCGGGCGAGCCAGGTCGGCGTCGCAGCCCGTCAGGATGCGAGGTAGCACTTCCAGCACGCTCACGCGGCTGCCCAGGCCAGCGTAGGCCTGCCCCAACTCCAGCCCGATGTAGCCGCCGCCAATTACCAGCAGCGACTTGGGAATATCCGCCAACTCGAGCGCCCCGGCCGCATCGATGCAGCAATCCGGCGGAATGAGCGACTCCGGCAGCATCTTCGGCCGCGAACCGGTGGCAATAATGGCATGTTTGCAGCGGATGCGCGCGACTTCGCTGTCTTCCAGCCTGATCGTACGCGAGTCTTCGAAGCGGGCGCGGCCGCGCACGACGCGCACCTTGCGCTTGCCCGCCAGCGTCTTGATGCCGCCGCAGAGGCGCTCGACCACGCCCTCTTTCCAGGCGCGCAGCTTCGCCACGTCGATCTTCGGCGAGCCGAAGGCTACGCCGAACTCAGTGGCGCCGGCGGCATTCTCTACCAGATGGGCCACGTGCAGCAGGGCCTTGGAAGGGATGCAGCCTTCCCGCAGGCACACGCCGCCCAGCACGGGCGCGTCATCCACCAGGACGGTGGGAATGCCCAGGTCGGCAGCGCGAAACGCGGCCACGTAGCCGCCCGGCCCGCCGCCGATTACGACCAGTTCCGCCTCTTCCGTGAATTCACCCACAACCACGGCAACCTTCCTTCTGCATGCGGCGCCGCGCGCCTTGTCGATAGTACGGTGCGGCCACGTGCCGACGGGCCGCGCCCGGCCGTCAAGCCAGGCTAATCAGCCGCAACGGGTTCTCCAGGGACTGGATCACGCCGGTGGTGAACCGCGCCGCGTCGGCCCCGTCCACGATGCGATGATCGAACGAGAGCGACAGCGGCATCATCAGGCGCGGCACAATCTGCCCTTCGACGACCGCCGGCTCCAATTGTGCCCGGCCGACGCCCAGAATGCCGGCCTCCGGGTAGTTGACCATCGGCGTCACGAACTGCCCGCCCAAGGCCCCGACGTTCGTGATGGTGAAGCTCGCCCCGCGCAACTCGGCGATCTCGAACTGGCCCGTGCGCGTCCGCTGGGCCAGGTCGTTCAACTCCGCCGCCAACTGCGGCAGCGTCTTCTTATCCACATCGCGGATGACCGGCACGACCAGGCCGCGCGGCGTGTCCACCGCGATGCCGACGTGCACGTAGTCCTTGTAGATGATCTCCGCGCTCGCGGCGTCGTAGCTGGCGTTGAGTTGCGGGTAGTCGCGCAGGCCGACCGCCACCGCCTTCAGCAGAATGGCCGTCATCGTCAGCTTGGGCTGATCAGCGGGGAGGGCGGCGTTGAGGTTCTTGCGGTTGCGGTCCAGCTCGGTGACATCGGCCTTGTCGCAGTGCGTGACGCGCGGGATGTTCTGCCAGGAACGCGCCATCTGCCGCGCGATCGTCTTGCGAATCTGCGGCACGGCTTCGCGACGCACCGGGCCGTAGCGGGCGAAGTCCGGCAGTGCTTCCGGTTCGCCGGCGGGCGCTGCGGCTGTTGGTGCGGACGGGGCACCGGTCGGGGCGGCGGGGCGCACACCTTGCGCGTGGGCCCTGACGTCCTCCCCCAACACGCGCTCGTTCGGTCCGCTGCCCTGGACCTGGCTAATATCGACGCCCAGCTCGCGCGCCAGCTTGCGCACCGCTGGGGCGGCCGGCACGGGACCGTCCCGGCGCTCCGCCGGCTTAGGTGCCGGCGCCGGCGCTGCGGCGGGTGTGGCAGCGGCAGGCGCGGGCGCCTTCTTTGGCTCGGGCTCTTCCTTCTCAGCAGGCAAGGCAGCCGCCTTCTCGGGAGCCGCCGGCGCAGGTGCGCCCCCAGCACCCTCCTCGATGGTGAGCATCACTTGGCCGACCTTGACGACCTGGCCCGGCTCCACCAGCACCTGGCTGACGACGCCCGCCGCGGGAGATGGTATCTCCACTGCCGCCTTGTCGGTCTCGACCTCGAGCATCGGCTGGTACTCGGCGATCGTGTCGCCGGCCTTGACCAGCACGTTGACAATCTGACCTTCGTGAATGCCCTCACCCAGGTCTGGCAGTTTGAACTCCAGCATCTTGTCTCACCCTCGCCGGTGCTCCTGCAGCGCACCTGACCCTGTTCAGAACCGCACCGTCTCCAGCACCGCCTGCACGACCCGCCCCGCGTCGGGCAGGTACGTACGCTCGTTCGCGAAGTATGGAATGATTGTATCGAAGCCCGTCACACGCCGCACCGGCGCCTCCAGATACAACAGGCTATGCTCGACGATCCGCGCCACCACTTCGGCCCCCACGCCGCAGTGCCGCGGCGCTTCGTGCGCCACGACCACGCGTCCGGTCTTACGCACCGAAGTATGGATCAGTTCCTCGTCCAGCGGCGCCACCCACAAGAGGTCCAGCACTTCCGCGTCAACGTTGTGCTCTTCTTGCAGCTCTTCCGCCGCTTCGAGCGCGGCCCGCAGCGTCGCGCCGTACGAGATGATCGTGACGTCCTCGCCCGGGCGCGCCACCACGCCGCGGCCGACCGGCCATTCCTCCGGCTCGTCGGGCACTTCTTCACGGAAGGCCCGGTACAGCGCCTTGGGCTCGAAAAAGATCACCGGGTCCGGGCCGAAGATCGCCGTCCGCAGCATGGCCCGCGCCAAACGCGGCCCGGACGGCAGGGCCACGTGCAGCCCGGCCAGGTGCGCATACGTGGCTTCGGGCGCCTCGCTGTGGTGCTCGATGGCGCGGATGCCGCCGCCGTAGGGCATCCGAATCACCATCGGACACGTATAGCGCCCGCGCGTGCGGTTTCGCAGCCGCCGCACGTGGTTTTCCACCTGGTGGAACGCGTGAAACGAGAAGCCGTCGAACTGCATCTCGCAGACCGGCAGGAAGCCGGTCAGGGCCAGTCCGATGCCGCCGCCCACGATGGCCGCCTCCGCCAGCGGCGTATCGATGCAGCGGTTCGGGCCAAACTCCTGCAGCAACCCCTCCGTGGCCCGGAATACGCCCTCATCCACCCCCACGTCCTGCCCCAGCACCAGCACGCGCTCGTCACCGCGCAGCGCCTCGGCTAGTGCCAGGTTGATCGCTTTCACCATCGTAAGTTGCGCCACGGCCGCCGTCCCTCCCTACCGCACGCGGTCGTAATCAGCCTGGCCCGCCGCGGCCGGCTGAGGTTTTTCCAGATAGGCCCGCAACTCCGCTTCCTGGCGCCGCAGCTCCGGCGTTGGCTCGGCGTACATGTGCCGGAAGAACTCGTACGGGGCGACCTCAACCTGCAAGTACAGCTTGACGGCCGCTTCCAGTCGCGCCGTGATCTGTTCCTCGATCTCCTGCTCGACCGGGTCGTCCAGCAGTTCCTTGTCGCGCAGATACTTGCGGAAGCGCAGCAGCGGGTCGCGCTGCTCCCACAGTTTAACCTCTTCATCGGTGCGGTATTTCTTCGGGTCGTCGGCGGTGGTGTGCATGCCGAGCCGGTAGGTCACGGCTTCGATCAGCGTCGGCCCGCCCCCGGTGCGCGCCCGCTCGACCGCCTCCCGCACGCCGGCAATGACGGCCAGGATGTCGTTGCCATCCACCTGCAGCCCGGGCAGGCCATACGCGATGCACTTCTGCACGATGGTCTGCGAGGCCGTCTGCCGCTCGCGCGGGATCGATATCGCCCAATGGTTGTTCTGGACGATCATGACCAGCGGCAGGTTGAACACGCCGGCGAAGTTCAGCGCCTCGTGAAAATCGCCTTCGGACGTGCCGCCGTCGCCGCAGAACGTCGCACACACGGCGCCCTGGCCGCGCAGCTTCAGCCCCCAGGCGATGCCCATGCCGTACTGGCATTGCGTCGCGATCGGCACGCTCATCGGCAGGTCGTTGACATCCTCGGGAGCGATATTGCCGGCCTCGTGGCCGCCCCACCAGTACATGAAAGTGTCAAGCGGCCAGCCGCGCCACAGCAGGCCGGCCGCCTCGCGAAACGAGGGCACCAGCCAGTCGCGGCCCTCCAGGACGTAGGCCGCACCCAGCGAGGCCGCCTCCTGACCCTTACTTGGCCCGAAGGTCCCTATTCGCCCCTGGCGCTGGAGGTGCAGGCAGCGCTCGTCCAGCCGGCGGGAAAGCAGCATGGTCTCAAACAGCCGGCGCAGGTCCGCCGCCGGCAGGTCGGGCTCCAGATCATGGTCAACACCGCCGTCGGCCCGCAGAATCGACAGCGCGTCGATGCTGACGGGGATTCGCACAGGTTCACGCGGCACAATTGATCCTCGGGCTCGGCTCGCCTGGCTCTGCAGCCCAGACGTGCCGATTCTAGTCCGTAGACTCCTGAATGGCCAGCCGCCGCCGCGCGGGCCGGCCGAGCGCCGCGCGGCGACTTCGAACCGCCGCTACACCCCCGTGTAGCCCTGCTGACGCAGCACGGTGGTGATGTCGGGTGGCCGAAAGCCGCGCCCTTTCAGGATCTTGCCGCCGGCGTCGATGCCGCCGTTCTTGGACATGTTGGAGCGGTGCACTTCGGCGAAGACGGGCTCGAGATCCACACCCATCTCGACCGCCGCCCCGTACACGACAACCAACAGGTCGGCCAGCGCGTCCACCATCTCCACGACGTCGCCCTTGTCGGCCGCCTCGATGAACTCACCGGCCTCGCCGAAGATCAGCCGGGCCCGGCGCAGGCAATCCTTGGCCGCCAGCATCGTTGGCACTGTGCGGACCGGGGCGTCGTACTTCTCGTGGAACTCCTGCACCATGCGTTGTTCCGGCGTCATGGGGTTTCCTTCTGACTGACGCGCCGCGGCGCGTGTGTTAGCGCTGTTCCTCGTCCGGCGCGGGGCGCTCGGGAGCCGCCCCGCCCCGCATCAACCGGGCCAGCAAGCCGGGCCGCCGCGGCAAGTACTGCCTCCAGCGTTCGCGCAAGACGCGGACAACCAACTCGTGCGCCGCGTCGGCGGCGATCGGCGCCCGGAACGTCTCCCAGGGCGCCGCTTCACCCGGCGGGTGCGAGCGCGCGAACTCCTGTTCCGCCGCCTGGCGGTAGCGCTCGCGCTGCCGCTGCACGCGCTGAATGATCTCGGCGACCTCGCGGTGCTCGATGACGAAGCGCGCCGCCAGCTTCTGCTGCTCCCACCAGGAAATCTCCGATTCGCGCAACACCCGGCCGGTCAACTCCTCCCAGACGTCCGCAACGTACCCCAGGAAGTCGTCCTGCAGCCGAAACAACCGGTCAACGTCATCGGCCAACAGCGCCGGCGTTACCTCGAACTGGCGGCGCGTGCAGCGCAGGATTATCTCGGCGTCGTGCTGCGTCACGCCGGGCGGCAGGCTGAAACCCAGCGCAACGGCCTGGGTGTGCTGCGCGGCAGTGGCCGGCCGCCGCACGGCGGCCTGGGACGGGCGATGCAGCCGCCGCAGACAGGTGCGACAGAGCTTATGACCGCTCTCGATCGGCGTCAGTAGGCGCGGCGACTTGCCGCAGCCGTCGCACGTGCCTCGCTTGTCGGGTGCTCTTGCCATCTCAAGCCGGCTGCCTTGGCCTCCGCGCGCCGGCCCTACTTCCGCTGGCGATAGAGCGACGGCTCAACCACGCGCAGCATGGCGGCCGTATCCAGCGTACCGTCCAGGAACTCGTTCAGGGCTTGTACCGTGGGGCCGGCGTTGCACAATACCTCGTTGTAGTTCACGTACAGCACGCGGAAATTCGGCTGGGCGGCGAGCCAGTCGTAGACCTTCTGGAGTTCGGTATCGAACAGTCCCAGCAGCTTGTCGTCACTCAGACTGCCGCCGGACTTGCCCTGCCGTTCAAGCATCGTATTCTGCGAAGCGATCACCTCGCCGAGGTTGCGGCGCATGAAGACCACCCGGTACTGGTGGTCGGCCGGAAGATCGTACAAGAGCCGGTAGACCAGCTTGACAACCTTGCCGTCGGCATCGGCCAGCCAGGTGCTGTCCTGCTTGGTCTGCTTGACCGGCTCGAACTCGTAGTAGCCGCGCGGGTTGTCCTCGTCCGCCCGGCGAATGTTGTCGGTGAGGGCCGGTATCCCGCCCACGTCGAGCATCCGCATCATCATCGACGTGCCGGAGCGCGGCAGGCCGGATACGATCGTCAGGTAGTCTCTCTCCGCCGCCATCGGTGGTCCTCGGTCTGCGGGGGTTCGCCCGGGCCGGCTCAGGGCACGCGCGGCGCCTCATCAGCGACCCACCGGCTCAGAAAGACCATATAGCAGGCCGCCGACCGCCACGCAACTTCGGCCGGCAGCGGGATCCGCCCGAGGCCCGGCACGTTGACGTCGCGCAACATGCGAGGCACAATTCCGGCGAAGGCCGAGGCCCGTCCGGAGCGGTTATGGGACACTGCCCTAGAAGACGCCCGCAAACAGACATAGGTGAGCCGTGGAATCGTGGGAAGTCCTTCGAGAAGCGACCGAACGGGTCGGTGTCAAGGCACTCGCCGCTCGGCTGAAGCTTAGTGCCGCCCTGGTCTATAAATGGTGTCAGGAGCCACCCAGCGACACCGAGCCACAGACTTCCGGGGCGCGCAATCCCCTGGATCGCCTGAAAACCATCATCGAGGTAACCCAGGACCCGCAGCTCGTCGCGTGGCTCTGCCAAACGGCCCACGGCTTCTACGTGCCCAACCCGGTGGTCAAGGCCGGCCAGGAAGAGGAGCAACTGCTCGCCGCCACGCATCGCGTCGTACAGGACTTCAGCGACATGCTCAAGAAGATCAGCCGCAGCATCGAGAACGACGGGCTCATCACTCCCGATGAGGCCGAGATCATTCGCCGGTCGTGGGAGCGCCTGAAGTCGCAGGGCGAGTGCTTCGTGGTCGCATGTGAACGCGGCCTGTACGGCTAGTTGCGGCGCTGTTGCCCAGCCCCGGCGAAAAGGATCGGCCCGTGATTGACAGGTCACCTGTGGGTGATAGAGTTACTATAGATAAATACACCAGTGGTTCAGATGCGGAGGTTGCCAGCGGCTAAGCGGACAACACGGCGTCAGGATGGTGGCCCGACCGGCTTCACGAACAGGCACTCATACGAGTCATTCGCATCATACCCATCCCCGAACGAGTGGTCGTGGTGATTCCACGACACCGGCTGCAACCGTGACGTTGTGGTTGATTTCCCGTAAGCTGGGTTGACCACCCCGGGCCCCCAGCGCGTGCCCGGGCATGATTCATACCTGCGCGGGTGGCGCGTGCATGCTCCCCCGACGCGGAAGGAGCGTGCACCATGGCAGCCGGAAACGCCGTATGGGGTATCGATATCGGGCAGTGTGCCCTGAAGGCCCTCAAACTGCGGCTCGCCGGAGAAGGTCAGGTCGAGGCCGTGGCTTTCGACCTCATCGAGCATCCCAAGCTCCTCTCGCAGCCGGATGCCGAGCCCGATGAGCTGGTGCGGGCGGCGCTTGAGAAGTTCGCCTCCCGTAATGACTGGCAGGGCGATCGCTTCGTGCTCGGCGTGCCCGGGCAGCAGACCTTCGCCCGCTTCTGCAAGATGCCGCCCGTCGAGCAGAAGAAGATCCCCGACCTGGTGAAGTTCGAGGCCAGCCAGCAGATTCCGTTCGACATCGAGGACGTCGTCTGGGACTACCAGGCCTTCTCCGCCGAGGACTCCCCCGACCTCGAAGTCGGCATCTTCGCCATGCGAAAGGACCTCATTCGCAAACAGATCGAGCTGCTGGGCGAGGTCGGCATATCGCCCGCGATAGTACAGACCATTCCCTCCGCGCTCTACAACTTCTCGCGCTTCGAGTTGCCCGACGGTGAGGACGGAACCGCCGCCGTGATCATCAACGTCGGGGCCCAGAACACCGACCTCGTGGTCGTCGAGCCCAACAGCGCCTGGACCCGCAACATCCCGCTGGGCGGCAACGCCTTCACCGAGGCCCTGGTGCGCGCCTTCAAGCTCTCCTTCGCCAAGGCCGAAAGCCTCAAGCGCACCGCCGCCGCCAGCAAGTACGCGCGCCAGGTCTTCCAGGCCATGCGCCCGGTCTTCGCCGAACTAGTGGCCGAGATCCAGCGCTCGATCGGCTTCTACAGCTCGACCCACCGCGAAGTTGAGCTCAAGCGCGTCATCGTGCTCGGCAACGCCTTCCGGCTGCCCGGCCTGCAGAAGTACCTCGAGAACAACCTGACCATCGCCGGCGGCGTCGTCCGCCTGGAGAAGTTCGGCAGGGTGGTCCCTTCGGCCACCATCAACGCCCCGCAATTCACCGAGAACATCCTGACCTTCGGCGCCGCCTACGGGCTGGCCCTGCAGGGGCTCGGGCTGGCGCGCATCAGCGCCAGCCTACTGCCCAGCGAACTGGCCCGCGTGGCCCTGTGGCACCGTAAGCGGCCCTTGTTCATCGCCACGGCCGCCTGCCTGGGCTTGGCGGCCCTGCTGCCCTTCACCCGTAGCTTCCTGGACAGCCAGGCGCTGGCCAGCCCGGAAACCACGACCGCCGAACGCACCGCCCAGCAGCTTATCGCCGAGGCCGAGCGCTATCGGGACGAATACCAGAAGGTCCAGACCAACACCGGTACGCCCGAGCAGAGCATCGTCAAACTGCTCGAGCTCCGCAAGAACAAGGACCTCTTGCCGCAGTTGCTCGCCGCCGTGCACGCCGCACTGCCGGCCGGCAACCCCGCCCTGCAGCGCGCTGAGACGCCCGAGGAGCTGCAGAGCGTCGTCGAGTCGGGGCAACTGCCGCGCACGCAACGGGGCCAGTTTCTGGTTGAGAACGTGAAGATCACGTACGTGGATGACGTCGACAACTTCGTGGTGCCCAGCGCGGTGGCCGCCGCCCCCGGAGCGCCGGCGCCCCGCCAAACGGCGGGCACCGGCCGTGTGGGCCGCACCATGGAAGTCGGCGGTCCGATCGACCAGGCGACGCCGGGCCCGCGCGCCCCCACCGGCAGAAAACGCGACGCGTCGCGAACGGCCGCCGGCTTCTTGGTCGAGGTGCGCGGGCGGCTACTGTTCGGCGAGAGCATCGGCGCGGCCATCCAGTTCGTCACGGAGCAGATGTACGGCAACATCCGCACGGAACTGACGCGTGACGAGCTGGGCTTCTTCCTGCCGGAGGAGGATCCGTCCAAGCCGGCCGGGCAGAGCCTGCCGCGACCGCAAGTTCAGCAACTGGCACGGGTCGGCGCCGGGCCACGCCCGCGCGGCATCAGAACCGGCGCCTTTGATTTGGATGGCCCGTCCGCGGCGGCCGGGCAGCCGGGAGATCTTCGGGATCCCATCACGGGCGAGAATACCAGCACCGACTGGAGTGTCGCTTTCAGCTTCAAGGTGAAGATCGGCGAGAAGCCCGCTGCGAAGGACGAGCAAGCGGAGAAGTCCGATAAGCCTAGGCCGTAGTGCCGGCCAAAGCACGGCAACGACGTGCTGGAGTACGATCATGGCATTCATCAAAACGCATTTGATATCGCTGGTCTGCGGGCTGGCAGCCCTGATCTTCATCGGGATTGCCGCCTGGGGCATGACGCGTGACTCGGTTGCCGAGCAGATGCGCGCCCGGGCTGCGGTCCAACAGAAGATCAGGGCGCTCAAGTCCACCGCGCGGAACCAGGAGAGCATCAACGCCGAGGCCCAGCGCGGCCAGCGCTTCCAGCAGGAGTATGAGGAAGTCCTGGCGGTGGCCAAGGAGATCAATCAGCGCCCGCTGATTCCCGTACCACACCGCGTTTTCCCGGTGGCGGAGGGTGAGTACGCCGCCTACTTCTTCGCCGAGAAGTACCGCGAAGAGGTGCTGAAGCTTCCGGCACTGCTGCATGGCGGGGATCTTCCCACGGCTGCTGAGATCCAGGAGGCCGCCAACGACATCGCGGAGTTGCTCGCCCGCGAGGCCGAGCTGTTGGCCGAGGGCGGCGTGCAGGCTCCGCCGATCGCCGCGGCACCCGCCACTTCGCCGGAAACCGTAGACGCGGCAGGCGGGCTCATCACCGCCGTACTCGGCGGCGATCCCAAGCGCGACGCGCGCATACGCGCCAATGTCACCAAGGCCCGCACGATCCGGTGTTATGTTCGCACTGACCCGGATGCGGAAGATACAACCTTCCATATCAGCCCGATTTGGGATGCCGAGCGGATGCGGCCCACGCCCGCCGAGATGTGGTTCGCGCAGGTCGGCCTGTGGATTCAACAGGACATCGTCGCGGCCATCGCGCGGCTGAACGACGAGGCCGCCCGCCGGCTGGACCCGGAGGAGGCCTTCGTCGAGAACATGCCCGTCAAACGCCTGCAGGCCATCCGTCTACTGGGCTACTGGACCGAATCCGGTCCTCTGCCCTTTTCGATCCGCGCTACCAGCCGGAGTGCCATACCGCTCGCCAGCGGCGAAGCGTTCACGCGTCGCGCCAGCGATGACCAGTTCGACGTGGTCCGCTTTACCGTGGTCGCCGTCGTGGACCAACGCGAGCTGCTGGCTCTGATCGATGCGATTTCCAAGCAGAACTTCTATCAACTGATCGAAATCAGTTGCGAGGCTGTTTCGGTCACTGACCCCGACTACGATCAGGGCTACATCTACGGTGCGGCCCCGGTCGTGCGGGCGACCTTGCACTGCGAGGGCTACATGGCCCGCAACGTGTACGAAGCCCTCTTTCCCCCGGATGTGCGCGTGGCCCTGGGGATCAGTGATAGTCAGACCGACGGGCGGGGCGGCCGGCGACCCTGACCGGTCGGCTGACCCCCTTCTGCGAATTGCGGAGGTGCCAGCATGGCCAGAGGTTCGTTCAACATCATCGAGCAGCACCTTGAGAAGGGCGTGCTGGGGCTGGCGGTGCTCTACCTGCTGGCCATGCTCTACATGTTCCTGATCCGTTCGCCCAACAAGGTTGAATACGGCGGCCAGCAAGTCGGGCCGCGCGAGCTCGCCGCCGCCATCGAACAGGACGTGCAGTCTCTGCGCCGCGCAGTTGATAACGCTCCCAAGCCCGCGACCGACGTGCCCAACTACAGCGTCACCTTGCGCTCCGAGCACGAACAGGGCATCTTCGCCAACACCGCCCTGCCCAATCGGCTGCCGCGTGCCACCGGCTTCGGCGTGCGCGTTCCCAGCCTGGTGGAGGAGGGCGAGGCTTCCGGCCGCGTGGTCCTGGTCACCCCACACGCCCCGTCCGTGCCGGTGGCACGCACCGGCCGAAACCTCGCGCTGCGCCGGCGGCCTACACTGCCGGGCACGAGCCCGCCCAGTGCCGCGCCCACCGAGCCGGTCGAGTTGGCCTGGGTGACCGTCGCGGCCTACTTCGATGTCAAGGCCCAGCGCAACGCCCTCAGCGAGGCCGGCTATGCCACCCATCGCTCCGGCATCTACCTCACCGGCGTCGACGTCGAGCGCCAGGAGCGCCTGGCCAGCGGCGAGTTCGGCGAGTGGCAGCCCGTCCTGAACAGCGCCGCCATGCCGCGCTTCGACATCCCACAACCCGAGATCAACGAGTTGACCGGCGCCGCCGTCAACCGCGATGAACTCCAGCGCGCCTACAACCTGGTCAAGCACCATCAGGACGTGCTGCTGCAACCCCTCTTCTATCACACACTGGCGGGCGAAAGCTGGCGCATGCCGCCGCTGGAGGGCCACGCCGACCTGGCCGAGCTCGAAGAGTCCCGACCAGGTCCGGACCCCGGCGGCCCGCGCGCGCAGCAGGCCGAGGGCCGTGACAAAGCGCGGGACGACCTTGAGGCGGCCCGGCAAGCCTACCGTAGCCGGCGTGACCGCGACGCCGAGAGCGCCTGCCAACGCGTGCTAAGCAACGCCAGCGCGCTGCGCAGCCACCGGGACACGGCCCAGATGATCCTGAACAGTATTACCTTGGACCAGCAGCGCGCCGCCCTGGTCACTCCGACCGACACGTCAACCACGCCGATTGACACGGGCGGGGACCTGGACGACGGGCCCATCGTCGACCCCGTGCGGGGCCCGCGCACCCCGACCGGCCCGCGACCGGCCCCCGGAACGGCCGCCCAGACCAAGCTCATAACCCACCCGGACGAACGCGAGAAGCTGGCCGTGTGGTTTCACGACGACAGCGTCGTGGCCGGCAAGACCTACCGTTACCGGCTGCGCGTGCGAATGTGGAATCGCTACGTCATGGAGACTCGGGCACTCAAGAACCCCGAGCAGGCCCGCCTGACCGAGTTGGCCGGGGCCTGGTCGGTGCCCGGCGAGCCGATCACAGTCGCGCCCAGCACGTACTTCTTCCTCGCCTCCGGCAGCGCTGCCGACGGGCAGACGCGCGTCGACGTCTGGAAGTGGCGGCAAGGCAACTGGCTCAAACAGTCCTTCTCCGTTGGCATTGGCGACACCATCGGCGGCGTGCAGGAGGTCGGCACCGGCGTCCTCGACCGCACCACGCTGCGTGAGATCCGCGAGCCCGTCGACTTCAGCACCGGCGCGCTCGTTCTGGACATCCGCGCCGGTGAGCCGGTCGTGCGCCGCGACCTCCGCTCAAAAGGCTTCCAACTGCGCGACGTCGAAAGCCTCGTGCTCGTGTACCTGGACCCCGCCGACGGGCAGGTCAAGGAACGCGCGTTCGCACTGGAACGCTCCGATCCCATGTTCATCAGGCTGGCGACACTCGCCCGCGAAGGATGACGGCGCCGCGCCGCGCCCGGGTATGATGCGCGCAGATGAGCGTGCAACTGACGATCCTCGGATCCGGAACATCCCACGGTGTTCCGATGATCGGATGCCGGTGCGCCGTATGCACATCCGCTGATCCGCGCGACCGCCGCACGCGGGCCAGCGCCCTGTTCAGCTTCGACGGCTGCCAGGTGCTGGTGGACACCGGCCCGGAGCTGCGCCTGCAGTGTGTGGCCTGCCAAGTGCAGCGCATTGACGCCATTCTGCTGACGCACGCCCACGCCGACCACATCGTCGGCCTCGACGACGTGCGGCGCTTCAACTGGCTCCAGCGTACCGAACTGCCGCTCTACGGCGCGCCCGCCACGCTCACGCGCGTCAAGAAGATGTTCGCCTATGCCTTCTCCGATGAGCCGGATTACCCCAGTGCCAAGCCGTGCCTGCATGCGCACCCCATCACAGCCCCGTTCACCCTGGGCGGCCGACCGGTCATCCCCATCCCATACTGGCACGGCCCGACGGGCGTCCTGGGGTTCCGCATCGGCGACATAGCCTACTGCCCCGATTGCAGCGCCATGCCGCCGGAGTCCCGCGCGCTGCTGCGGGGCCTCGACATCCTCGTGCTCGACGGTCTGCGCCGCCGGCCCCACCCCACGCATTTCAATCTGGAGCAGGCCGTCGCCGAAGCACGGCTCATCGGCGCGCGCCAGACGTACTTCACGCACATCGCCCACGAACTCGGCCACGCCAAAACGAATGCTGAGTTGCCGCCCGGCATGGCCCTCGCCTATGACGGCCTGGTGTGCTCCGGACGGTAGCCGGCCACACGCTCAGGGGGCCGGGTCTTCTGCCGGCCGATCTTCCAGCACCCAGCAATCGAGCGTGGCGTTCCGCGGACACTCGACCGTGAACAGGTTGTCGCCGGCCTGCAGCGTCACCGGGCCGACCGGGTAGTAGCCGTCACTGGCCGGATCGAATTCCAGCGTGGCCAGCGACGCGCCCGCCGGGTCGCGAATGTCAATCGTCCGGAAGAAGCGCGTGCCGAGCTGGTGCACCCGCAGGGTCAGATGTACGCGCCGCGTTCGTTCGGCGGGGATGTTGATCTGCACGGGTTCCCTCGTCGAGATGATGGCCGCCGCCCCGCCGGACAGCTCGTTTCCATCCGCGTGCCGCTCATGCAGGATCGCGCCCCAGCCCTCACCCACAACATGCCCCTCCACTTCCACCGCGCCCGGCACACGCAAGCCCGGCGGCATGACCAGGTCCGGCGTCAACGCGGGAAACAGTGCCGCCCCGGCCGAGCCCGGGGCCTCCGCCGGAGCGTACCAGTACACCACGCTGCTGTAGTACGTGTCCCGAACCGCGCCCACGTGCAGGTTGGCCACCGCCAGGCGCGCCGTCGTCTCGAAATTCAGACAGTCCGCAACGAACCAGCGATAGCCCGAGTTCTTGCCGAAGGGGCCCCAGCGCGTCACTCCGTGCAGCGGCCGCGCGAAATGCGCCAACCCCGGCCCGTCCCCGAGCAGCCCGTCCGCGCCTGTGCCGAAGATGGTCGGGAAGCGCACCCCGTCAACCCACAGCTTGTAATCTCCCGCGCCCCACCAGTCGCTGCGCGGGCAGTCTATGCCGAACGTACAGCCGACGATGCGCCCCGGACCGCTCGTCTCCAACAGCACGTAGTGATCCGCCGCGCACGGGTCTTCCCGCCGAAAACGGGCGTGAAACCGCAGCGCCGCGGCCGGCGGCGGCGCGCTGTCAACCCGGGCCCAGATGCTCAACCCCAGCCGGCGACCCGCATTGGCCTCGATCTCGATCCGCGCCGTGTCCCGGAACGGCATGGGGAAGTGGCAATACATGAACCGGCTTTCCTGCGTCACCTTGTTGAGATCGTCATACGTGCCGCGCCCCGGCATGGTCGTCCATTTGTTCGTGCCGCACAGCAGGCTGTTGAACGGCTCGTAGTCGAACCCGCTGCCGAAGAAGTCCATCAGCGGCGCCTCCACCGCCGGCTGCTCGGCACCGTCGAAGTAGATCCGCAATATGCAGCGCCGCAGCGCGTACGGCACGCGCGGCAGATTGCGGTCGGTGAGCGCCACGTGCAGGGCCCGGATCACCCCGCCGCCGGCGGTCTCCGCCACCAGCCGTTCCCCGTCACGCAGTTCGTCGAAGCTGCTCAGCGGGTACGTCCGCGCCCCCCCCATGAGCTGCTGCTGGCTCCGCTTGGAGTACATGACGCTGCTGGCATCCTGCAGCACCATCTTGACCACCTCCAGCGCCGCCCGCGCCGCGTCGTCCAGCCGCGGCGTGAAGCTCTCCATCCGTGTCCCCCGCCCCAGCCGCACGTAACTGATCTCGTAGGCCGACGTGCTGTCGCGGCACTGCACCTGGCAGCTTTGCGCGAAACCCAGCGGGAAATAGCAGTTGTGTCCGCCCCCCGCCGTCACATAGCACAACGGCGGCCCGAACGGCGGCGTCCCCCCGTCGAACAGGGCGGTGAAGTCCAGCTCGAGCACGTTCTCGCGATCGAAAATGAAACGCAGGCGACCCGTCGGGTTCGGCGACCAGATCCGCGTGATAATGCCCGGCCCGTCCACCTCGGCCATCACCATCCAGCCGTCTTCGCCCGCGCGCTCAAATCGCCCGCGATCTTCTTCATGCGCCCAGGTCACGGTCGCCCCGGTCGCGTCGAGCCGCGCCCGCCGGTCATAGCTCGAGAACATCCCCGAGTATTCCTCCGCCGGTGGCAGCATCAGACGCTCAACGTCGATCAGGCGGTGCAGCAGATCGGCCTGCGTGAGCACCGCTGAACCCGAACTCCCCGCCGGCTGCGCCGCGCCGGCGGCACTCGCCCACATCAACACGTTAATCACGGCCGTTGCCAGCATGCTTCTCACGTGCGCTACTCCCGTGCCGGGCCGCGGCGACGGCGCCACCCGACTAGACACTGAACTTGAACGTGATCAGGTCACCGTCCTGCACAACATAGCCCTTGTGTTCCAGCCGGATCTTCCCCGCCGCCTTGGCCTCCCGCATGCAACCAGTGGCCAACAGGTCCGCATACGCCACCGTCTCCGCCCGAATGAAGCCGCGCTCGATATCACTGTGGATCTTGCCGGCTGCCTCCACGGCCGTCGTCCCGCGCTGAACCGGCCAGGCCCGCACTTCGTCCGGCCCGCCGCCCGTGAAGAAGACGATCAGTCCCAACGCATCGAAACAGGCCCGGATGATGCGGTCACGCGCCAGCGCCCGCACACCATACTCAGCCATGAACGCCGGCCGGTCCGCCGGGTCCATCTGAATCAGATCAGCTTCCAGGGACGCGCACAGCGTGAAGGTCGCGGCCGCCTGCTCAGCGCGAAACGGCGGCTCCTGCCCAATGGCATCCTCATCAACATTGATGATCAGAATCACCGGCTTGAGCGTCAGCAGCCCGAAGCTGCGCAGCAGCTTCTCCTCCGGCCCCGGCCGCACCAGCGCCCGCAGCGGCTTCTCACGCTCCAGCGTGTCAACGCAACGCCGCAGCAGCTCCAGCTCCTGCCTCAGCAGGTCCTGGTCCTTGGTCGGCTTCGTCACCGCCTTCTCGAGCTTCTGGATCCGCGCGGCGCAGATCTCCAGGTCGGCCAGCAGCATCTCGTCCCGAAACTCCCGCACATCACGCGCCGGGTCAATGCGATCGGCGTGCTTGGGCACCGATTCGGACGTGAAACCCCGCAATACCACCACCAGCGCGTCCGATTGCCGCAGCGTCGGCAGGTGCTTCGTCAGCCCGGCCTGCGCGTCCTCCCCTTCCGCACTCCCCGGCAAATCCACGAACTCGATCGTCGCCTCGGTCTTGCGCTTCGGCCTAAAAAGATCGAACAGAAAATCCAGCCGCGGCTCCGGCACGTGAACCGCCGCCAGATTCTCCGCCGCGGCCTTCATGCGCTCCCGCGGAATGCCCGAAAGGGCCGCGAAAACCGCCGTCTTACCCGCATAGGGAAACCCGACAATCGCCACGTGCATACCATGCTCCCAACTGCTCAGCCACCCCCCGAACACCCGCCAACCTGCCACCGGCACGCCGGCTCGCGCCCGCTGAACTTGAGGTCCTGCGTGCCCGATATATCATACCGGTACTGTGGACGGGCGCGTAGGCTCGACCCACCCGGCACCCACCTTACCGCCAGCGCGAGGTCGCAAACGTGATTGCCAAACCCATCCTCATAACCAGCGCCCTGACCGCCGCCCTCTTCCTCACCGGCTGCAGCGCTCCGCTCCACGACGCCTACTCCGCAACCTTGCTCGATGTCAATCCAATCCTCAATGACACCACCCTGACCCCCCAGCAAAAACGCGACCAACTCGAGGCCCTCGGATTCTCACCCACCGTCATCAACGGACTCCTCCGCAACGTCAGAACCGGCAACCAGTTCGGCGGCGACCTGCGCACCGCCTACGACAAGGTCACCGGCGGCCGGCTCGACGAACTCACCCCCGACGAAGTCCAGATCTATGCCGACGAGGCCTCCAGCGTCAGCAATGACTTCAGCTACACGCTCAGCGACGAAGCCGCCCAGGATATCGTCTGGGTATTCCAAACCCACCGGCTCACCACCGCCGCCCAGTTGGACGCCTTTCTGGCGGATCCCGACAACGTCCTGGCACTTCCTGGCGATATCCCCGACGGCGCCCTGGAAGACATCTTCGTCACCTTCGACCCCGCCGAACTGATCGAGAGCCTGCCTTAGCGCCGGCCTGCTCGCCCGCCCAACCCGCGCCGCTTGCCGACCACTCCGGCTACCCGTCTAATATCAACCAGCCGGCCCACGTGCGGGTTGGCCACGACAAACCGCCGGTCGTTATCGATCGGCGCAGTAGGCAGTTAGCGATGTTCTCCGGAATCGTCGAAGCCATCGGCCAGGTCGAACGCCTCAGCGGTCCGCAGCCGGACCCCGCCGGCACGCCCGCCTACCGCCTGGAGATCGCCGCCGGCGACCTCTTCGCCGACCTCACGCTCGGCGCCAGCGTCGCCGTCAACGGTGCCTGCCTGACCCTCGCCCATCGGCACGCCCAATCCGGCCGCTTCGACGTCATCCCTGAAACCTGGCGTAACACCAGCCTGCAAACCTTGCGCGTCGGCGATCCCGTCAACCTAGAACGCTCCCTCCGCGTCGGCGACCGCATCGACGGACACTTCGTGCAGGGCCACGTGGACGGCGTCGGCACCGTGCAGCGCGTGCAAACCGCGGGCCAGTGGAAGCTGTGGGTCGCCGCCCCCGCCCACCTGCTGCCCTACCTGGTGCGCAAGGGCTCCGTAACACTGGACGGCACCAGCCTCACGATCGTCGACGTGGCCGCCGACGCATTCTCCGTCGCCCTGATCCCCACCACGCTCGAACGCACCGTCCTCGCCCGCCGCCGACCCGGCGATCCCCTGAACATCGAGACCGATATCATCGCCCGCATCGTCGTCGGCTTCCTGCACGCCCGCGACGCCAACCCAGCGGCCGCGCCCGGCGGACTGACCCTCGAACGCCTACGCGCGGATGGATTCACCTGATGCCACCGGCAACATCGTCCAACACGCCTTACCGCCCGCTCATCGGCATCACCATGGGCGATCCGCTCGGCATCGGTCCCGAAGTCACCATCAAGGCCCTGGCCGACCCCGCCCTGCGCAGCCAGGCCCGCTACGTCATCTTCGGCCTGCACGACGTCCTGTCCGTCGCCGCCGACCAGGCCGAAATCAATGCCTTCTGGTGGCGCGAGCCGTACGAGTTCGGCCCGCGCGTCGAGACCGGCGTCCTGCTGGCCGACTTCGATGACCTGCCCACCATGCGCCTCAACGGCGCCCGCGAGCCTGAGACACTTGCCGGCGCGGCCTCATTCCGCTTCGTCGAGGAGGGCATCCGCGCCCTCAAGGAAGGCCGCATCGACGCCCTCGTGACCGCTCCCATCTGCAAGGAGAGCTGGCGTCTGGCCGGCCGCCGCTTCCCCGGCCACACCGAGCTGCTCGCCCAACGCTTCGACAACCGCCGCGTGACCATGGCTTTCGTCACGCCCGGCCTGCGCGTCGCTCTGGCCAGCACGCACCTCCCCCTCTTCGAGCTGCGCAACCGCTTCACCATCGGCCTCGTACACCAGCCCATCGACCTGCTCGATCACGCCTTGCGCGAATGGTTCGGCGTAGCCGCCCCGCGCATCGGCGTGCTCGGTCTCAACCCCCACGCCGGCGAAGGCGGCCTCATGGGCGACGAGGAGCAGCGCATCATCGAGCCGGCCGTCGCCATGGCCCGCAACAGCGGCATCAACGTCACCGGCCCCTTGCCGCCCGACACGGCCTTCACCCCGGCGATGCTCGCCCGTTTCGACGGCCTGGTTGCCATGTATCACGACCAGGGGCTGATCCCCGTCAAGCTGCTGGCGTTTGACCAGGCTGCCCAGCTCACTCTCGGGCTCGGTGCCGTGCGAACCAGTCCCGACCACGGCACCGCCTTCGACGTGGCGGGCAGGAACCGCGCCAACTCCGGCAGCATGCACGCCGCCATTCAACTGGCCATCGACCTCGCCCGCACCCGCCAAGCCCAACCCACACCCACCACCCGACCCAACTAGGCCCGGCCCCAACCCCCCAGAACCGCCTCGCGCCGCGCCATCCGATCTGCCCCGCGCAATCCCAACCGACCCGCCCCTGTGAAGAAGCAGTTCCTTTGATTAACCCCCGCCCCCCAACCACACCGCGGGCCGGACAAGGGCCTCGCAACCCTCGCCCGGCCCGCCACATGACCTGACCCAATACTCCGCCGCCGTCACCAAGATGCGGTTCATTCAACGCACACGAACTCGCCGCCACTCAAACTCCCCGCCCTCCCAGGGCGGGGCCGGGGGCGGGTCACAACGCCTACCTCTCAACCGCCCTGTTCTCGGCTAGCTCCGCCGGACGCCGGTCTTGAGATAAGTTCTCCGCCGCTACTCAAACTCCGCCAGCAGCGCCGCCATATCAGCACCCGCCGGCGTCCCGGCGAATTCTTCAACAGCCACCGCCAGATCCGCCACAAATACCGCCAATTCCTCCGGCGAAAGCTCCGCCACAATCCACGCGGCCAGTTCGGCGACATCCACGCCATCCTCGCCGCCCGACCGCTCGCCGGCGTCATCCTCTTCCTCCGCGCCGCCGTCCTCCTCAGCCGCCCAATCGTCGCCCTCACCCTCGCCCTCGCCGCCGTCCCGCCCGCCGCACGACGGCTGCACGATCATATTGTCCAGGAACTTGGCGACATCCACGTTGTTAAGCACGCCGTCGCAGTTGCTATCCATGAGCGGGTCATACGTGCTCGACCCGCCGGCAATCGCCGCCTGAAGCTGCGCCAACTCGACATTCGAGATCACGCAATCCCCATTCCAATCGCCGTAGATCGTCGCAACAGCCGGGACGATCAAATCATCCCACGCCGGCGTGGTCTCATCCGTAACGATTATAGGCACTTCCGCCTCGGCCGGCCAGTACCGCACAGTCCCGTCGATCGTCCGCGACGCCGTGTAGATGAAGCCCTCGCCCTGGTAGAAATCCAGCATCCGGCCGGCACCTATCGTCACGCTCTTGAAGCGCCCCGTTTCCCACGGCGGCGTACCCAGGTGGTCCCAGTTGTCGTCCAGGTTCCTCATCTCCGTGGGCGCCGCTGTCACTCCGGAGGCCGGCAGCGTCAGCGACTCAAACCCACCCTTGCAGGGGATGTCCGTGAACACGACCGGCACGGAAGGATACGATATGGGCGGACCGATCAGTTCAGTTGTCTGACCAGCGAAACTCATGGGCTGTGCTACTATTTGCACATTCAGCGTATCCCAGTTCGAGCACACCGCCTCGTACAGGAAGTCACTGGCGATACGCAGGCTCGCGTACAGATCCAGCGTAAGCTGGCCTTGCCCTGCCGGCTTGATCACCGTGTGCGTCCCAACGTAGAGAGCTTCCGTCGAAGCTGTCGCCGACCCGACCTGGAACACGTTCGCCCCTTGCCCATATACGAGTTCATGCTCATGCTCGCCGGCAAACGGCTGCCCCACAGGTTGTTTCGTCAAGCTAACCGATGCGCCATCGCTCAGGCTGATCGAGAGCGGCCCGCCCTCGCCCGCCTGCTCCAGGCTGTCGGCCTCGAAGCTCGCCCCATTGCTCACGCTGATCGACACCGCAGCGCCCTCGGCGACCTGCGCACCCTCGATGCCCTGAGCTGCACGTCCACGGCCCAACAGCAGTTGCAGATCCCGCGTCTGCCGCGCTCCACCGTCAGCGACACCAACAAGCTCGTGGACCCCACGTTGCTACAACCCCTGCTGGACGACCTGGCCCAACGGGTCCCGGGCGCCACGCTGCCGCACGAACTCGACGTGCTGGTCAAACGCCTCGTCGCGCTGGATGGCACTTTTCTCCGCATCGTCGGCGAACTGGCCTGGACCCTGCGGCAACACACCGCCAACGGGCGCTGCGTCAGCAAGCCGCGCCTGGACGTCCAACTCGACGTGGCCGCCGGCGTGCCGCGCTTCGCGGTGCTCAGCGGCCGCGACCGCAGCGAGTGCAACGCCGCGCGGCTGCACATCGAAGCGGGCAAAATCTACGTCGCGGACAAAGCCTACTTCGGCTTCGACCTGCTGCGCGACTGGCTGGCCCGGCAGCGCCGCGCCCGCCGCGGCGCCGCGTCGAAACCCAGAGTCGCGCCGCGCCGCCGCCCGCCCCGGACGGCGCACGGTGGCCTGCGCCAGACCGGCCCACTCCCGAACCCGTCTCCCCCGCCCGCCCCACCCGAACAAATGATGCTCCCGTTGCCCCTGAAATCCAGGACCAAATCCCGGACGGTATTGCCTGTAAAGAAGCGGTTCTTCTGAGTACCCGCGCCATCCGACCCGCCCCGCGACCTCACGGGAGCGGTGCCTTTGCGGACCCCCTTGCTGCGCACACCTGCTATAGAGCAGTGCAGTTCCAGTAACTTATCGCGACGTCCCCACGCAGCACCTCAAGAGCGGCGGCGCACCATCAGTGCCATCCGCCCGAGTGTTCCCGAATATTCCCGGCGCGTACTGCTCCAGTTCGCGCGGTATGGGGATGGCCACGACGGTGGTGCGACGGGTTATCCAGTCCTTAATCCAAACTTGGTTCCCCCCGATACACAGACCCCATAGTCGCATCTGGCCATCGTCGCCAACTGTCACTACCGGGCCCCCGGACATTCCAGCATAATCCCCCAGCGCGACATCGATCCAGACCGCCCAGCCGTAGGGCCCCGAGCGACACTTGCGCACTATCCCTTCACACCATACCGGCTCGCGCTCCATGAATGACACCAGTGTAACGTTATGCAGGGGGCCGGGAAACCCACCGATAATGACTCGCTGCCCGACAGGCAGCTCCTCACGCTCATCCAGCGGCAATGGGTGCGCTAAGCCGACCGCGCTTGTTCGAGCGATTGCCCAATCCCCACGCCAGTCCTCGATGCCACGCTGACTGTGCGCGTTGGGGCCCAACGTCAATACTCGGGCCAGGAGGCCATCCACGGCTATAATAGATGATGTAGCCACATGACCTGCGGTCACCACGAGGTCCGCGGTTACGGCAAAGCCCGACCCCACCCCGCCGCTGCCGATATGCAGAATCGGAACCGGAGGCTCGGCTATGTTCGGGCTGTTCTTCGCAGGGCCATAGGTCTTCCTCACGAATCGCCTAACGCTCGGTTTAAGCCGTATAATGCGCCGCCCGGTCGGCACTCCTGGCTCGCGCAGTGCTTCCTCAGGCAGCTTGCGAACTGACAAACATACGAACTCTGTTGATTCGCACTCAACGACCTTCTCTACAACTCCCCACACAGACAGATGACCTGCCCGGTACTCGCCGGCGGGGCCGCCGACGAAGCCGGCATAGGAGCCCATTGGAACCCGCACGATCACGCTGTCGCCAGCCTCGTCCGCAACATTTCCATGCACGACTGTCGGCGGAGTGCGCAATACCTCAATGGGGCTGGCCTCGCAGTCAAAATCAAAGCCCGCCAAGACCACCTCATCGCCGCACGCGCCGCCAAACTCGTGCACGGGCCCATGTGGCAATGCGTCTCGTTTGACGATAAACCGTCGGAAGTCGGGTTCTGTGGGCGTCGCCCTGTGCCGGACGATGGCCGCGATGGCGGGAATACCATCCACCGCGGCCACCTTGGAATCATCGCCTGGCGTGTTGGCCGACAGGACGCCACCCGCGCTCACCGGCACGCCGGCCGACAGAACATGCGCAGTCCTGACACGCACTACTGGCAAGTCGTTAAACGCGCTATCGCCCCGCGGAGCTCCACCGTGGGGCTGGGCGGCGCACCCCACCAGCCCCACGGCGACCATCACGACCAGACCTGCAATTCGCACCGTCACACCTCTCACACGCCGCAACACAGTAGCGTGCGAATGTCAGAGCGGGTTGTTCGCCACAAAAACTCCATTCAAGTAGAAGTCAACCCCGGTGTACTGCGCGGGAGTCGGGCCGGACAACTGGAGCTTATAGGTCCCGACGATGTCCTCGTATGTCACGTACTTCACGCCGAGCTGCGACAAAAATTCAATTAAGTCTTCCACCTTCACGTTCTTCAATTGTAGCAGCATCGCCCCGGTATGGCCGTTGGCGAGCCGTAGCCCAAACCTTTGGACGTTACTTGCCCCGATCGAAGCAAGCAGAAGATTGCTTCTGTCGGTCGGCAATTCCCAGTATTGGTCTATGACCATGTAGAAGTCCATCTGGTCCGTCTTGGTGAAGTTCGTAATCGAACTCCCCGTGAAATTCTTGAACCACATCATCGGCGCGACTCTTCCCTCACCGTCGGGCGTCAGGCCGAGTTCAGCCTCGGTACTCAATGCGGGAATGAACCCATCCGGGTCTGGTACATAGCCCTCCGGGAGTCCGGGGGGAGTACCATCAATGTACTGACGCTGGCCCTGATGGTCTTCGTAATACCACTTGCCCTCCGCGAAGTCGTAGTAGTAGCACCACAATTCTGCGCTGGTCTCGTAACACCAGGTAGTATATGGTTCGCCAGGCCCAACAGGTGGGAATGGGTCCGGCTTCCCGTCCTTATCGCAGGCACTAGCAAGAATGAGAGTGGTCACAACCGTCATCGAGAACAGCAGTTTCCGTGACATGATACTTTTCCCCATGTGCAAGAGGAACAACAAACACGAATCCCGGCCCCGGTGGCCAGAACACGACACAGGAACTATAGCACCGAATGAGTGTCCTGACAAGTCGGAATAGTAATAACACTTCACCCGTCTGCAAGGTTCTCTCGTCTTTCTGTGAATTAGCCCTTGCGCCGGGAGCGCGCACGGTCGCATATCATGGCCATGCGCAACCCGGCCACGCAGTCCGAGGCCCTCCAGACACTCCTCGACGCGCTGCAAGGCGGTCAGTGCGATGAGGCCACCGCCCGCCGGGCGGGTGCCACTGTCGAACCGCTCGACCTCTCCGACGCATACCACTGCCCGTGTGTCACTCTTGAGCAGTGCTGTTGCATCGCGTGCCAGCCACACGCACAGCTCGAAATTGGCGGGCAACCCCGCTTCAGCGCCCGCCAATTCCCCGCCAAAATCCGCCAGCCACAAACAACCCCACCCCAACACTTTGACCCCACCCCATTCACGCGCCATATATCAAGTGCTCACGTAGTGCCCGGAACGCCTTGGCGAACCCGTCGGCCCCAGCGCCCAACCGCGCCGGACAAGCTGACCGTCCCGTGACACGTGCGATTGACGCAGCGCTACTCGCCGAACGCCTCTGACGCGCCGGCCAGCGCAGCCCACCAAGGGATCGGCGTGCAACTCGACACGCCCGTTGCCTTGCCGGGACTGCCCTGGGGTGGCTCGCCCGAGCGCTCGATCGAGGAACCGGGCATCTTTGATGCCCCGCGCTGAGAGGACGCCAATCGCATCGGCTGTGAACCGGGCCGCGGCTGCCTGCAACGGAACCACCGCCTCGTGGTCACTCAGCGCAGCACCGGAGCGGATCTTTGACAACCAAATACGTCCCCCGCAGGCGCGCCAGCCTTGCCCCCGCGCCAGCCGGTTTCGCCCTGCCTCAGGCCGATTCCTTGCGCAGCCGGCCACGCGCGAGCAGGTCGTCCTCGCCCCGGATCACCGCCGGCGTCACCGTGTACGTGCCGCCCGCCTTCACGTCCGGCAGCTCGTACAGGTAATCCAGCATGACCCGCTCAACGACCGAACGCAGCGCCCGGGCCCCGGTGTCACGCTCGAGCGCCACCGCCGCGATTTCCGATAGCGCCTCCGGCGTAAACTCCAGCTTGGCCTTCTCAAGCTCAAACAGCTTCTGGTACTGCTTGACAATCGCGTTGCGCGGTTCGGTGAGAATCTGTATCAACGCCGGCGTATCCAGCGGCTCCAGCGTCGCGACCACCGGCAGCCGACCCACGAACTCGGGGATCATCCCGAACTCGATCAGGTCGTCCGGCGTCACTTGTTCGAGCAGCCGGCCGAGCTCCTCATGATCGTTGGTGGGCGTCCCTGCAGACGCGAACCCAATCGCCTTCTTACCCAGGCGCTTGCGGATGATCTTCTCCAGCCCGACAAAGGTCCCGCCGCAGATGAACAGGATGTTGGAGGTGTCCATCTGAATGTACTGCTGTTCGGGATGCTTGCGGCCGCCCTGGGGCGGAATGTTGCTGATCGTGCCCTCGAGCATCTTCAGCAGGGCCTGCTGCACGCCCTCGCCGCTGACATCGCGGGTGATGGAGACGTTGTTCCAGGTCTTGCCGATCTTGTCGATCTCGTCCAGGTAGATGATGCCGCGTTGGGCGGCTTCGAGGTCGTAGTCGGCGTTCTGCAGCAGCTTGAGCAGGATGTTCTCGACGTCCTCGCCGACGTAGCCGGCCTCGGTCAGCGTCGTGGCGTCGCCGATGGCAAAGGGGACGTTGAGGATGCGGGCGAGCGTACGGGCCAGCAGCGTCTTGCCGGAGCCGGTCGGGCCGATGAGCAGGACGTTGCTTTTGTCGATCTCGACGTCATCGGGGTTCATGACGTCGGCGTGGGCCAGGCGCTTGTAGTGCGTGTGGACTGAGACAGAGAGCGTGCGCTTGGCGAGTGATTGTCCGATAACATACTGATCCAGGAACTCGCAGGTCTCGCGCGGCTTCGGAATGGACTGCAGCGGGGTGTGCGTCCGGCCGGATCGGCGGCGCTCCTCGCGGACCAGGTTGTAGCACAGCTCGATGCACGTGGCGCAGATGAAGACGTCGTTGGCGCCCTCGACCATCGGCGCGGCGTCGCGGTGGCTCTTGCCACAGAAGCTGCAGACGTTTCCACGTCGGCCGCGGCCGCTGGACGATCCCCTGCTGTTGGACATCAGCGCTCCTGCCTAATTCGGTGCCGGGCGGTCTTCGTAAACACTTTCGACGTGTTGCCCCATATCACCTGAGTCTATTCTAGCCGCCCGGCGCCGGGGTTCCAACCGACCGGGGCGGCAACATTCGCGTCCCGCGTATTTTACCTTTCGGGCGGCCGGGCGGCGTCACGGCGGACCGTTGATAATCGGCGAGCTGTGTCGCGGAGGTGTCCCCGTGGGAGCGTGCCGCCCTCTATGGATCCTGGTCTAATTGCCGGCCGGCGCGGCCGAGGATCTCAGTCCGCAGTGCGACGTACTCCGGGTCGGTGATATCACCGCGGTCGCGCAGCTCGCGCAGGTCTTGCAGGGTGAATGTCTGACTAGTGTGCTCGCGACGGGACCAGCGTTTGACCATGTATGCGATCACGAGCCCGGCACCGCAGACAACCAACACGACCGCCAGCGTCAGCAACAGATCGGCAGGGAAGTAAGCGGCGCTGTCTGCCAACGTGGCCAAGATCGCCGGGGTGCTGATCATGACTACGGGCGCCGGTGGGTGCCTGTGACGCGGCGCGCAGTGCCGGCGGCAGACTTCATCGCGCGCTGAGGTCTTCCTGCATGATGAAACCGCCAATCTGCTGGTGCACCAGGGGACTGTTGTAGATGATGAGCATGCCGTTGAATTCGTTGATTGTGCCGCGGCCGTTGCTCACCTGCCAGGAACTCGGCTCGATTGAGTTCTGGATCATCTGGATTATGCGCTGCAGCTCCGGGTCCTGTGCATCATCGCCCCGCCGGTTGCGCTGGCCGCCCCGTTGGCCGCCAAAGAGGCTGGTGGCGCCGCCGCCGCCGCCGCCAGTACCCTGCATGGCCTGCGACGCATCCATCTCCGGGGCTTCAGCGCGAAGCACGCCGACCATCATGTCTCGCAGATCATAGATCTGGATCACCATGTCGGACCGCAGATCCTCCTCGCTGGACAGGATGATCCGGTCACCCTCAGCCCGGTAGGCGAGCTTCAGATCGGTGCCGCCCACCTCGTTCATCAGTTGCCAGAGTAGCTGCGAGAGGCGCATGTTCTTGGCCTTGATGGTTACCGGCAGGTAGGGGTCGACGCCGGCATCCTGCAGCAACTGCCAGCGCACCCTGATGTTGGCGCCGGTGAAGTTGCCCAGCCACTCGAGGATCTCGGTTAGCGGTGTGTCGGTGAAGTCGACGTCCGGCACGCGCCGGTTTAGCAACTCCAGCGTGCTCGGCGTACCTGCCGATTGTCCGCCGCGTTCGGACGGGCCTTGGGCCAGACTGGTGGTGACGAACAGCGCCACGAGTGCTGCCACTAACAGGTGTCTGAGCATGGGTTTCTCCTTCACTTCCGACGGCGGCGAAGGCGCGCCCCGCGCATACTAACCGGGGGTCCCGACGCGCTCGGCCAATAGTTATTCTACACAAATTATCGGTTACGTCAGTACGCCGGCGCGATTTTTCGGGCCGGGTGGCCGCCGCCGCGCCGACCGGTCACCGGAGTGGGCCGCGAGTGACCATTCCGGACGCCATGTCGCCGGATAAGGTCTCCGGGACACTTGGGCGGACGCCTACGCGGTTGCCGCGGCGGGCCGGGCGAGGCGCGCCCAGCGCAGAATGACGCAGACGAGTATCCCGGCCGTGACGACGAGGACGACGATGGCGGTGACGACGAGCGGCGCGGTTTCCGGCCATCCGGGGAGGTACTTCCAGTACAGCTCCCAAACGAGCGCCGAGATGGCAGTCACCAGCATGAACAGTGCCGGGAGCAGGATGAGCCAGACCGGCCGGGAACGAGCAAGGAGCCAACAGGTAGCAACAACCAGCGCCAGAGCGGCGAGAAGCTGGTTCGATGCACCGAATATTTTCCATACAGTGTTGTAGCCGCCGGTCAGCGCCAGCAGCAGCATGAGCCCGACCGCGATGCCGGAGTTCACCCAGTACTGGCGCAGGAGCTGCAAGGCCCAGCGGCCCGCCCCGCTCGTGCTGATTGCGGCCGCGGGGTGCACGGGTTCGGCGATCTCGGGTCGCTCGGCAGTCAGGCCGCCGGTGCCGATGAGTTCGGTCGTGGCGCGATCGTCCGAGGCGATGGTGTCCGGAACCTGCCGGGCAGCCTCGGCAAAGACGTCGTAACGTCCGAAGAAGGTGGTCCAGCCCTCCTCGATCATGTAACGCGTCAGCCGGATGGCCGTATCCAGCGTGGTTACCAGGAAGCCCTCCAGCAGGAGCATGGCGCCCAGGGCTCCGGCCCAAATCGGCAGGCCCAGCCCGACGTGGGAGGTGTGGCCGACGGCCATGGCGAAGGTCAGGACGGGGTTGCCGCCGCCGCCGTACAGGAAGCGTAGTTCCTCGTAGTTGATGCGGGAAAGGCCGACGAGCACGCAGCAGACGACGCACACGGCCAGGAAGCTCTCGAGGAGCATGGCGTAGTAGCCGACGCGGCGGGCGGCCAGTTCGTTCCTGAGTTGCTTGCAGGTGGTGCCGCCCGCGCAGAGGCTGTGAAACCCACTGACCGCCCCGCAGGCGATCATGACGAACAGGAACGGCCAGCCCGGGCCCAGGCGCGCCGAACCTTCCGTCCAGTTGCTAGGTGGGATCGTCGTGCCCTGACCAAACTCCCCGCCGCCGCGTACTGCCGCGGCCAGGAGTGCGACGACCAGGAAGACAATGCCCAGGTAGAGAATATGAACGTTGATGAAGTCGCGGCTCTGCAGGAAGAGCCAAACCGGCAGACCGGCGGAGATCAGGACGTAGCCGCTGATGAGCAACTTCCAGGTGAGCGGCGTCACGCTCATCGGTAGCACCAGCCCGACGACGATGGAGAGGATGCAGATAACGATCGCCAGCAGACTGCAGACCCAGACCGGCGTTCTGCGCTTGAGATAGAGGAAGCCGATCAGCGGAGAAAAGGCCGTGATCAGCACGACCGACGTGGAGGCAATGCCGCCTATCACCGCCTCGCCGTCCTGGATGCGGAAGAGTTTCTGGTCGGCCGGCAGCTTGAGCGTGTCCAGGGACACCATGGAGGTTAAGGCCAAGGCCGACAGGTCGAGGAACGCAGCGCACACGAGCACCAGCAGGGCCACGAGCAGCACGAGCATCATGACGAAGGCCGCGCGGCCCACGTAGCGCCGGGTGACGACCGCCAGGTTCTTGCCGCCTTCCCGGACGGCGATGTGGGTAGCCACGTAGTCGTGGACGGCGCCGAGGAAGATGCCGCCCAGCACAATCCAGAGCAGCGCCGGCCCCCAACCGTAGTAGATGGCTAGGATGGGGCCAATTATGGGGCCGGCGCCGGCGATTGACGCGTAATGGTGGGCGAAGACCACCGGGGTCTGGGTTGGCACGTAATCCCGGCCGTCGTTGAGGAGCACGGCCGGCGTCGGACGGTCGGCACGCTCGCCGAGAACACGGGCTATGACGGGCGCGTAGAACCGGCCGGCCAGAACGAGCAGGAGGCCCGCCAGCAGCATAATCCACAGCACATTCATGTGGTAACTCCGCGCGGCTTGCCGGGCCCTGTTCACCGACCCGGTAGATCCGACTATAACTCTCGGACGTAGTAGGTACAACCGGCTGCGGCCGCATGGCAGGACGCCGCAGCCATCGGCGACAGAGGGCTGCGCGGCTGAGAGGTTGGCGGCGACGGTCGCCGCAGCATCGTGGCCGCGCGGCCGTTTGGAGTGCGGTAGCGTGCAAGGACGGGAGGCGCATATGAGGTGGTACCGCTGGAAGCGCTACGTGGCGGCGTTGGCCGGAGCGCTGCTGCTGAGCTGGTCATTGGGCTGGTCGGCGGGCGAGGATGAAGCCAGGGGACCAGTGATCCCGCCGAAGGACTTGAGCGGCTTACGCCCCTGTGACGTCCTGCGCGTCGTCGCGCACGACACGCTGATCGTACAGGACGGCCAGCGCGGGCTGCGCGTGGCCCTGATCGGCGTGGCGGGTCTGCCGGCCGGCGAGGCGGCGGCCCAGGACGCCAACCGCTTCGCGCTGAACCTACTCAAGGGGGAACAGGTCTTCGTCCAGTACGAGTCAGACCCGCCGCAGCTGGACCTCTTCGGGCGCCACCCGGCATATGTATACCGTTGTCCGGACGGCCTGTTCATTAACCTCGAGTTGATAAGGCAGGGCTATGCGCCCGTGGATGCGCAGGCGACCTTCGAGCTGCGGCCGCTTTTCGAGCAGTTCGAGATGCGCGCCAAACAAGCCGGCAAGGGTTGTTGGGCATATGGGGGGATCCCCGCACCGACCGAGGCAGTCGCGACGGAGCCTGCGGCAACCCAATCCACGACTGACCAGGGGGCGGTAATCGTCTACATCACGGCCAGCGGTACAAAGTACCACCGAGCGGAATGCCGCCATCTGCGCAAGAGCTGTATCCCCATAGAGTTAAATGAAGCCCGGGCGCGCGGCTACGAGCCCTGCTCGCAATGCAAACCGCCGAAGTGAAAGGTTTCACAGACTCGCCGGAGCGGCGCCGCGCTACCGCGGGGCACGCTTCTGCGCGAACAGCCATTTCCACAGTTCGGGGTCGCCATAGACCCGGTCCCAGATGGCGTGGCCGCCGCCGGCATACTCGGTGTACTTGACGTTCCCGCCGGCCCGCCGAAGGGCGGCAACCATGTCGCGTGAGCGCTCCACGGGTACGGCGTCGTCCTTCTCCCCGTGGAAGCACCAGATCGGCACTTTCTTGAGGCGTGGAGCGATACGGTCCATGAGGCCGGTTTGTTCGTTCCATTCCACGAAGCCGCAGATTGGGACAATGGCCGCGAAATGGTCGGCCGCTTCGGCCCCGATCAGCCAGGCTCCCTGGCCGCCCAGGGACAGTCCGGTGAGGTAGAGGCGGTCCGGGTCGATCCGGTATTCCTGCGATGTGACTTCCACGCAGCGCAGGGCCAAGCGGGCCATGGGACCGGTCCACGAGGTCTCGGGCCGGCACTGCGGCATCACGACGATCGCGGGGATATCCTGGTGGCGGCGGCGAATGGCGCGTCCGATCCCGACGTCCGTCTGGAGGAACCCGTCGGTGCCGCGCTCGCCGGAGCCGCACAGCGCCAGGATGAGTGGCCAGCGTTGCTGGGTCGAGTAGTCAGGCGGCACGTAGACGCTGTAGGCGTACGTTTCGCCCTCGAACGTGAGCGTCTTGTAGAGAAACCCGCGGGCCGGTTCGGCTGGGGCGGCGGGTGTGCCCGGCTGGGGCATGGTCAGGATCAGGGTGGGCATGGCGGCCATCCACGGCAAGAGGGCTGTCATCCTGGTCTCCGTTGCGGTCCGGGCAGGATGATATACGAAGAAGGCGACCAGAGTGCCGCGGGGGGCCTTGTGGCGCGCGCCGGGATGGCCTAAACTTCCGACTTGGGCGGCCGGTCGGGCTTGCCGGGCACTCAGTCGCGCCAAGCAACGGGCGGGTTCAGGCGGCGAAGAGAACGTGCAGCGTCCGGTTGGAACGCGGATTGCGATGAGAGTAAGAGAGTCCCCTGCGGCCACGCGAATGCGGGGGGTTTTGCGTCGAACACTATGCCAGTTGGCGCTCCGGCCGCTGAATTTCACGCACAGGAGAAAAAGCAGATGGCGACCATGAAGGCGGTGGTCAAGACGAAGCCCGAGCTGGGTGCGGAGTTGCAGGACAAGGCGATGCCCACGCTCCGGCCGGACTGGGTGCTGGTGAAGGTGCGGGCGACGAGCATTTGCGGAACGGACGTTCACATATACAAATGGGACGAGTGGTCGGCCGGCCGGATCGGCCAGAAGGCCCTGCCGCAGATTCTCGGGCACGAGGTGGCCGGCGAGGTGGTCGAGGTCGGCCAGCATTGCCGGCGGATCAAGGTCGGCGATTACATCTCGGCCGAGACGCACATTTACGATCCCGGCGATCTGACGAGCATGCTGGGAGCCCTGCACGTTGGCAAGAACATGAAGATTCTGGGCGTCGATTTCGACGGCTGCTTCGCCGAGTACTTCGCGTTGCCGGAGTCCATTTGCTGGCCCAACGACCCGGCCATTCCGCCGGAAGTCGCCACCATCCAGGAGCCCTTGGGCAACGCCACGTACGCGGTTCTGGGTGAGGATGCCGATGTGGCCGGCAAGACCATGCTGATCACGGGCGACGGGCCGATCAGCCTGTTCGCCGCTGGGGTGGCGCGGGTGTGCGGTGTGGCCAAGATCTTCCACTTCGGCAAGTACGACGTGAACATGGAAATCGCGCGCAAGCTGGGAGCCGATGCGAAGCTGCAGGTATACACCAACAAGACCAGCGCGGCCGAGCGGCTGCAGTTCATCATGGACCACACCGGCGGCAACGGCGTTGATATCGCGCTGGAGATGGTCGGCTCGAACGATTCGGTGACCGACTGCTTCGCGGCGGTGCGCAAGGCCGGCCGGGTGACCGCCTTCGGCGTTGCCAGCCAGAACACGGTTCCGATCGACTACAACAACGGCATCGTCTTCAAGGCGTGCCAGGTGCACGGCATCAACGGCCGCAAGATTTTTGACACGTGGTATCGCAACCGGAACCTGCTCGCGGCCGGTCGGCTCGATCCGACCCCGGTCATCACGGACATCATGCCGTTGTCCGAGTTCGCCACGGGCTTTGGCAAGATGATGGAGCGCCCGCGGAAGAGCGCGAAGATCGTGCTGTTCCCGGACCAGGCCGAGTACCAGGCGGCTCTGAAGCGGCGGAAGTCCTAGCAACCCGGCCGGCGGCGCCGGCGGGCAGGAAGCGGTCAACGTAATCGGCAGGCGCCGCCTGCCGCGATAGTGGATGCAAGACCTCATCAGCAGTGACTCGATCGGAGCGACGACATGTACGGCAAGATGAAAGATGATCTTCAGAAGGAGCTCGCCGAGGTAAAGCAGGCGGGTTTGTGGAAGGAAGAGCGCTACATTCTCGGCCCGCAGGCGGCCGACATCAGCGTGGAGTATCCGGAAGGCGCGCCGAAGAAGGAAGTCATTAACTTTTGCGCCAACAACTACCTGGGCCTGTCGTCGCATCCGCGGGTGATCGAGGCGGCCCACGAAGCGCTGAAGACCCACGGCTACGGCATGAGCAGCGTGCGCTTCATCTGTGGCACGCAGGATATCCACCGCGAGTTGGAGAAGAAGATCGCCAGCTTCTTCAAGACCGAGGACACGATTCTCTACTGCGCGTGCTTCGACGCCAACGGCGGCCTGTTCGAGCCGTTCTTCAAGAAGGAAGATGCGATCATCACTGATTCGCTCAACCACGCCTCGATCATCGACGGCATCCGGCTTACCAAGGCGGCCCGGTACATTTACCAGAACAACGACATGGCCGACCTGGAGGCCAAGCTCAAGGAAGCCAAGGACGCCCGCTACCGCGTAATCGCGACCGACGGCGCCTTCTCCATGGACGGCACCGTCGCCCAGCTCGACAAGATCTGCGATCTGGCCGACAAGTACGACGCGCTCGTCATGGTCGACGATTGCCACTGCACCGGCTTCATGGGCAAGACCGGCCGCGGCTCGACCGAATACTGCAACGTCATGGGCCGCGTTGACATTGTCACTGGCACGCTGGGCAAGGCGCTGGGCGGCGCTTCGGGCGGCTTCACCACCGGCCGCAAGGAAATCATCGCGATGCTCCGGCAGCGCTCGCGGCCCTACCTGTTCAGCAACACCGTGTCGCCGATCGTCGTCAAGGCCTCCATCGCCGTGTTCGACATGATCACCGAGTCGACCGAGCTGCGCGACAAGGTCGAGGCGAACACCAAGCGTTTCCGCAAGGGCATGAAGGAAGCCGGCTTTGACATCAAGCCGGGCGATCACCCGATCGTGCCGATCATGCTCTACAACGCCAAGCTCAGTCAGGACATCGCCCGCGACATGTACGCCGAAGGCGTGTTCGTGATCGGGTTCTTCTACCCGGTGGTCGGCAAGGGCCTGGCCCGCATCCGCTGCCAGATGTCCGCGGCGCACGACTTCAAGCACATTGACAAGGCCGTTGAGGCCTTTACGAAGATTGGCAAGAAGTACGACATCCTGCACAAGACCAAGGAAGAGATCATTGCCAAGTACGGTGAGTAAGACCTGCCGTCCGGCCTGAGCTTGATCTACGCGGAACGCCCGGCCAATGCGGTCGGGCGTTCTGTTTGGGGCGGCGCCGCGGTTTCGTGACGCAGCCAGGCGGCAACCTGCTGGGCTGCGTCCGACCGGCTGAGTTGCAGTGCGGCCTGCGCCATGCGCGCGCGGTTGTCGGGGTGTGCCAGGTGCTCCAGGGCGGCGCGCAGCGGCGCGCTATTGGCCGCCGCTGTCCGGCCGTCGTCGATCAGTAGGGCGGCGCCGGCGTCAACGAGCACCTGGGCGTTGGCGTGTTGGTGGCGATCGCGATGATAGGGGTAAGGCAGGAGGATGGCCGGCTTGCCCAGCACGGTCAGCTCGGCCAGCGTGCCGGCTCCGGCGCGCGAGACGACCGCGTCCGCCGCCGCCAATGCGAGCCACATTTCGTGCGTGAAGCCGACGACGTGCACGGCCCCGCCGGCGGCGACACCATCTTCGCCGCAGCCGTACGCCGAGCGGGCCGCCGCGGCGTTGTCCGGCCCGGTCAGGTGCAGGAGTTGCCACTCGGGGTGGGCGGCAGCGAACGCCGGCCAGACCGCGTACATGGTCAGGTTGACGGATTGGGCGCCCTGCGAGGCCCCCGTGACGACCAGCAGGGGCCGCTGCGGATCTAAGCCGAAGTGGCGCCGCCCGGCGGCCCGGTCCGCGGTAGTGAACTCCGGCCGCAGCGGGCAGCCCAGCGTGCGGCAGTTCGTGCCGGGCGGGAAATGCTGGGCGGCCACGTCCCATTGCAGCACGACGAGGTCGGCGTGGCGCGCCAGGTAGCGGTTGGCACGTCCGGGCTTGGCATCCGGGTTGAGAATCGCTGTCCGGATGCCCAGTTTCCGCGCGGCGACCGCCGCCGGCCCGGCGGCATAGCCGCCCAGCCCGAGAACGGCGCGCGGTTGCGTTTGGCGCAGATACACCGTTGCCGCGGTGACGCTGCGCCGCCAGGCGAGCAAGAACCCGGGCCAGGCCCAGGGGCGGCCGGTCAGCGGCTGCACCGGCTGGGGGACCTGAGTAAACGGCGTATGCTCGAGCAGCGTGCAGTCCAGCGCGCGGGTAGTCGTGAAGAACGTGACCTCGGCGTCTGGCTCGGCGTGGCGCAGGGCCGCAGCCACCGCCAGGCCGGGGTATAGGTGTCCGCCCGTGCCGCCGCCTGCCAGAACGTATGCCGTACCCATTGCCATGCGGACAGATCACCGCAAACGCCGCGGCCGGTCAAGAGCGCCCCGCGCGCTGCGAGCGGCACAAGGTTTGGCGACCGGCCGGTCGGAGAGAACTCAGTCGGCCGGGGTGTACGGGGCCGGGTCGGATACGCCGACTGCGGCAAACGCGGCCAGGCGCAGTCGGCAACTGTCGCACCGACCGCAAGCGCGCCCCTGCTGGTCGGGGTCGTAGCAACTGCGCGTCAGGCCGTAGTCGACGCCCAGCGCCAGGCCGCGCGTGATGATCTGCGCCTTGCTCAGTTCGAGCAGGGGGGCGTGCATGCGCAGCCGACGGCCTTCGACGGCGGCCTTCGTGGCCAGATTAGCCATTTGCTCGAAGGCGGCGATGTAGGCCGGGCGGCAATCCGGGTAGCCGCTGTAATCGACCGCGTTCACGCCGATGAAGACGTCCGCCGCGCGGCGCACCTCGGCGAAGGCCAGCGCGTACGCGAGGAAGATCGTGTTGCGAGCCGGGACGTAGGTTATCGGAATGTCGGTGCCGGCCAGGTCGCGGTCCTTCGGGACGGCGATGTCAGCCGTGAGGGCCGACCCGCCGAAGACCCGCAGGTCGATGTCAATCACCTGATGCTCGCGGACGCCGGCGGTCGTGGCGACGCGGCGGGCCGCGTCGATCTCGCAGGCGTGGCGCTGGCCGTAGCGGAAGGTCAGGGCGTGCAGAGCGAAGCCGTCCGCCCGCGCGAGTGCCAATAACGTGGCGCTGTCGAGGCCGCCCGAGAGCAGGATGATGGCGGGCTGTGCGGCGGACATGCCCGGAGTCTACGCGATGATGGCCGGCGGCCGATAGCCCTCCGAACCGAGCGGCCGGCAAGCAGCAGCGCCGTCACTCGTTATCAGCGACGGCGGCCCACTCCGGATCGGCCGCGTTGACGCGCTCGATGAGCGTGGCTCGGCCGGTGTTGTTGTCCACGTCCACGATGACGCCCTGCAAGCGCGCGTCGCCCTTGGCCACCACGTAGGGGGTCGGCATGCCGGTCACCAGGGCGCGTAAGACCGCGTGCTTGTCGCGGCCCAGCACCGAGTCGTGCGGGCCGGTCATGCCGATGTCGGTGATGTAGGCGGTGCCCTTCGGCAGAATCCGCTCGTCGGCGGTCTGGACGTGCGTGTGCGTGCCGAAGACCACGCTGGCGCGGCCGTCGAGGTGCCAGCCCATAGCGATCTTCTCGCTGGTGGTTTCGGCGTGCATGTCCACGACGATGATCCTCACGTCGTGCGGGATGGTCGCCAACACGCGATCCGCCGCGTGGTACGGGCAGTCGCTGCGCACGTTCATGAAGGTGCGGCCCAACAGCGAGATAACCGCCACGCGGCCGCCCCCGCGCGCCTCAACTAGCGACACCTGCCGGCCGGCGGCCTCCGGCGCGAAGTTCGCCGGCCGCACCAGGCGGTCCTCCGAGTTCAGCAACGGCATAATCTCACGGCGCCGGTAGATGTGGTCGCCCATCGTGCATACGTCCACGCCGTAATGCCGCAGTTTGGTGTACATGGAGGGGGTCAGGCCGCTGCCGTCCGAGGCGTTCTCGGCGTTGGCGACGACGAAATCGACCTGCCGGTCCCGAATCATCTGGGGGATGACCTGCGAACAGGCGTGCTTGCCGGGCCGTCCGACAATATCACCCACAAGTAGCAATCGCATGTGGCCGCTTTCTAGCGCGGGGCTCGTCGGTACTGACCCGCGTAAGATACCAGAGTACTATACAGCGCTTCGGCGGCAGCGCCCCACGGGCATTTCCACTAACTTGGTTTTCTCGCGCTTCTGTCCCGGCGTCAGCAGGCAGGAAATGCGCGGGTGGACGGGACCGTGTCTTACGCGAGGCGGTCAGCGCGCCGTGGGCATTACTGCCGCGGCGTCGCTGCGGATCAGCGCGAGCAGGGCGGCGCTGTTATCCTGCCAGGCCTCGTGACAGGAGAGCATGTTGGGCAGTTCGAGCGTGACGGTGGGGACGGCCAGGTCCGCGCCGGTCCACGTGCCCAGGCTGCCGGGGGTGGGATAACCGATGTATTCCTGGACCGGGTAGCCGTTGAAGCCGGCCAGCAGGTGGGCCAGTTCGCGCGCCGGCCCATCGTAGTTGTTGCACTGGCGCCCGCCCGTGATGGCGTGCAGCGAGACGATGCAGGTCGGCCGCACGTACTCCAGCGCCTTGACCACAGCGCGGGTTTCCGGCTCGCTGGCCGGGTGAGTGCCGTGGCTGGTCCGGCCCGTGGCAGCGCGCCAGTTGCGGGCCGGAAAGTTGCGGTTGAGGTCAACGCCATTGGCATTGGTGCGCGTGCCGGCCGCCAGCCCGTCGGGGTTGACCGCCGGGAGAATGGCGACCGTGCGACCGGCGTAGGCATCGGGCTCGTCCCGCAAGTGCTCGATAAGCTGTTCCGCCAGGCAGGCCGAACTGGGCTCATCGCCGTGCGTGCCGCCCATGATCAGGAAGCACGGGCTGCCGGCACCGAAGATCGTCAGCGTCAGCGGCCGGCCTTCGACCGAACTACCCAGCCACACCTGGCGCTCCATGCCAGGTTCTGCCGGGAAGGGCAGCGGCCGCGCTTCAGCAGGAAGCTCGGGCGAAACGGGCAGCGCCGACCGCGGCGGCCCGGCCACGCGCTGGGCGCAGCCGACGCACTGAGCGGCGACGATTAAGCCGAACACCAAGCCACCCGCACGCATCGCTGTTAATGCCACTGCGCGTGTTCGATCGCTTCGGAGCGCAGCCCGTCCGGGCCCGTCCTAGCCTCGGGCCAGTTTGGCGTGGTCCGCTCGAAGTTCACCCGCCGGGCCTCGTCCCAGTAGCGGCCGGCGTTGAACTCGTAAGCGGCGCGCATGGCCAACTCGGCCACGAGGCCCAGCATGATCGAGAAGCAGCCGAGCAGGAAGAACATCAAGCCAACCAGCGGCGCCTTGCCCCAGAACGCCCGCCAGGCATCCTGCGAGTAGATGGCCTGCACGACGGCGAAGAGCAGGCATGCAACGGTTGCAGCCCACGACCATTTGGTGATCTTGCCGAAGAAGTGCAGCGGCTTGGTCCGGTAACGCTGCAGCATCCGCACCAGCACGAGGTCGAACAGCACTTTCAGCACGCGGTCGTAGCCGTACTTGCTGGTGCCCGCCGCGCGGGCATGGTGCTTGACCACTATTTCCGTTATCCGGGCGCCGTGCATGCTGGTGAAGACGGGGATGAAGCGGTGCATTTCGCCGTAGAGGCGCGCGTCGCGGATCATGCCGGCGCGGTAGGCCTTCAGCGTGCAGCCGTAGTCGTGCAGGCGGACGCCCGTGACACGGCCGATCAGGGCGTTGGCGACGCGTGAGACGCGCGTGCGCAGCCAGGAATCGTGGCGGTCGCGGCGCCAGCCACTGACGACGTCGTAGCCTTCTTCGAGCTTGTCCACGAGGCGTTCGATCTCGTCCGGCTCGTTCTGGCCGTCGCCGTCGAGCGGCACGATGACCGGGGCCCGGGCGGCCCAGAAACCGGCCATCAGGGCGGCAGTCTGGCCGTAGTTGCGGGCCAGGTGGATGACGCGCAGGCGGGGTACGGTCGTGGCCAGCTCGTCCAAGATCTCGCCGCTGCCGTCGCGGCTGCCGTCGTTGACGACAATCAGCTCAAAAGATCGGCGTTGGGCCGTGAGGGATGCGAGGAAGCGCGGGATGACCGTGGGCAGGCTCTCGCGCTCCTGGTAGACGGGTACTACGACGGAGATTTCGGGTCGCTCGCTGACCATTCGACTCATCCTCAAGGGTGCGAGGTTGCCCGGCCGGGCCGAGTTGGCCCGCCGCGCCTGTACCGCTGCGGCATTGCCCGGCTAGTATAGTGCCGCTTAGTAGGTTCTCACAACAGTAGAGCAGAGCGTGAAGGGAGACGTGCGCATGGTTGAGCCGATTGAAGTTGCCGTACTTATGGGAAGCAAGCGCGACTGGACCGTGATGAAGGCGGCGGTGGAGACGCTACGGGAGTGCGGCGTGGCCTGTGAGGCCCGGGTGCTCTCGGCTCATCGTACGCCGGCGGAGGCGGCGGAGTACGTGCGGCAGGCCGATGCGGCCGGGACGCAGGTGTTCATCGCGGCGGCGGGGATGGCGGCGCATCTGGCCGGGGCGGTCGCGGCTCACACGACGCGGCCGGTGATTGGGGTGCCGCTGGCGGCTTCCGACCTTAACGGTCTGGATGCCCTGCTGGCGACGGTCCAGATGCCGCCGGGCATGCCGGTCGCCACGGTGGCCATCGGCGCGCCCGGGGCCGTGAACGCGGCGTTGCTGGCCGTGTCGATCCTGGCGCTGAGTCGGCCGGAGCTGCGCAGCGCGTTGCAGGAGCGGCGTCGCAAGAACGCCGCGGAGATACTGGCGACGCGGCTGGAGTAGGTTTGGCGGCGTGGGGGCGGCGGCCTGGGTGGCGGAAGGGTTTCGGGAGGGCGGTGAATGGCGGTTGCACGGGGGCGGAGCCGGGGCTAAACTTCTGTCTCGGTGTGTTGCAGTGATAACACGACGCCCGCAATCGGCCTCATACATCCATACCAACCGTCGTAGTGCTTGGTGGTTGGTTCAGACGAATGGCCGCACGATGCCTGGGCGTGCATCGTAGCGTGCCGGCGCGTAGGTCGCGGCGGCTGACGGCCGCGCGCCGGATGTTAAGGAGAGCCCCTCGATGCAACAGTCAGCGTGGATTCTCAGAGGGTTGGCCTTGGTCTTTGCGCTCGCGGTGGCCGGCGTGGCTGCGGCGGAGGACGGGCAGTTGGCCAAGGCCCGGATGCTGTTCGAGCAGCAGGAGTATGAGGCCGCCCAGTTGGCCCTGGACGACGTGTCACGTGACGAGCTCGACCAGTCGGAGCAGGCCGCGTACGACGAATTGCAGCGCCGGCTGCCGCTGGCCCGGGCGGGCTTGCACCAAGCCACCCGGGACATGATCCAGGCCGGGCAGGACTTCGCGGCCGAGCGCTGGGATGCGGCCGAGCATTCCTACCGAGCGGTGCTTGACAATGAGTATGCGCTGGTGGTGATGCGGACCGAGGCGTCCGCCCGACTGACGCAGATTGATGAGAAGCGCCGCCTGGCCGAGGCCGCCGCGCCGACCGACGTGTTGGCGACCGAGCCGCCGCAGCCGCAGGGGGTTCCGGTGCAGCCGGTCGCACCGGCCGAGCCGCCGCCGCCCGGGTCGCGGCGTTTGACGCCGATCGACGAAATGCGGGGTCGTGACAGCCTGCTATGGCAGCGGGCCGTGGCCCAGGCGCAGGAGTTGGCCACGCGGGCGCGCGAGGCGGTCGACGGCGCTGACTACCAGTTGGCCCGGCAGCTTGCCGACATGGCATTGCAGAAGATCGAGGCGGCCCGCAGCTACGCCGAGCCGGCCACGAAGTACACGGATGCCAAGAGCAGCATCGAGCAGTTGCGGCGTGAAATCGCCGCGGCCGACGAAACCTGGCAACTGTCGCAGGCACAGCGCGAGCGCGAGGAGATCGCGGGGCGCGTCGCCAAGCGCCGCGAGTTGCAGGAGCAGCACCGGCTCGAGAAGGTGGAGCAGCTTTTCAACACGGCCGCCCAACTGCGCGCTCAGCAGCGCTTCGACGAGGCCGCCGAAGTTCTGCGACAGATTCTGCACATCGATCCGGGTAACGCTCGCGCCCGCAACTACCTGGAGATCGCCGAGGACTACGCCTCGCTGCTGCATCAGCAGCGCTGGCACGACGACGTAAGCCTGCAGTTTCGCGAGGCGATCGTCAACGCGCAGGAGGCGCTGATCCCCTGGGATTACGAAGTGCTGTACCCGAAGAACTGGCGCGAGCTGTCGGAACGCCGCAGCCGAACCGGCACAGGCATCGGGGGTGCCCGGGAGGATTCCGAGCTGAACCGCAAGCTGGACGAGATCCTGCCCGAGTTCCAGTTCGACGAGACGCCGCTGCATTCCGTGATTGGGCACTTGCAGGACGTGCAGCAGATCAACATCGCGGTGGACTGGGAGGATCTGACGCTCAATGGCATCGAGCCGAGCAAGCCGGTCTCACTGTCGCTGCGCGGCCTGCCCTTCCGCACGGTGCTCAAGGAGGTACTGGCCCAGGTCGGCGGTGAGACCGCGCTGGCCTACTCCGTTGTCGAGGGACTGCTGCGTGTCGCCAGCAAGGAGAAGCTGGATCGCGACAAGTACGTGCTGGTGTACGACGTGCGCGACCTGCTCATGAGCGCGGCCCGCTTCAGCAACGCGGCCCGGCTCGATCCGGGGGCCGCGCCGGTCGTGACCGGCCGCTCCCGCTGGAATGAAGGCAGCCTGTTCGAGTCGCCCGGCTACAGTGAGGAGCGCAGCAGCCTGCGCAGCGACGACAGCGACGAGATGGTGCAAGAGCTGATCGGTGTGATTCGGCAGACCGTGGCGCCCGATTCCTGGCAAACCAGCGGTGGCGGTGATGCTTCCATCCGCGAGTTGAACGGCCAACTGATTGTTTACAACACTTCCGATGCCCACACCCAGGTTCGCGGGCTGCTGGATCAACTCCGCGCCCGTCGGGCCCTGCAGATTTCCATTGAGGCCCGTTTCCTGGACGTGACCTCGAACTTCCTCGAGGAGTTCGGCGTCGACCTGGACTTCGTCTTCAACAGTGCCAGCGCCGGCTATGACCAGGCGTTTGGCAGTCAGGGTGCGATAACAGACCCCTTCTCCGGTGCCTCGGTCCTGGTCCCGCGGCCCTTTGGTAGAACGGGCGTACTGCCGGTTTCGCCCGGCTACGGTACGCCGATGACATCGGGCCCCGGCATCCTGCAGCCTTACCGGTACGCCGGCCTGGTGCCCTACACCGAGGGCATCGGCCCGCATATGAGTAGGATGACGCCCATTACGGCTCAGCAGGGTTCGTTCGGGCTGACCAATCCGGGCAACATAAACACGGCGGTTCCCGGTTCCTTTGCTGAGCAGGCGGTGAACTCGCCCGCCCTGAACATCGCGGGCTCCTTCCTGGACAACCTGCAGGTGGACTTTCTGATCCGCGCTACGCAGGCCAACCAGCGCTCCGCCATCGTCCAGGCGCCGCGCATCGTGATGGAGAACTGGTCGCGGACCTACATCCAGGTCGGACGCACGCGTGACTACGTTTCCACCATCAACGCGACCGTCGCCGAAGGGGCCGCTCTGGCCCAGCCGGTTACGGCGCAGGCCGCGTCCGGTACGCTCCTGAGCGTGCAGGGCACGATCAGCGCCGATCGCAGGTACGTTGCGGTGCGCGTTACGGCCCAGCAGTTGGGTGATCCGTCATTCGAGCGCTTTGAGGTGACGCGTGCCGCCGGTAACTCGCCCGGCGTGTTCATCCAGCTTGTGGACCGCAGCTTCATCCAATTGGAGACGCAGGTGCACATTCCCGACGGCGGGACCGTCCTGCTCGGTGGGCTCAAGCAGGCCGGTGAGGTTGAGGTCGAGGCCGGCGTGCCCATCCTCAGCAAGATCCCGGTCATGAAGCGGTTCTTCAGCAATCGCACGATCGTCAAGGACACGCGCACACTGCTGATCCTCATGAAGTCCAAGATCATCATCCAGGACGAGGCCGAAGAGGAGGCCTTCCCCACGTTTAGCTCACTGGGTCGCGGCTGAACCAGGCGGCCGTGACAGCTTCGCGTCAGATAACAAGGCGCCCGCCGGCCAACTGCCGCGGGCGCTCCTTTTTCTCCATTCGCCGTTGCTGGCCGGTTCTCGTTGTCATCGCCGTGTTGGCCGGCGCCGGACCTCTGGCGCCCGCCCAGCCGCCGGCCGCCACGCGGTCCGGGCCGGTCCCGTTTCAGCCGGGCGTGTGGATTGACTGGCAGGAGCGCAGCGTCGTGGTTGCCAGCCGCGTCGTGCTGCGGCGAGGTCCGCTGGAGTTTCTGGCGTGTCGGCCCGGCAAGGAGCATGAGAGCATTCTGCGCCTGGAGGCGACCGCGACGCACGTGTACATGGCCCTCGGCCTGATCGCCTTGGAGCCCGGGCACCCGCCGCGCTGGAGCGGGGCGACCGACGGTTTCTCTGCGCCTGCGGGCGACCTGCTGGATATGACGTGCGTGTGGGAGTCCGCTGGCCGGGAGCACACCGTCGACGCCTTCGCCTGGCTGCGTGAGATCGAGTATGCCCGCACGCCCGTCAGCCGGCCCTGGGTCTTTGCCGGTTCGCTGCCGCGCGGCGACGGCACGTTGTCCGCCGACCACTCGGGCGTCGGCATCGCACTGGTCGACTTCTCGGACAGCCTGATCACGCTCTCGGCCGGCTACCCCAGCGACTACAGTGCCATGTGGGTCGAGGCCAACACGCCGGCCATCCCGCCCATCGATACGCCGGTGCGCCTGATTCTGCGGCCGGCCGCAGCCCGCGAACTGGATGTGCACATCGACTTTCGCGGCCAGGCATACGTGGACGACCGTTGGGTGTCGCTACCGGAACTGGCTGATCTGCTGAAGCTGGCCCGCCAAGTTGATCCCGGTCGCCCACAGACGATCCGCAGCGCTGGCGCGCTGCGCGCCGACGTCGCCCGCGTGCACCGCGCGTTGGAGCGGTTGGGCGTCGCACCGCCGGCCCTGCGTTTTGAGCCGACGAACGACCCCTCGTCGGGCGGTCGCTCGCGCTAACCCGTGGGCCGGCCGCCAGTACCCGCCGCAACGCACATCGTCCGCAATTTTAATTAACCGAAGGAGATTAAATGTTGAATATCATTCAGTCGTATTGAATAATACTCACATCAGGACACAATATGAGAGTGAACGACCGAGAAAAGTGGATTCGGCTGCTCAGCGAGGAGGACCTGGCGTTCATTAAGCGCTTCGTCCTGGCCTCGGGCTCGCTGAAGCAGATGGCCGCTGCGTACGGGGTGTCCTACCCGACCGTTCGGCTGCGGCTCGACCGCCTGATCGCCAAGATCGAGGTGGCCGATAGCGAGACCATTGGCAGCGAGTTAGAGGGCGTGCTGCGCGGGCTTTACGCCGAGGGCAAGCTTGACCTGGCGACGTTCAAGACGCTGCTGGCGGCCCACCAGCGCGACAAGGAGAATGGCGATGCGAATTCCAACGCTGCTGCTGACTAGTGCCTTGTTGCTCTGGGAGTCTCCGGTCCTGGGGCAGGAGACGCTGCGGGAGATTCAGTGGGATGCGGTCGCGGCGGCGCTGGCGGCCGACGCTACGTTGCTGGCCGCGGACAGCGAAACGCCCTTCGCGCGGCTGGAGATTCGCAATGACCAGCCCGCGGCGAAGACGGTGACCGTGCTGGTCATTGCCGATCCGGGCATTTCCGCGGCGCGCTACGCGTTGCGGGGCCGGGTGCGTTGCGCCGAGGTCGCCGGCAACGGATACCTTGAGATGTGGAGCGCGTTCCCCGACCAGCCACGCGCCTACAGCCGGACGCTGGACGCGCGCGGCCTGGCGCGCCCGCTGAGGGGGACGGCCGGCTGGCGCGAATTCAGTGTGCCGTTCTACTTGCGCGATGGCGGGGCAGCGCCCGTGGCACTGGAACTGAATGTGGTCCTGCCGGGCCCCGGCACGGTCTGGCTCGGACCGGTCCAACTCGTCCAGTACGACGGCCTGGCCGATCCGCTGGCGCCCACCGGCGCGTGGTGGGGGGCGCGTCACGCCGGATACATCGGCGGCATCGGCGGCGGCCTGATCGGCATGCTGGGCGCGCTGGTGGGGGTGCTGGCGGGGCTCGGGCGGGCGCGCCGCATGGTCGTGGCCATCTGCGGTCTCATGATCGCAGGGGGCGCGGCGGCCTTGGTCGCCGGGCTCGTCGCGGTGCTGGGAGCGCAGCCCTACGCCGTCTACTACCCGTTGCTGCTTGGTGGCGGGCTTTGCGCGTTGCTGCCGTCCGTGCTCCTGCCCGTCATCCTCACGCGCTACCGGCAAGCTGAGCTACAGCGCATGCACGCGCTGGACGCCGGCGCGGCCGGCTGATGCGCCCTACGGATAGATCTTGCCGAGCATGCGGGCGAAGGGAATCGTCTCGCGGATGTGCTTCAGGCCGCAGATCCAGGCCACGGTGCGCTCCACGCCCAGGCCGAAGCCGCCGTGCGGGACCGAGCCGTAGCGGCGCAGGTCGAGGTACCATTCGTAGTCGGCCGGGTTCAGCCCTTCGCGCTGGATGGACTCCATCAGCACGTCGAAGTCGTCCTCGCGTTGCGAGCCGCCGATAATCTCGCCGTAGCCCTGCGGGGCCAGCAGATCGAGGTTGTTGACCAGGCGGTGGTCCTGCTCGTTACGCTTCATGTAGAAGGCCTTGCAGTCGCGCGGGTAGTGCGTGACGAAGACCGGCCGGTCGTGCAGCCGGGAGATAATGGTCTCATCCGATCCGCCCAAGTCCGAGCCCCACTGGAAATTGGCGGCCAACTCCATGTGCTTGGGAATGTTGCGGATGAGCTCCTCGCGCTCAGCGAGCTCTTCGCGTAGCTCGATCACCTCCCGGGCAAGCTGCTCGGTCTTCCACTTCTTGGTGCCGGGGGAAGTCCGCTCGGCTTCCTTCTCGCTGATCACCCGGCGCAGCTCCGCGACGCGCGCCTGGTTGTCGGACAGCTCGCGCTCGAGCAATTCGCGGGCCCGTGGGCCGCGCAGCAGCTCAGCCGCCGCGCTGTAAGTCACGCGGCAGAACGGCTTCTGCACCTGCTCCAGCGCGCTCAGATCGCGGCCCAACGACTCAAGCTCTGAGCGGCGTTCCCGCAGCACGGTCTGCACCAGTTCATACACGAAGTCTTCCGCCACGCCGATCACGTCGTCCAGGTCGGCATACGCGATTTCCGGCTCGACCATCCAGAACTCGGTCAGGTGGCGGCGCGTCTTGCTCTTCTCGGCCCGGAAAGTCGGACCGAAGCAGTACACCCGGCGGTGCGCCATGCAGGCCGATTCCACGTAGAGTTGCCCGGTCTGAGCCAGGTAGACTTCCTCGCCGAAGTAATCCACCTTGAACAGCGTCTGCGAGCCTTCGCCGGCGGCGGGCGCGAAGATGGGAGTGTCAATCAGAATGTAGCCGCGGTCGTTGAAGTAACGGCGGATGGCGTCGATGACCGTGTGGCGAATCCGCAGGATGGCCCACTGCCGGGCCGAGCGGAACCACAGGTGCCGGCGCTCCATCAGGAACTCGATCCCGTGCTCCTTGGGGGTAATCGGGTAACCCTCGGCCGCCTGCACGATCCGGAGCGCACTGACCGCCAGCTCATGCCCGCCCACGGACCGCTCGTCCTGGCGCACGAGGCCGTCAACTTCCAGAGCGGATTCCTGTCCCAGGTGGCGGGCGGCTTCGAACTGGTCCGCCAGGGCGTCGGTTCGCTCCAGGACGCACTGGCACAGGCCCGTCCCGTCGCGGACGATCAGGAACAGCAGCTTGCCGCTCGAACGGCTGTTGTAGAGCCAGCCCTGAAGTGTTACCGTTTGCCCGACATGATTGCCCAGATCAACTATCGTCGCCCGCGTGGCCATTGCGCGTGTTCCTTTCTCCTGCATGCCGAGAAAACTGCCAGTCTACGCGGTTTGGCTGACAAAGCCAAACCACGGTCGTTCGCCCGACCACTACTCGCTGCGGCGCTCCTTTGCGGCGCGCTGTGGGCCGGCAGCGGCTGTGTGGCTACCAGTGTGCCGCCGACCGTGCGCGTCCGCGTGACGGGCGCGCAGATCGCAACTGAGCTGGTCGAGTCCTGGCTGAAGCGGGCCGATGCGTACAGCTTCCAGGTTACCCGGGCCGTTAACCCGACCTGGTCGCAGGTCGGATTCGCCGCCCTGGCGCGCGGCCAATGCGACCTGGCCTGCACGGACCGGCCCATCGAGCAGCGCGAGCTGGACCAATTCGGCGACCTAGAGATCCTGGGCTACCGCGTGGCGTTTTACGGCTACGCCCTCTACGTCCACCCCGATAATCCGCTGGACAGCATCTTTTCCAAGCACATTAGCCTGGTATTCAAACGCCAGGTGACCGACTGGAGCGAATTGGCCGGTCCGGACAGCCCCGCCCTGAGTGGTCCGATACGTCTTTACGGGCCGCCGAAGGTCTCGCGGGGTGGCGACATCCTCATGCGTCAAGCCAACATCTGGTTTGCCCAGCCTACCTGGGAGGTCCTGCCGACCGACCAGGACATCGTGAATCGCGTCGCCGCCGACCCGCTGGCCCTCGGCTTTGCCAGCATCGGGTTCGATCAGGAGACCCGTTACCTGGGTCTGCGCATGCAGCGGCGGTCCAAGCCGGCCTTCCCGTCGCTGGAGGAGATCGAGACCGAGCGTTACGGCCTGGCGAAGGTCGTGTACGTGTATTTCGTGGCGCCGCCCAACCCTGCCGTGTCTGCGGCCCTGGAGCATCTGTTCAGCAAGCGTGGGCAGCAGGTCATGGAAGAATCCCGCATCTGGCCCCTGCCCTGGGACCGTGCCCCCGTAGCGCCGCCGCCATGACCCCGCTGCGCATCCGGAGTGTGCAGGCCTACCGGCTGGCGATTCCGATGCGGACGCGCTTCGAGCATGCCGCCGCGGCCCGGGACACCTCCGACCCGATCATCGTGCAACTCACGGCCGGGGCCCCGTACGCCCAACATGCCGGCTTCGGCGAAACCCTGGCCCGCCCATACGTTACCGGCGAAACCGCCACTTCCGTCGTTGACGACATCAACAACCTGTTTACGCCGCGCCTGATCGGCTTTGCCCCGCAGAGCTTCGCCGAGGCGCTCGAGTTCATCGAGGCGCTGCCGACGCAACTGAGCGGGCGAATCGTGTCGGCGGCGCGGGCGGCCGTCGAGCTGGCCCTCCTCGATCTGGCCGGGCAAGTGTTTCGACGCCGGCCGGCGGACGCGGCCGGCTGGCTGGGACTCCCCGGTTTCGGTTCGCCCGGATGCCTGCCGACCGCCCGCTACTCCGGTATCGTCATTGGTCAAACCCCGCGCGATGTCACCCGGCGGCTGCGGCTACAGCGGCTGTTCGGCTTGCGCGATTTCAAGCTGAAAGTTGCCATCCCGGGCTGGCAAGAGCGTCTCTCCGCCGCGCACCAGGTGCTGCGCCGGCGGTTGGAGCGACGGGAAGTGACCTTGCGCGTGGACGCCAACGGCGGCTGGTCGCTGGCCGAGGCCAATGAGGCCCTGGCCTTCCTGGAGCGCCACGGCGTATGCGCGGTGGAGCAGCCGCTGAGCGAGGCGGCCGACGGTGACCTGCCCTGGCTGGCCGCGCAGACCGGCTGCGACCTGGTGGTGGACGAATCATTGATTACGGTGGACGATGCGCGCCGGCTGATAAATGCGGGGGGCGTGCGCGTGTTCAACGTCCGCATCGCCAAGAACGGCGGTCTGCTGCCGGCCCTGCGCATCGCGTCCCTGGCGTTGGGCGCCGGCTGCGACGTGCAGCTTGGCTGCCTGGTTGGTGAGACGAGCATCCTGTCGGCGGCCGGTATGGCCTTCCTGGAGGCCTGCCCGCGCGTGCGGTTCGTGGAGGGGGCTTTCGGCAGCTTCCTCATGCGGGCCGATGTTGTTCGCCGGCCGATCCGCTTCGGCTATCGCGGGCGCGTCCGGCCGCGGCGATCCTTCGGGTTGGGGGTGGAGGTTGACCCAAGGGCGCTGGCCCGGCTGACCGTGGCGCGGTCGCGCTGCGTGCAGTTGTAGCGGTTGGTCGGCATGCTCCTGGCGGCCCGGCCGCCGCCCGGGGACGGGTAGCGCGAATCCAGGCGGGCAGGCGGTTTCCCGGACCTTGCGGCTGTTGGCAGACGCGACGGCAATCGATAGGATGAGTGGAATGTTGCGTACTTGGGCGGACAGAGTGGCGCGTTTGGCTGCCGCGGCGGGTTTCCTGCTGCTGCTGGTGGCCGAGGCGAAGGTTTGCCCATGGCTCCTGTTGTTGCCGGTTGCGTCGGACACGCCCCATGCCGAGGCGGAGCGATCAGAGGTCGCCGCGGCGCCGCTGACGGAGGAAGGCGAGCCGGTCGAGCCTCCGGAGCAGCAGGCGGTCAATCTGGCGGCCTGGCTGCCGGACGTCCTGCCGGTCCGTTGGCCGACGCACTGCAGCCGGGTGGCGCAACAGGAACTGGTCGGCCCGCGCGACGGTACCGTGGCGTGCGGCCCGCTGCATCTCTCCGGCCAGCAGACGTATCCGGCCGGCGCGGATGACCCGGGCGCACCCTGGCATGCCACCCTGCAACTGCTGCCCGACCCGGTCTCGCGGCCGGCACAGCCGGGCTGCCAACGGATACAAGACCCCGCTATCAGCATCTTCTTGCAGCGCACCGGGCCGCCATTGGCTTGATGCCCCAATCACCGTACCGGCGGGCGGTTGGCACGGCGCCGGCGCCTGCCCCATTGTTCTTGGCACTCAGGCCTGGTTTGCTTTTCGGCTGTCTGACGAACGTGCAGTGAAAGGAACGTTATGTGGGAGAAGAATGTCGGTCAGCGCGTCGTGCTGATCCTGGTGGTGCTGCTGGCTGCCTTGGCGTTGATTCGGGATCCGCGCAACACGCTGCGTCCCGGCCTGGACATCGCGGGCGGTGTGTCCCTGGTCTATGAGATTGACGATCGGGGCATGGAGAATCACCCGAACCTGGCGGAGGAGATGAAGCGGCTGCTGCAGCAGCGTGTGGATCCGAAGGGCGTTTACGACTTGACTTGGCGCGTGCACGGACGCAATCGCCTCGAAGTCCAGATGCCGTTGCCGCCGGCCCGCGTCAGTGAATTGCGCCGGCAGTACGCCATTGCCCTGGATGAGTTGTTCGCGGTCGCGATTACGCGCGGGCAGTTGGAGGAGGCGCTGGCTCGACCGGCGGCGGATCGGCCGGCCGCGCTGGACGAGTTGGCACGCGGGTCCGCGGAGCGGCGCATGCTGGCCGTCCGCGCCGCCGCGGCCTACGACGCCTACGTGGCCGCCTTGGAGGCCTATCGCGCGGGTCCGGCCGAGCCCGAGCCGGCGGAGTCCGATCCGACCGACCCGGACTCGGTAGCGACGACGCCTCCGGCCAAGACGCTGGCGGATCTCGAGTTTGAGCTGCGCGACGCGGAGGAGGCCCTGGAGGATGCCTACGAGCGGTTGCTGGCAACCAACATGGACCGCGATCACGTCATACGACTGCTCGAGTTGGACGAGAATCTGCAGGTCCGCGACGACGGGCTTGAGGAATTGAGCAAAAAGCATCCGGAACTGGCCGACAAGCTGGACGCCGCGGTCGCCGCCTACGATGCGTGGCGCAAGCACAGGACGCAACTCGACGGTCCGGCGGATCTCCAGCGCCTGGTGCGCGGCGCCGGGGTGCTCGAGTTTCGCATTCTGCTCCGACCCGACCCGCAGAACCCCACTGAGTTCGACAGCTATCGCGCCGACCTGGCCGAGCGCGGGCCCAGACCCGTGCCCGGCAAGCCGTATGGGTGGTTCAAGGTTGATAATCCGCAGAACTTCTTCGGCCTGCGAACGCTGGGGGAATTGGAGCGCTTCGATCCGCGCAGCGACCCGTCATTCGTGGCCGAGAAACTTGGTAATGAATACTACGTGCTGGCGAAGCTGTCGCCCGAGGACGGGCTGCTGGCCGCGAACCGGGATTGGCAGTTGCAGGGCGCCCGCGCCGATCGCGATGAGCATGGCCGCCCCTGTGTGCACTTCCAGCTCGACGTGGTCGGTGGGTCGCGTTTCGAGAACCTGACGCGCCGCAACATCGGTCAGCCGCTGGGCATCCTGATGGATGACATCGCCTATTCGGCCCCCAACATCCAGACCAAGATCGGTATGCAAGGGCGCATCACAGGCGACTTCAGCCACGACAAGGTCAACTATCTGGTCCAGACCATGAACGCCGGTTCGCTGCCCGCGCGCCTGAAGGACACGCCCATCTCCGAGCGTACCATCGGCTCGTCGCTGGGCGAGACCAACCTGACGTTGGCCTTCCGGGCCGGCGTGATCGGCGTGATCGTCGTCGCGCTCATCATGGCGGTCTACTACATGAGCAGCGGCCTGGTCGCCAACGTTGCCCTGCTGCTCAACATCGTGCTCGTGCTGGCCGTGATGGCGCTGCTGCAGGCGCGCATCACGCTGGCCGGCATCGCCGGCATAATCCTGACGATCGGCATGAGCGTCGACGCCAACGTGCTCATCTTCGAACGCATGCGCGAGGAACGCGAACGCGGCTCCTCGCTGCGGCTGATCATCAAGAACGGCTACGAGAAGGCCCTCTCGACCATTATCGATGCGAACATCACCACCATGCTGACGTGCGTCATCCTATACTACGTCGGCAGCGAGGAAATCAAGGGCTTTGGCCTGACCCTCGGCTGGGGCATCGTGATCAGCATGTTCACGGCCCTGTTCGTCACCCGCACAATCTTCACGCTGCTCATCAAGTTCGGCGTGCTCAAGAGCGTCCCGATGCTGCGTTTGATCGGCGTGCCCCGCGTCGACTGGTACGCCAAGCGGAAGTTCTTCGTTCCCCTGTCGGCGATACTCGTCGTCACCGGCCTGGGCCTGCTGATCGAGCGCGGCCACCGCAATTTCCTGGACGTTGAGTTCCTGGGCGGCGTCAGCGCCGAGTTCGAGCTGCGCCCGGCCCCGGACGGCACGCGTACCCTGGACGACGTGGCCATTGCCGGACTGCTGCGCACCGTCGGCCAGACCATCGCCGCGGACGCCGACAAGCTGGCCGCGGCCGAGGTGGAACCCGTCGCGGGCCTGGCCAACGCCTTCCGCATCCGCGTGCCGGGCGTCCCCAGCGAGCGGTTGGCCGCCATGCTGGCCGAGCCGCTGGAGGAAACGAGCGCCAGCAAACAGTGGCGTTTGCGCCGCGACGGCCTGGACCGCCACGGCGAAGAGAACGTGGTGACCGTCCGGTTGCAGGGCGACGTCAGAGCGGACGATTTGCAGGTCTTCCTGCGCGGCCTGCCGAGCGTAATCCGCTCGGGCGGCAACAACATCGCCGCGGCCAGCGTTCGCTCGATTGTGGAGGCCGGCTTCGACGTTCAGGTCAGCTCTTTCTGGAACGTGACAACCACGGAGAAGAACCGTGGCCTGGTGCAGCACGCCCTGGAGGAAGCCCTCGGCGATCACCTTGAGCGTCAACGGCGCGTTGACCACGTCTTTCGTGGCGACGAGCTCGGCCGGCCCTTCCCCATTGCTGACCGGCGCCTGGAGAATGTTATTGCCATGCGGGATTTCCCGGCCGGCGTGGCGGCCGAGCCGCTGACCGACTATCTCGGCGGCGCGGCCATGTACTTCGATGAGCTCGATCCGCCGCAGACCGTTGACCCACGCGTGGCCGGCTCCGTGAGCGACCGCTTGCGCAACATGCGCCTGCAGCCCGGCTACCAGGACTTCCCGTACCGGCGCTTCAAGGTCATCGGCGTGCGACCCGCCCTGGACGAGGACGGGCTGCCGCGCTACGACAGCGCCCAGAATCCCCTGTACCGGAGCATCGTGGTTGTGGTGGTCGACGAGGACTACCGCTTCTCCGACAACCCCGCAGCCTGGGCCAGCGACTTCGCCATGAAGGAATACGACCTGGCGACCGCCGCGCTGGACACCGAGCAGTCCCTGCGAAAAGTGTCGCAATTCAAGCCGCAGATCGCGGCCCAATCCACGCAGCGGGCCTCGCTGGCCCTGCTGCTTTCCTGGAGCATGATCATCGGCTACCTGTGGATCCGGTTTGGCCGGCCGGCCTACGGCGTGGCCGGCGTGGCCGCCCTGATTCACGACGTCTGCATCGCCCTGGCGTTCGTTGGCATCAGCGGCTTCATCGGCGGCCGGGGACACCCCATTGGAGCGTTCTTCCTGATCGACGACTTCAAGATCGACATGACGATCGTGGCCGCCTTCCTGACGATCGTCGGCTACTCCATCAACGACACCATTGTCGTCTTTGACCGCATCCGTGAGACGCGCGGCCGACTCGGCCACGTTACGCCGGAGATCATCAACAGCTCCATCAACCAGTGCATGTCACGCACGTTGATGACGTCCGCCACGACGTTCATCATCCTGCTGATCATGTACATTTTCGGTGGCAGCAGCATCCGCGGCTTTAACTTCTGCATGATGGTCGGCGTCCTGACGGGCACCTACTCGTCAATCGCCGTCGCCGCTCCGTTGTTGATGGTCCGCCTGAGCCGCGAGCCGCGGCCGGCGCCGGTACCAGCCTCAGCATAGTTCGGCGCCGGGACTCGTCGCCGGCGGCCAGTCGGGTATAATGCTGTCCGGTCTGCGGCGCGGGCCGCGGGCCGGACAGCCTATTTTCTGTCGGGACACTCCGATGCGCACCGAAGTCAAAGCCGGACTGGTGATTGGGCTGATCATGGTTGTCGGCGTCGCTTTCTACGTTTTCAACCGCGGCGCGGGCTCCCAGCAGGCCGACCACATTCCCTGGGAACCCAAGGCCGCTGACGACGCCAGCGTGTCGCGCACGCCGGCGCCGCCGCCCGCGACGCCGGCCCCTTCGGATCGGACCGTGGCGGCTCGGCCTAAGGCGCCTGGGCCGCGCGAGCGCGGCCAAGCCGCGCCGCGGCCGACCGAGCGCCCGACCCGCACCATCACGCAGCGGCCAGCCACCACGACACCGGACAGCCCGGCTGCCCGGCCGGAGCCAACGCCGACACCCGGACCGAGCGTCCTGACTCCGGTCAGCGCTGCGCCGACCGCCCCGCCGGCCGTCGCGCCGAGCGTCGCTGCGACAGAGCAGCCGGCGCCGGCCGTGACGCCGACCGGTCCTGACCTGCCCGAAGTGCTGGAACCCCGTCCGGGCGAGCCGTCGCTGCCTGCGCCGGTCCCGCCGACGGTAACCGCGCCGGATGTCCAGCCCGCAGAATCGCCGCCGCCTGCACGCACTGACCCGGTCCCTGGCATCACTCTGCCGCCGCCCGCGCCCGTCACGCGTCTTCCCTCCCCGTTGGCACCTGACCCGGCCCGGCCGACGGCCACCACGCGCTACACCATCGAGCGTGGCGATACGTTGTCGTCCATCGCCCGCGCGCACTACGGCGACGACCGCCTGTGGACGCGTATCAGCGCCGCCAACCCCGGCATCGACCCCCAGCGCCTCAAGATCGGCGAGACCATCACGATTCCGCCGCGCGAGCCGGCGGCCGCGGCAACCCCGACTACCGCTGCCGCGCAGCCAACCCCCGCCCCGACACCCGGCGCGGCCGGCCCGACCTACGTTATCGAGCATGGCGACACGCTCATCAGCATCGCCCGCAACATTCTCGGCTCCGGAGCGCGCTGGCGCGAGATCTACGAACTCAATCGCGACCGCATCGCCGATCCGAACATCGTGAAAGTCGGCGTCGAATTGCGCATGCCTCCGGTTCAGCGCAGCACCACGCCCCGGCGACCATAGTACAGCGCGCCGATTCTGGACCGTTCGACTCCGCAGGGATGGCTGCCCAGGCTTCGGGCACCCGGCGTCGCATTGTTCTCTTGGACATCAACCCCCGAGTTGCCCCAGCGCTTCGGTCCAGTTCGTGAAGCGGATGGCGCGATCGTCGATCCAGACGTCGGCGACCGGCTTGCCCATGTGCAGCCCGTCATAGGCGAAGCCGTGGTCGTCCAGCCACTTCTTCGTCACCCGGTATTCCGGCCAGTTGCGGGCCGTGTAGATGATCACCGTGTGCCCCGCCGCGCGCAGTTGTGCCAGCGCCTCGCGCGCCCCCGCCAGCGGCTCGGCCAGCGGCCGCTCGAACGTGCGCTCCTCCGTGCAGATCACGCCGTCCAGGTCAATCATGATCGTCTTCGGCCGACTCATGCCCGCTTCTCCTTAACACGGCGGTTGTGCGCCGGCCCCGCCGCCGGCCGGGGTTCGCCATCGCCGTTCGGCGACCGCGCCGCTTAAGTTTGACGCCTGCCGGCGGTTTTTGCCACCATCTGCCGCCGATCCGCCTGATGGGGCGATAACCTACCGGACCACCCTGGTGTCGGCCGCCTTCCTCAAAACACGCCCAGCGCCGCACTAAGCCCCGGTCGTTCACAGTCCGATACGAATCGGCAGTAGCGGACCGCGCCGCTGCTTTATCAGCAACGCCGAATCCCCGGAGCATTGTGCGTGGAACGTACGGACTGCCAGCCTCTCAAGCCACCCGCCCGCAGCCCGGTCGAGCCCAACCTCAGGCTCGATTGCCGCCGCTATCGCGGTGACCGCCCCTGTGCCGCAGGCGTCCAGGGCGTCTGTCCGGCCGAGTGTGGCCAATACAGCCCGATGGGCCACCGCATCCTCGTAATCAAGCTGGCCGCCCTGGGCGACGTCATTCGCACGGCGGCCTTGCTGCCAGGGGTGAAGGCGTCCTGGCCGACGAGCCACATTACCTGGGTCACCCGGCCGAACGCCGTCCGCATGCTGGCCAATCACCCGCTGATTGACCGCCTCTTGCCATTCGATGCCGACTCGCTCTGCCACTTGAAGTGCGAGCAGTTCGACCTGTGCCTGAGCCTGGACAAGGAGCCGGCGCCCGCGGGACTGGCGATGCGGGTCCGCGCCGCGGAACGCCGGGGGCTGGGCCTGAGCCGTTACGGCACGGTCTTCCCGCTGAACCCCGAGTGCGGGCCCTACTTCCGACTGGGTCTGGACGACGACCTGAAGTTCAACCGCAACGCCGCCAGCTACCAGCAGCTCATCTACGCGGCCGTCGGCCTGGATTACGTCGGCCAGCGCTACCGCCTGTACCCCGGTCCCGCGCATCACCGCCAGGCACGCCGAGCGTGGCAGCAAGTCGGCGTCCGGGCCGGCGAGACGGTTATCGGGCTTAACACCGGCGCCGGCGACGTCTTCGCCAACAAAACCTGGCCGCCCGAGAAATTCGCCCAGTTCGCCGAACTGCTCGTACGCCGCCACGGCTGGCGCGTGGCCTTGCTCGGCGGCCCGCGCGAGGACGAGATCAACCGCCGCATCGCCGACACCTGCCGCGACCTGACGCTGCCCCGCGACGGTCGGGCCGCTCCCGCCGTGCTCAACGTCTGCGCTGATGCCCGCCGCGCCGGCATCAGCCTCGACGAACTCGGCTTCGTGGCCCTCCTGGCGGGCTGCAGCGCCGTGGTCACCGGCGACACGATGGCCGTGCACGTCGCAATCGCGATGGATGTCCCGTGCGTCGTGCTCTTCGGCCCCACCTGCGCGCAGGAAATCGACGTCCACGACTGCGGCACGAAGGTGGTGACGACGCTGCCCTGCGCGCCCTGCTATCGCCGCACTTGCGATTTCTCCCCCAATTGCATGGACGACATCACGCTCGAACGCGTGCTGACCGCCGTCGAGCGCTGGGTTCGCCAGCCGCGCAGTGCCCCGGAAACGGTCGTGCCGCTGGGCGTGTAGCACGCCGGCGACGACCAGCCGGCCGGCGTGACAGCCGCGCCGCAACCCGCGTATAATCCCGCCCCTGGTTAACAAAGAAGGTCTGCAGCGGCGGGTGGTGCGCGGTGATTATCACGATAGACGGCCCGGCCGGGTCCGGCAAAAGCACGATGGCACGTTCGCTGGCGGCACGCCTGGGCGTGCCCTACCTGGACACCGGGGCCATGTACCGCGTCGTCACGCTGGCCGCGCTCGAAGATGGGCTCGATCTGCAAGATGACGAGCGGCTGGCACGGCTGGCCGGCGGCGATGCTTACGAGCTCGAGTTCGGGCCGACGCAGGTGCGGGTTGCGCTGCGCGGGCGCGAAGTATCCGAGGAGATCCGCTCGCTGCGCGTCAGCAGCCACACGCACTACGTCGCCGCGCTGCCGGGCGTGCGCGCCGCCCTGGTCGAACGCCAGCGTCAGATTGGCCGGCGCCTCAGGCACTTCGTCACGGAAGGCCGCGACCAGGGCAGCGTGGCTTTCCCGGATGCCGACCTCAAGTTCTTCCTGGACGCCTCCCTGGAAACACGGGCCGCCCGCCGACTGCAAGACCTCCAGTCGGAAGGCGATGCTGTGACGCTCGCCCGGGTGAAGGAGAACCTCCGGATGCGCGACGAGACCGATTCGAGCCGGGCCGTAGGTCCGCTGCGGCGTCCCGACGGCGCCATCTGCATCGACACGAGCGGCATGTCAGTGGCGCAGGTGCTCGACTGCATGCTGGAGCACGTGGCCCGGGCCGGCCTGACGCCGCCCCATCAAACCGGCGGCACACCTGAGGGCTCTACGCCATGAGCGCCAATCAGCCTGCCGCCCGGCCGCGCGGACGCCCTGCCCAGCCGACCATGCGGCCCTGGTACCGCTTCTGCCGGCACGTCTGCCAGGCGCTCTACATTCTGCTGTTCCGCGGCCGCGTCTTCGGCACGCGCAACGTCCCGCGCGACGGCGGCGTGTTGCTGGTCTGCAACCACCAGAGCTTCCTCGATCCGGTGCTGGCCACGCTGGCGCTGCCGCGCGAATGCCACTACATGGCCCGCCACACGCTCTTCGAAGACCCGCGTTTCCGCCGGCTGATCGAGTCGCTCAACGCCTTCCCGATCAAGCGCGGCACCGCCGATATGGGCGCCATTCGGGAGACACTCCGGCGGCTCAAGGCCGGCCACCTCGTAGTGACCTTCCCGGAAGCCACGCGCACGCACGATGGCAGCGTGTCCGGGCTGGCCCCCGGCATCGTCCTTTTGGCCCGCCGCGCCGGCGTGCCGGTCGTGCCCGGCATGATTCTGGGTGCCTTCGAGTCCTGGCCGCGCCACGCCCGCTTTCCCCGCCCGCGCCCGATCATCATGGCCTACGGCGAGCCGCTCTCACCCGCCTTGCTGCAAGAGCTCGACGACGACACCTGCATCCGCATGGTGCGCGAACGCATCGTCGCCCTGGTAGAGCGCTATCGGCGCCACCCGCTCCTGGCCGAATGCCCGCCGCCAACCCATATCAGCGCCGGCCGGCGCGCCTAACGATCAGAGTCCGCGCTGACCGGCAGCCGGACGTCCGCCAGCCGGCGGACCAGGACGGCGATGACCGCCGCAGACTCGTGGTTGGCCTGCGTGTCCACGGCGTCATACGTATCGCCGGTCGTGTGGTAGTGTATGGCGCCATCCCCGACCGGGCCGGATACGACGATGCCGCACACGCCGGCGTGCACAAACGGGGCGTGGTCGCTCCAGTCCCCGCCGAGGCCGGGTACCTCGTCGGTGAATGCGTACCCGCGCAGCTCGGCCCCCAGATCGCGCAGGGCCTGCCTCACGCGGCCGGAGCCGGAGGTGGCGAAATTGCGGGGTGAGCCGGGCATGTCGGCGTTGACGATGGCGACCACGCGGTCGAGCTCGTCGGCGTGCCGGTCAACATAGGCATACGAGCCGAGCAGGCCCTGCTCCTCGCCCATGAACCAGATGAAGCGGACGGTTCGGCGGGGCTGCCAGCCACTGGCGGCGAGAGCGCGGGCGACTTCAAGGATCATGGCCGAGCCGCTGGCGTTATCCACGGCCCCTTCGGCCAGATGCCAGCTATCGAGGTGGGCCGACACGATGACGATTTCGTGCTGCCAGGGGCCGCGGCCGGGGATTTCGGCGCTGACGTTGCGCGGCTGGGCATCCCACGTCTTGGCTTCGATCCGCACGTTGAGGGGGACGACGTCGCCGGCCGCCAGGCGCGCGGCCAGGTTCTGACCGTCCGCGTGGCGGATGACGACGGCCGGCTCGGGCCGAGGCTGGCGGTAACACTGCCCGATAATGGGCTCGCGGTCGGGATTGCCCAGGAAGACCACGCCGGCCGCACCGTGCGCCACGGCCAGCTCGGCCGCGGTCCGGCGGCCGCGGCTGTGCACGAGCGCGAACTTGCCGCGCAGGCTGTCGCCGGCCTGCGCGAAGTCCTCCTCCGCGCCGGCGCCGACGTCGTACAGCTCGGCCGTGACGCCGGCCGGGGGCGTGCCGAGGGTGTAGTGCAGGGCGATGGCGACCGGGAGCGCCGTGGGTGGTTTGTCCAGCACGGTCACGCTGGCGGATGTGCAGGTCCAGGCCAGCACATCAAAGGGCTCGAAGCAGACGTTCTTCAAGCCGTAGCGGCGGGATTGGTCGGCGACGAACTCCTCGGCCGCGGCGGCGTTGGGCGTGCCGGTGAGGCGGCCGCCGGGTACGGACAGGGCCCGCAGGTTCTCCTGGAAGCGGCTGTTCATCATGACTTCGCCGATGATCAGCCGATCGAGTGTGGTTCCGGCGGGGGTCTGGCAGCCGAGCGCGGCGGCCAGGGTCAGAACGGGCAGCGTGAAGCGGATGAGCAGTCTGGGCACGCGGATCTCCAGCGCGTTGCGCGGTTGCAAGTCTGCCACCCCGGGGGTCGGATTGTACCGGACGGAGCGTCACGATTCACGGCCGGCGTTGACCGGGAGACCGTCTTCTCGCTAGGATCCACGGAATCGTTCAGGGCGGCGGCCAGGACCGCTGCGGTGTTTCGGCTGCAGCGTGGCCGGCGATGAGGGGTTCAGGACTTATAGCGGCGGATGAGCAGTATGATTGGGATTCGACGCGAGGATAAGAGTCGCTGGGAGAAGCGCGTGCCGCTGGTGCCGGAAGACGTCGAGCGGCTGACGCGTGAGCACGGCGTGCGGTTTGCGGTCGAGGCATCTGAGACCCGGGCCTACCCGGACAAGGCCTACGCGGCGGCGGGGGCGCTGGTGACGCAGGACCTGGCGGACTGCGGCATCATCATGGGCGTGAAGGAGATTCCGCCCGCAAAGCTTTTGGCTGACAAGGTTTACGTGTATTTCTCGCACACGATCAAGGGGCAGCCCGCGAACATGCCGGCGCTTCGGAGGATCCTGGAGCTGGGCTCGACGCTCATTGACTACGAGCGGATCGTGGACGACGAGAATCGGCGGCTGGTCTTTTTCGGCCGCTATGCCGGCCTGGCGGGGATGATCGACACGCTGTGGGCGCTCGGGCAGCGCCTCAAGACGGAGGGGATCGACAGCCCGTTTGCGAAGGTCCGCACGGCGCATGAGTACGATGATCTGGCGCATTTCCGCCGGGAGATCGTGGCGGTCGCTGAGGAGATTCGTAAGGGCGGCCTGCCGGCGGCGATTCGGCCGCTGATCTGTGGCTTTGCTGGATACGGCCACGTTTCGCAAGGGGCGCAGGAGATCTACGATCTGCTGCCGGTGCGGGAGATCTCGCCGGAGGAAATCGCGTCGGTCGAGCCAGCCGCGGACATCTGCTACAAGGTCGTGTTCCGGGAAGAGCACCTCGTGCGGCGCGTGGACGCGTCGCGGCCGTTCGAACTCCAGGAGTACTACCGGCAGCCCGAGCGATACGAGGCGGATTTCTTCCGGCACGTGCCGCATCTAAGCGTGCTGGTCAACTGTATTTACTGGGAGCCGAAGTATCCGCGGCTGATCACGCGCGAGCAGTTTGCGGAATTGCACTCGGGGTCGCCGCCGCGGCTGCGCGTGGTGGGCGATATCACGTGTGACATCGATGGCGCGGTGGCGTGCACGACGCGCGCAACCGACCCGGGTAGCCCCGTTTATGTTTATGATCCGGCGACGGGTGCGACGCGGGATGGGGTGGCGGGCAATGGGCCGGTGGTGTTGGCGGTGGATTTCCTGCCGTGTGAGCTGCCGGTGGACGCGTCCGCGTATTTCAGCAAGGTGCTGGCGCCTTTCATTCCGTCCCTGGCGGGCGCGGACTTTTCCGCAGCTTTGGAGGCGAGCGGGCTGCCGGTCGAACTGCGGCGGGCCACAATAGCGTACCGGGGCGAGCTAACCGAGCCTTACCGCTACCTGGAACAGCACTTGCATAGCGTGAAATGAGTCCGGCCGGCTGAAGATGCGCCCCGCTGGTGGGCCCGGCGACCGGTGGTTATCGGCGTTAGTTTGCACTCCTGAATTGAGGGAGGTCGTTCCCATGAAGAAGGTGCTGGTGTTGGGTGCTGGTCTGGTTTGTCGCCCGCTGGTGCGTTACCTGTTGGACAAGGGCTTTGAGGTGACGGTCGCCAGCCGCACCGTGAGCAAGGCCGAAGCGTTGGTCGCCGGGCATCCGCACGGGCGGGCGCTGCCGCTGCTCGCGGACGATACCGCCAAGCTGGAGGAGCTCGTCAAGCAGCACGACCTGTCAGTCAGCCTGCTGCCGGCGCCGCTGCACCCGGTCATCGCGGAGATGTGCATTCGCCACCGCAAGCACATGGTGACGACGTCCTACGTCAGCCCGAAGATGAAAGCGCTGGATAAGCCGGCCCGCGACGCCGGCGTGATGATCCTGAACGAGATCGGCGTGGACCCCGGCATCGACCACATGTCGGCCATGCGGATCATCCACGACGTCGAGCAGCGCGGCGGCAAGGTTGTGAGCTTCCGGTCGTACTGCGGCGGTCTGCCGGCGCCGGACGCCAACGACAACCCCTGGGGCTACAAGTTCTCCTGGAGTCCGCGGGCGGTGTGCACGGCCGGCAAGAACTCGGCCAAGTTCCGCGAGGACGGCAAGCAGGTGGATATCCCCGGGCCGGAGCTGTTTACGTGCAATCACCCCGTCAAGGTTGACGGCGTGGGTGAGCTCGAGGCCTACCCCAACCGCGACTCGCTCAGCTACATCGACGTATACGGCCTCGAGGGCATCGAGACGATGTTCCGCGGCACGTTCCGCTATCCCGGCTGGTGCAAGACGCTCAAGGCCGTGGTTGACCTGGGCATGCTGGACGAGACGCCCGTCACGTACCCGGCCGGCATGACTTTCGCCCAGTGGATGGCCGGGCTGATCAAGGCCGACTCGCCCGACAACATTCGCCCGAAGGTCGCGGCCTACCTGAAGATGGACGCCCAGGCGAATCCGCTCGACCGCATGGAATGGCTGGGGCTGTTCTCGAACGAGCCGCTGCCGATCACGGAGCGTGAGACGACGGCCCTGGACATTCTCGCGGCCCGCATGAACGAGAAGATGTCCTATCGGCCCGGCGAGCGCGACATGATCGCGCTGGTCCACAAGTTCGTGGCGAAGCTCAAGGACGGCCGCACCGAGCGCATCTCCTCGACGCTGATCGACTATGGCCAGCCGGATGGCGACAACTCGATGGCCCGTACGGTCAGCCTGCCGGCGGCGGTCGGCGTCCGCCTGATTCTGACCGGCGCGATCAGGGAGACCGGCGTGCACGTGCCGGTCAAGCCGGAAATCTACAACCCCGTCCTGGACGAGCTGGAGACGCTGAAGATCCGCTGCGTGGAGAAGACTGAACCCGCGTAGCGCGTGCCGGGATCCGCGGTTGCGGTCGGCCGACGTGGCCGGCCGCAACCGGCAATCAGCAACCTTCCAAGCGTCCGACCAGGTCGTCGAGGTAGTCGCCGGCGGCCAGCATGCGTGCCCCGTACCAGCCGAGCAGTTCCCCATCCACCAGCAGCAGACGGGCGTTCGGCACTATTGCCGCCAGTTCCGCGCAGTGCGTTTCGTCAAACGGGTAGGGCTCCGACGACAGCAGGACCGCCTCGGGGGCCAGCGCCCGCAGTTCCGCCGGCGACAGGCGCGGGTACCGCTCGGGTCGGTTGCCGGCGGCGTTCTGCAAGCCGATCTGCCGGAGCAGGGCGTCGATGTAGGTTTCTCGTCCGGCGGCCATGTATGGCTCCCGCCATACCAGGTACGCGACACGTTGGTCGGCGGCACGGCGCAGACAGGTGAAGCGCTCTGAGATGCGCTCGACGAGGTTGGCGGCCGGCCCCGTGCAGTCGGTCAGGTCGCCCAGCGTCTGGATAACGCCCAAGGCGTCCGGCACGCCACGCACATCAACGACGTACACCGCGACACGCTCCGCCAGCTTCTCCACGTCCGGGCGCCGGTTCTCCTCCTGGGCGGCGATAACCAGGTCCGGGCGCAGCTCCAGCAACGCCGGAATGTCCACGTTCTTCGTCCCGCCGACCGTCGGCACCGTGACGACGCCGGCAGGGGGGTGCACGCAGTAGACCGTGCGGCCGACCACCCGCGGCCCGGCGCCCAATGCAAAGAGCGTCTCCGTCAGCGATGGGCACAGGCAGACAATCCGCCGCGGCGGGTAGCGGAACGTCACCTGGCGGCCGAGCTGGTCCTCAATGGTGCGCCGCCGGCCTCGTGTCGCGCTCATGTCGGCGATTGTAACCGCCGGATGCTTCCCGGCGACGGCGGCCGAGAAACGCCGCCCACCTTTGAAACCTGCGGCGCCGCGCGTCTATAATGCAGTTCATGCGGCGAAGCGACCTGGCGAGTCTGGCGGCGCGATCGGCACCAACCGTGTTGTTTCTGGTCGGCCTCGCCGCTTGCCAGTCGGCCACGTCGCACCGTGAGCAGCTCGCGTTCGGCACGCCGGTTGACCAGGTCCGCGCGGCGGTCTGGCTGGCCGAGTCCGGCGACGCCGAGGCAGTACACACGCTGGTGGGGCTCCTGGAAGACCGCGATCGCACGGTCCGTATGTACGCCATATTGGCGCTGCGGCGGCTGTGCGGGGAGAGCTACGGGTACGAGTACTACGCGTCGGAGACCCAGCGCCAAGCGGCCGTCATGCGTTGGCAAACGGCCCTGCGCGATGGGGTCGTAACCCTGCGAACCGCTCCAGCCGGTGAGGGGCCGGACGCGGGTGCCGCGCCGCCACAGGACGCGGAACCAGCCGGGCCGGCGGCCGGCAGCGCAGCTCGGACGCAGCCGGTTGAGGGAGGGCAGTCTTGACGCAGCCCGGCTGCCTGGAACTGGAGCTGACGAGCGACCCGCCGGAGTTGCCGCGCGTGCGGGGCACCGTTCGGGATTGGAGCGCACAGCAGGGCTGGAGTGACGACCAGGCGGCCGAGATCGCCCTGGCCGTGGATGAGGCGCTCAGCAACGTGATTCGACACGGCTACTGCTGCGCGCCGGGCCAGCGGATTCTGCTTACCGCCCAGCCCATCAGCGTGCCGGGCCAAACAGACGGATTGGAGATTCGCATTCGCGACTTCGGCAAGCAGGCGGATCCGGACCGAATTCGCGGGCGACAGTTGGATGACATTCGGCCCGGCGGATTGGGCGTGCACATCATCCGGGCCATGATGAGTTCGGTCGAGTACCGGCCTGTCCCGGGTGGCGGCATGTTGCTGGTTATGCGAAAGTACAAGGACCACCGGGCGGCGTGCCCCCCCGAGGCCAATCGCCATGACTGATGAGCCCCAGCGTCTGACCATCGACACCGTCCGGCAGGCCGACCAGCACGTGGTACGGCTCAGCGGCGAGGTTGACCTGCGCAGCAGTCCGCAACTCCGCAACGTGCTCCTGGACGTGCTGGCCGCCAAGCCGCGGCGCCTGATAGTGGACCTGGCGCAAGTCGGCTACATGGATTCATCCGGGGTGGGCACACTGGTCGAGATCAAGCGCCTGATCGAGCGCGGCGCGGGTCAGATTGTGCTGGCGGGCTTGCAGCCGCGCGTGCGCAGCGTGTTCGAGATCACGCAGCTCGACAAGTTCTTCCGCATTGCCGCCAGCGTGGACGAGGTCGGCCGGGAATGAGCGGGCACCCGGGACAGGTTGCGCCGCGCTGGCGGCGCGGGCCGGAAGCCCTGGGCGCCGCGGTGCGCGGCCAGGGCCGCAAGCTGGGCCGGGCGGTTCTATACGTCGGCGGCATCATGCGCCTCCTGGGCAGCGCGGCCCGGCGAACGGTGCTGGCGCTCATGGGACGCGGCACGCGCATCCGCGCCAGCACGCTCACGCACCAGATGGTCCGCGTCGGCGTCCGCAGCATCCCGATTATCATGCTGGTGCAGGTCTTCATCGGCGTCATCCTGGCGCTGAACCTGGCGCCGACACTCAAGGACTACGGCCAGCTCGAACGCGTCGCGGACGTCGTAGCCATCTCGGTCTTCCGCGAGTTGGGCCCGCTGATCACTGCGATCATCCTGAGCGGCTTTGCCGGTGCTTCGATTGCGGCGGAGCTGGGGGCGATGGTCGAAGGCGAGGAGATCAAGGCCCTGCGTGCGCACGCGCTCGATCCCATCCGCTTCCTGGTGGTTCCGCGCATCATCGCCACCACGGTCATGCTCGTTGGGCTGACGGTCCTGGCGGACGTAGTGGGCGTCTTCGGCGGGCTGCTGACGGCCACGCTGGTGCTGGACGTCAGCGCGCGGATGTACATGGACCTCACCCAGGCGGCCCTTTCGCTGGGCGACTACTTCACCGGCCTGTTCAAGGCCGGCGTCTTCGGCACCATCATCGCCAGCCTGGCCTGCTACGAGGGGCTGAACGTGCGCGGCGGGGCCGAGGGCGTCGGGCAGGCCACGACCACGACGGTGGTCAAGAGCATCGTGGCCCTGATCGGGGCCGACGCGCTCTTCACGGTCGTCTTCTACACGCTGGGGTGGTGACATGCCGCTGGTGGTCGGCATTGACGAAGCCGGCTACGGGCCGCTGCTGGGCCCGCTCGTCGTGGGCGCCAGCGTCTGGCAGGTTGAGCCGCGCGCGGTCAACGCTGATTTCTGGCAGCGGTTGGATGACGTCGTCTGCCGCAAACCAGGGCGCCGCGAATGGCGCCTGGCGATTGACGATTCCAAACGCATCTTCCACCAGAAGCGCGACCTGGCGGCCCTGGAGCGGCCGGTGCTGGCCTGCGCCAGTGCGGCGGGCCTGGCGACCGAATCACTGGCGGCGTTCATCAATGCACTGGGCGGGCTTTGTCCGGGACAGGCCGACCCGCCGCCCTGGTATCGCGACCTGCGCCGACCGTTGCCGCTCGACCCGGAACGGTCCGCGTTCTCCGCGATTGCCGAGCGCTTGCAGCGGGCCATGGCGGCCGCCGGCGTGCGGTGCACGGCACTACTGGCTGAAGTGTTGCCGGAGAGCGTCTTCAACGAACGCGTCGCCCAGACGCGCAACAAGGCCGCCGTCTTGCTGGAGCTGGTCTTGCGGCTGATTAGCCGAGCCACGGCCCACGCGGGCGATCAGGACGTGTACGTATTCGTTGATCGCCTGGGCGGTCGGCAGGATTATCGCGGGCTGCTGCTGACGGCCTTTCCCGGGCGGCATCTGCACGTGCTGGCGGCGAGCGAGGAGTCCAGCCGCTACCGCCTCGCGACGCAGCGCACGGACTGGCTGGTCGAGTTCTGCGTCGATGCCGATCAGCGACATCTGCCGGTGGCGCTGGCCAGCATGTTGGCGAAGTACGTCCGCGAGGCGCTGATGCGCCAATTCAACGCATTCTGGCAGATTCTGCGGCCCACACTGGCACCGACGGCGGGCTACTACCAGGATGCCCAGCGCTTCCTGCGCGACCTGAAGCCCGTGCTCGCGCAGGCCAACTTGCCCACGGCGCGGTTTGTGCGGCAACGCTGACGGCCCGGCGGTTGCCGAACCAGCTAGGATTAGGTATCGGCAAGTCCGTCGCGCGGCAGTGTGGTGGACGCTGCCGTGTTGGCGGGCGTGGCGCATGAGTCGCCGCGCCGTAACCGAGGGACACACAGAGCGGTAATGATGCCGACTTCTCAGGATATGAGCGGATTTGGAAGACTGCCGCTACTTGGCCGGTCACTCCTGTTGGCGGGGGCCGTGGTTCTGGCGGCTGGTGTGGCGTGTTGGCCCGCGGCGGCGGACAACCGGCCGCCCGCCTCCGACTGGTCGCCCGAGGTTGGCGAAATCCTGACGCTGTACCACCGGGCTGACTACCCCGGGGCGCGCATATTGAGCCAATCGCTGCTGGGCCGGACGCGTGATGCGCAGGTCCGGCGTGACGTCGAGGCTTTGCAGGCGCTGCTGCTGTTGCGTGGCGATTCGCGCCAAGAGTGGCAGGCCGGTGCAGCCGAGCTTCTGCAACTGGAACAGGAGCAGCCCGGCCTGCTGGCGCGGCCGGAATGCAGCCTCGCCCTGGGGCTGGCGCGGCTCGAGCTGTACGAGACCGCCGAGGCGCTTGATCATCTGACGGCGGCGGCGGCGGGCTTCGCGGAGCGCGGCCTGTCGGACCGCGCGGCGGCGGCCCTGGTCGGCCTGGCACGGGCCTGGTCGCAACACACGGAGTGGCCGCTGACGCCGCGACACCTCGGCGTGGCGCGGCCGCAGGACTCGGCTGAGGCGCGGGAGATTCGACGGGCGCAGATCGCGGACGTCCGCGCGCGCGTGGCGGCGTTGGAAGGCCAGGCGGATGCGCTGACGCGCGTGGACTTCATTTTGGCAGAGGACTTCATCCGGGCGGGTGACCGCGCGGCCGACGGCTATGCGATTCTGGAGCGCATCGTGGCGGCGCCGCTGGCAACGCCGGCCACGGCCGATGCGGCCTTGCGGATGGCCGAGCACCACGAGCGGGGGCAGCGCTGGTCGGAAGCCCTGGCGCTCTACGGCCGGCTGGACCGGACGCAGCACGCGCAGACGGCGGCGCAGCGCAGTGCGGCCATCGTGACGCCGCAACTCGTCATCGCGGCCCCGGCGAGTGTGGGCACCCACGAACCCGTGCGCCTGAACGTGCGGGCGCGCAACATCGCGGCGGTTGACGTCAGCGTGCGGGCGGTGGCCCTGGGGAGCTGGCTGGCGGAGCGGCGGGGGCGCTACGCGCCGGCGCTGCTGCCGGAGGCCGGCTCGCTGCAACTGGCGCGCGAATTCGCCACACCCGCAGCACAGGTCGGCGCGTGGTGGGACAGCAACGAGCTGGACGCGCCATTGGAGTTTCACGCGCCGCCGGGTGCGTACGTGGTGATAGCGCGCGCCGTGGATTCCGCTGAGTGTGCCGCCGTGGCGAAAGAACTGGTGTTGGTGAGTGACTTGGTGGCGACCGTGGCGATGGGGCCGCAGGTGGCGCTGGCGTGGACTGAGTGGCGCGCCGCGGCGGGTCCGCGGCCGAGCGTTGCGCCGGCCGCCCGCTTCTGGATGTTCGGCTCGTTCGTCCCGGCGCCCGTAGAGTTCCGGGTGGGTGTGGCGCGCTTCGAGCTGCCGGCCGAGGCACGCGTAATGCGCGACAAGCGCTGGGTCTTGCTGGTGGAGGCGGGCCCGCACCTGGCCCTGTGCCAGGGGCAACTGCCTGGCGCCGCCGGCGCGGATGTAGTCATGGCGCTGACCGGCGGCCCGGTGACTCCGCTGGTCGGCGAATCGCTTGGGCTGGCGGGTGTGCTGCTGCCCGTCGGCGGTCAGCCATTGGCCATCCTGGCCGCGGGCATGTGGGTGCTCGAGGTGCGCGACGTGCTTGGCGAGGTAGTGCATAGCGAGCCGCTGCAAATCGACGCAGCCGGCGTGTTCGCGGCGAATATCGTCGTGACGGCGGCAATGTCCGACCGGCATCTGCACGTCGTCGTGCGGCGCGACGGCCAGGTGGTGGAGAACGTGCGCGGCCGGTTCAGCATTCGCGCAATCCCTGGCGGTCAGCCGGCCTTGTTCGTGCGGAAGCGCGTGCCGGCCCACCTTGAGCCGGGCACCAGTGAGTTTCGGGCCGAAGTGCGGGCGTGGTACCCGTGGGGCACGCCGATGTGGGATGCGCGCGCGACCTGCATGGCGCGCGACGTCGGCCTGCCGACCTCGGCAGGTGATCTGGGCTTGCAGCCGGGAGCCCTGAGTCCCGGTCAGACGATCGATGACCCGGGGCGCCCGGGCAGGTCGAGCGTGCAGTCGGGCCAACTCGATGAGACCGGCGCGGCGACCTTCCGCCTGCCGCTGGCGCCGCTGCCGTTCGCCGACGGGCCGGCGGCGATCGGCGTGTGGAGCCGCGTCTTCGGCTGGGAGGGCTTGCAGGAAGTCGGTTTCGGAGAGACCCTGCTGGCTGCGGATCCGGTCCACGTTTGGCTGCGGCTGGTGACGCCGGAGATTGACGCCGGCCAGGATTTCGCATTCGAGCTGGGATGGTTTGACCCGCTGCGGCGGGTGGGGGTGGAATGGCCCACGTTAGAGGTGCGGTCGGCTACGGGGGAAAGCACGCGGCTGGATCTGCACGCGGATGTCGGCGGACTGCGCAGCACGCCTTGGCGACCCCCGACGGCCGGTGAGCATACTGTCAGCGCCACGTTGCCGCGGCTTGATGATGCGCCGCTGCACGTCACCCGCACGTTCTCCGTGCCGGCCGCGCCGGAGTCCGACCGTCCGAGCGGGCTACGCGTAACCTGTGCGGCCCAGGCGCAAGAGGACGGCGACCCGGCCGGTGTGCGCGTGCAGCTTGCTGGTAGCTACGACCAGCCGCTCGCCATCATCGTGGCCGCGGCGGATCCGCTCGCCGTTCAGGTCGTACCGACGCTCGACGGCCACTATGAAGCTGTGTTGCCGGTTCCGGCATTGCCGGCGGATGCGCGCGTGCTGGTGGCGGCGTGCGGCGACGACGGTGCCCGGATTATCGCTGACGAGGCCATAGCGCCGGCGGCCGGCCATGAGTTGGAACTGCATCTCGAACCGCCGCAAGCCGCCCCGCTTCCCGGCATGCGCGCCGCCGTGCGGGTGCGCGGCACACTCGGCGGCCGGCCGGCCAAGGCGGCCGTGGTGGCGCGGCTGGTGCGGGCGGCTGATTCCGGGCAGATTCACTGGCTGCCGGGGCAGACGCGGCGCATCGGCTATGCGAGTGGTGGGCGTCCAACGCTGGCATCGTCGCAAACGCCTGCCGCCGGAGCTCAGCTTGCTGAGATGGTCACAGATGATGCCTACGCGGACCTGCCGCCGGCTCTGAGCGAGGCTTTGTATGCCGGCGAGTCGCTCTGGACCGCCGCCGCGCCGCTGGTCAACGGCGAGGCGGAGCTGCACCTTCCGCTGCCGACTCGGCCGGGAATTTATCGCCTGATTGCGCTGGGGCGCAGCGCGGACGGCGCGCAGACCGTCGCCACACAGCTTCTCGACACGCGCGCGGGCGTGCTGCTGGCGGTCGACTGCCCGGCCCGGTTGACCCGTGGTGATCGTACGCTCATCGGCGTGGCCATCGAGAACCCCAGCGATGCCCCGCTGGAACTGCCCGTGCGCATCGACACCGGTACCGGCTTGCACGTGGAGATGGTGCGAACCGGCAGCGGCACGAGCATGGCGAGCCCCGCTGCCCCCGGCGAGCCGCTAACGGTCACCGTCGCGCCGGGCGGTCTGACGTGGATCCAAGGGCTGGTGGAGGCGGCGGAGCCCGGGGCCGGGCGGCTGACGGTCGAGCTGCAACTGCCCGCCGGACGCCAGAGTACCACCGCCGCGTACCAGGTGCTGGGCGTTAGCGAGGACGCAGCCTCCGGGACGCCGCTGCTCGTGCAGCGCACGCTCTCCCGGCTGGAATTGATCAGCCGCGGGATCCCCCTCGGCTCGGGCATCACCGGCGACGACGGCACGGACGTGCGCTGGGAGCAGCATGCGCCCCGCTACGAGAACCGCTTCTTCCCCGGCGAACACCTGCTGGTCCGCGAAGTCTTCACGCTGCCGGATGAACTGGGCGTGTTCAGATGGTCGCAGCGCATTCCGCCCAACCTGCACGCCGCGCTGACCGACAGTCATCACGGCTTCAGCATCGGCGAGCCCGAGCCGCCGCGCGTTGACCAGTTGGAGTACGTGGCGACCGGGCTGGCCGCCGGCTTCCACACGCACGAGTACCACTTGGTGGCGGTGCGGGCCGGCGTATGCGTGTTGCCGCCGCCGGAAGTCGTCGTGAACGGCGTGCCGCTGAGCGTGGCCGCCGAGCCCGCCGAGCTGCGCATCAACGTTGTGGATGTGACCAGCGCGCCGTAGTGCGCGGGTGGCCGCTCGGGAGGGCAACCTTGGCGGGCTTCCTTGCCCGGCCTGGGCGTGAAGTTCTTGCGGGGTCCTTATAATCCTCGGCATGACGGGGTTGATCGAAGAGCACGGTGTGCAGCGCTCGCCGGCCGGGCGGCTCTATGTTCACGAAGCCCCGCCGCCGCAGCCGCTGCTATGGCCGGCCATCGCGTTCATGGGTGGCGTCGCACTCTCGGAATACCTCGGCCCGCTCGCCGGTCCGCGGCTGTGTTGGCCCGCGCTGCTGCCGCCGGTGTTGCTGGCAGCCGCGCTGGTCGTGCGCCGCCGGTGGCCCGCGCATCCGGCGCTTATGCGGGGACTGTTGTTGGCGGCGGCCCTTGCGGTCGGGTTGTTGCGCCATCAGGCCGTGGTGGCCGTGCCGGACAACCACGTGTCGCGGCTGCTTTCGCCCGACCGCACACTGACGCGCCTCGAAGTGGAAGTCGTGACGGCTCCCGTCGTGCAGCCGACGCCGCGCCGCAATCCGTTCATTCCCTTTGATCCGGGCGCGCAGAGCCGCTTCGTCGTCGCGGCCCGCGCCCTGCGCGCCACCGACCCGCCCACGCCGATCTGCGGCCGCATGCAGGTCACCGTGAAGAACGCGCGGCATGCGCTGCGGCTCGGTGAGCGCGTGGTTCTGACGGGCTGGCTGCACGGGGCGCGCGGACCGCGCAACCCCGGCGAGCCCGACTGGGCGCGCTGGCAGCGCCTGCAGGGCATTGCGGCCGGCCTGACCGTCGAAGGACCGGAGCACCTGCAGCCCGTCACGTCCCCCGGCGCGGCCCACCGCCGGTTCGTCGCAACCATTCGTAATGCCGCTCTGGCACTGCTGCTCGAGCCGTACGCTGAGTGGGGCTCGGAAGCGGGCGGACGCCTGCTGGAGACGATGGTGCTCGGTCAGCGTGGTGCGGCGGACCGGGAAATCAACGAGGCGTTCCTGCGGGCGGGCGGGCTGCATTTCCTGGCCGTGAGCGGCTTCCACGTGGGCGTGCTGGCGGGCATGGCGTGGTGGCTGACCCGGCGGCTGACCCGGCAACCGGTTGCGGCCGCGCTGGTGGTGCTCGCGGTCATTCTGGTTTACGCGGTCGTGGCGGAGCCGCGGGCGCCGGTGCTGCGCGCCACCGTGGCCGGCGTGCTGGTTGTGCTGGCCGTATTGAGCAGCCGGCCGACCTCCAGCCTGAATATCCTCGCGTGCGCCGCCCTGGTCATTCTGGCGCTTGAGCCGCGCGAGCTGTTTCGGCCGGGTTTCCAACTGTCGTTCGTGCAGGTCTTCGGCCTGCTCACGGTTGTACCGCTGGTGCGGCGCGCGCTTGTGCGCCGGCCGACGCCGGGCACGCCGGCGCCGGAGGCGCACACGTACGCGCGGCTGGCGCTGGTGCGCGTCAGGCGCGGGCTGCTCTGGCTGGCGGTCATTTGCGTCGTGGCGTGGGCCTGGTCGCTGCCGCTGGTGGCACTGCACTTCCAGCGCGTGTCCGCGTGGGGCTGGGTGGGGACGTTCCTGCTGAGCGTGCCGGTAATGCTGGCGATCTGGTTCAGCTTCGCGACGGTCCTGGCCGGCCTGGCATTCCCGCCGGCGGCGCCGCTTCTGGCCGCCCTGACGGCCAAGCTGACCGACCTACTGTTCTGGATCGTGAGTTGCTTTGAGCGCCTGCCGGGCGCGTTGGTGGAACTGGCGGCGCCACCCGGCTGGCTGGTGCTGCTGCTATACGCGGCATGCCTGGCGGCGCTGACCCACCAACGCGCCACGGCCCAGGCGGCCCGCCGCTATCGCCACGCCGCTTTGGCCGCGGCCTGGACGCAGCGCCAACGCGTCCGGCAGCGGCTGCTGCGGGCGCTGGCGGGCGGCCTGTACGGCATGTGTCTGGCGTGGGCGCTGTTGCCGATCGGGCGGCCGGCGGCACGCTGCGCGCTGCATGTTCTGGCCGTCGGCAACGGCAGCACGATGCTGCTGGAGACGCCCGCCGGCCGGGCTGCTTGCCTCGACATCGGCACCGATCGGAATCTGGATGCCGGCGTGCTGGCCGCCCGCGCGCTGCGTGCGCTCGGCCTGCGGCAGCTTGAGGCGGTAGCCATTTCGCACGCCGATTTCGATCACTACAGCGGGCTGCCTACGCTGCTCGAACATATGCGCGTCGGCCGGCTGTGGGCCAGTCCGTACTTCGGAACAACGGACGACGCCAGCCCGGCGCTGCGGCAATTGCAGGCGCTGCTGCCGACGAGCCGCGTACCCGCCCAACTCGCAGCCGGCGACTGGCTCTCCCTGGGGGACGTCCAGGTCGAGGTGCTCTGGCCACCCGCTGACCTCGACCCGCTTGCCTGGCGTCCGAACGACCGCTCGCTGGTGCTGCGGCTGCACTATGGCGGCCGCGCTGTGCTGCTGCCGGGCGACATCGAAGCCGCGGCCATCCGGGCCCTGCTGGCGCGCCAGGCGGCCGGGCAGGTGCAACTCGCGGCCGACGTCCTCGTCGCGCCGCATCACGGCAGCTTCTTGGCGCGCGATACGGCGGCTTTCCTGGCCGCGGTCAAGCCGGAGCTCATCATCATCTCAGCAGCCGAGGCCCGGCCGAAGTTCACCGCCGCGGTGGCTCAGACACTTGGCCCAGGCTGCCGAGTGCTCAACACGGCGGAAAGCGGGGCCGTCTCCGTAGTGTTGGGCGGGGACGGCGCGCTGCGGCTGGAGACCGCATTCGCGCAGCCGGCGCTGCCGTAGCGGTCCACCGCACGCGTGGCGTCGCCACTCAGTAGCCGACGACTCGGCCCTTACTGCGCCTGGAACTGCGCGGTCAGCGTGCGCTCGATGCGCGACCGGCATTCCTCCAGGTGCGCCCGCGAGGCGAAGTCGAGCTCCCGGCTGTCCAGGCTGTGCGCAATCTTCTCGCCCAGCTCGAGCGTGGCCAGCGCCAGTATGGCGTGCAGGTCCTTTGAGACCGTGGCGCCCGGGCGCCCGCGCAGGTACGACAACATCGCGAACAGGTGGTCACGCTGCAAGTTGCGTTCGAGCGAGCCGATGAACGGCTGGGCATCGGTGAACGGTCCGGACGCGCTGCCGTCCAACTCCTTCCAGATGGTGTCGCGCACCGTCCGGACCATTTCCGCCGCGGTGAACTTGTCCTCGGCGGTGCTCCGGAGCTCGGCGTCATAGACGCGCTGCAGCGCCGGGGCCGCCAGCAGGTTCATCAGCGTGCTGACCTGCGCGATCTGGATGCGGTCGCGGATCGGGTAGTCCAGGCGCGTCGGCGCGTCGGAGCCCCAATGGGTCCAGCGCGTCGGGGCCAGCATGTTCAGCGTCGCGGGATCGACGTGGAAGAACTCCGCGTTGAAGGCCGTCTCGCCCAGGAACGCCAGGGCCTGGCGCGGCAAGGCGGGATCCAGCAGCTCAAAGGCCGGCCGGGCGCCGGGGTCGCCGTGGTGGTCGCGATTGAAGTACTGCCCGGTGACGATGCGGGGCACGTAGCTCAGGCTGCGTATCCGCTCGAAGAAGATGTTCTCGAAGGCGCGCGTCAGGTAATGGCGCGGCTCGCCGTCCTGCAGGGCCCACTCGGTGATGTTCCCCAGCAGCTTGTCCGTCAGCGCGATACGCGCCCGGGCGTAATCGATCGGGTTTGACGACAGGTCATAGCGGTTGACGCGCGGGTCCGGCGAGTAGATCCAGCGCGTGTCCTCGTCCGTGGCATAGTTGAGCGCGGGCTCGGCACCGCGCCGGGCAATGGCCTGCAACAGCTCCTCTTCGGATTGCCCCTGCGGACTGGCGTAACCGTATTCAATCGCCCAATGATCATAGGGTCCGATGGTCGGCGTAACGAAATGCCGAACGGTCTCCACCTCGTCGTCCGCGAAGAACAGCAGCGGCGTGTAGTCCATGACCGAGGCGCAGGTCGGCTCGTCGGTCTGGTCGCGCCGACGCTTGATCTCGTCCATGCTCAGCCAGTACGAGCCCTGGAAGTTGTGCCGCAAGCCCAGCGAATGCCCGACCTCGTGCGTCACGATCTGGCGAATCGCCTCGCCGATGAAGCGCTCGGGCAGTTTCTTGGCGCCGGTGCCCGTGGCGATCATGGCGTGCTGGACCACGGCCAGCTCGTGCTGCATGCCCCAGGCGTACTGGCACGTGCAGGTGCCCTCCTCATGCAGCTTCTGCTCGAGCGCGGACCACATCTGCGCATCCCCGTCGAACCCCGGCGCCTTGGCCGCGCCCGCCGGCCACAGGCCCGCGGCCAACTCCGGGTTCTCCTCCAGCCAGCGCTGGAAGTCCGGGCCCTTGAAGCGCGCCATGGCGGTCGGGCCGTACAGGTCAAAGTCGTACATCCAGGCCCGCGCGAAGCTGTCGTCGAAGATGATGTCCGAATCGAGAATCTGACCGGTGCGCGGATCGACGCGCGAAGGCGCCGCCGCGAAACTCTGCCCCGACACGATCCAGCGGAAGAAGTTGTACCGCGCGTCCTCCGGATCGTAATTGGCGTACTCGTTGTCGTCGGTCTGTTGCTGGACGATGATCGCGTCCACGTAGCCGATCTGCTCGAACGCCCGGTTCCACTCCAGGATGCCGTCGCGCACCCAGCGCCGCCATTGAATCGGCACCGTCTTCTCGATGATGAACACGATCGGCTGCTTCGGCGGCGAAAGCTTCAGCGACGGGTCCTGCTTCTCAAGCTGCCAGCGGTGAATGTAGCGGTCGAACAGCTCACGCTCGTTCGGCTTCTTGCCCCAGTCGAGCTGGGCGGTCAGGAAGTAGCCCACGCGCGGATCCGCGCGCCGCGGCGTGTAGGCGCCCAGCGGCGGCAAACGCCGGAAATTGTACGTCACGCCTACCTTGCGGCCGCCGCGCTGTTCGCCCAGCGCCAGGTCCACGTCGATCAAAACGTTGTCCGGGAAAGCCTTCACCTTGGCCCAGGTGCTCAGCTCGGCGCGCACCCGCCCGCCCAGCCGCTGCACGTCGGCCAAATCTGACTTGAGCAACTGTCCGAGGTCGATCAGCACATCACCCTGCGGCGACATGCCGGCGATCGGCACCGCGGTCAGGAAGGTGTCGTTGTATGTACGCTCGACTACATCGTTGACCGGCCGCCCTTGTTTGCGGGCGAAGCGCAAGTCCGGCGTCACCAGCTTGAGCTGCTTGCCGGCGATCTCCAGGCGTACCAGTGTGGAACCCCAGGTCCAGCCGGCCATGCGCCCGCGCGACAGGCTGGTCGCCAGCAGCAGATCCTGCCCCAGCAGGTTCCGCGGAATCCTGGCCAGCAGCGTTTCGAGGTCGTGCTCCTTGTCGGTCGACGGATAACGGTACAGCGTGAAGAGACCCTCAGCCGCGTCCATGCCCTTCGTGGCGTCGGCGATATCCGGGAACCGCGCCGCGGGCTTGCCGTCAGCGGACTTGTCGGCCTGGGATGCCGCGCCCGCCGCGCGGGCGACCTGACCAGGCGACGCCGGCTGGCCGACTTCGTCCGCCGCCAGCAACGGCGGCAACGCCAGCCCGGCAATCACCGGCAGCACCAGGAGACCTGAGATTCGCAGGAAACTACCTCTGTTCATGTTCACGCTCCGTTCGGGCCAAGGGGGCAGCGGGCCTCGACCGGTCGGCAAGACCGGCGGCCCGGCGACGCGAGTCTACCCGCGCGGCTGGTCAGAGACGATAGTCCGTCTCTGACCGCCCCACAGGTTTCGACAACACGCCCACATCAGACGTATCGGTGCCGTGCGTCCAATAAAAGCAGGAAACCCTGCTCTCCCCAGATCATAGCCGCCCGGCCGCCATCGGCCGCCGGCCCGACCCGCCGGATGGCTTTACAAGCTGCCGCCGTTCGGGTCTGATGCGCCCAGCCGGCGACAACAGAACGCCGGGACAGAAGGAGAAGGACCGTGGTGCGTTCAGTCCTCACGATGCTCGCGGCCGCAGCCTTGCTGCTGACCGCTTGTCAGAGCCAGCCCAAAACCACTTCCAGCGCCCAGGAACCCTACACCCCCAACGAGCACTGGGACGCGACGTCCACCGAGACGGCGGCCGACACTGACTGGTACACCGCCGAGCCCGAGACCACGGCTTGGCAGGCCGAGCCCCCCGTCATGCCGGCCGACGAACCGCTTATGCCCAGCGGTGTCCAAACGCACGTCGTGCGCAAGGGCGAGACGCTCTACGAGCTGGCCCGGCGCTATTACGCCGACCAATCGCGCTGGCGCGACATCTGGCAGGCCAACCGCAGCCAGCTTCCTGACCCGAACAAACTGCGCGTCGGCATGGAACTCGTCATTCCATAGCCCGCGCCCGGAGGCTCGTGGCGCCGGCCGGAACGCCGGCGCGCTGTGTCCGGCCTGGCCGGCGCGTGAACGCCATGGGCAGTTTGCGACTCGATAGTCCGCTCCAGTATCTCAAGGGCATTGGCCCGGCGCGCGCCCAGTGGTTCGCCGCCGCCGGCCTCACAACCGTCGGCCAACTCCTCGAATACTACCCCTTTCGCTATGAATCCGAGGCCGGTGACGTCGCCATTGCCGACCTGCAGCCCGGCATGAACGCGACGGTCCGCGGCACGGTCGTGCGGCTGAGCGGCGCCGGCCGCGCCACACGCGTAGCCGAGATCGACGACGGGACCGACCAATGCGTACTGCGCTGGTTCCAGCCGCGCTACCTGCCGCGCGGCCTGGCAATCGGAGCCGCTGTCATCGCGGTCGGAACGGCCCAGGAATACGCCGGCCGCCTGGAGCTCGTGCATCCCCGCGTCCAGGTGTTCGCGCCCGACGCCCTCACGCTGCGACAGGACTCCGGCGCCCGCCAGGTCGGCGTCTACCGCGGGAACGCGCAACTCAAGCCGGCCCTGATTCGCCGCGCTGTTCACACCGTCCTGGCTCAGCCGCACCTGCCGGTGGAGGAGCCCCTCCCGCCGGCATTGTTACGCAAACACAACCTGCCGGCCCGCGCGGCGGCCATTCGCGCGATGCATCTGCCGACGAATGCGGCGGAGTTGACACAGGCGCGCCAGCGGCTGGTTTACGAGGAGTTCCTGCTGCTTGAGTTGTTGCTGGCGTTGCGGCGCTACAGGACGTTGGACACGGCCGCCGGCCAGCGGCTGCACATCACGCCCGAGATCGACCGCCGCATCCGCGCACGCTTCCCATTCCCGTTGACGGCGGGGCAGGACCGCGTCGTGCGCGAAATCTGCGCCGACCTCGAAAGCGGCCGCCCAATGGCGCGCCTGCTACAGGGCGACGTCGGCACCGGCAAGACCGTCGTGGCCCTGTATGCCGGCCTCGTGGCTATCGCGAACGGGCGCCAGGCCGCCGTGATGGCGCCCACCGAGATCCTCGCCCGCCAGCACTTCAACAACATCGCGCACTACCTGGCCGACAGCCGGGTGCGCTACGCGCTGCTGCGCGGTGGTCTCGCCCAGGCCGAGCGGACCGCCTTGCTCGAAGGCGTGCGGGAAGGGGGGATCGACCTGGTGGTCGGCACGCAAGCCCTCATTCAGAAGGACGTGGTCTTCCATAAGCTCGCCGTCGTGGTCGTGGATGAGCAGCACAAGTTCGGCGTTCTCCAACGGGCCGCTTTCCGGACCAAGGGGCCCATGCCGCATTACCTGGTTATGACCGCCACGCCGATCCCCCGCACGCTGGCCATGACTGTCTTCGGCGACCTGGATGTGTCCATGATTCGGGACGCTCCGCCGGGCCGCGGCCGGATTACGACGCACGTGGTGGCCGGGCGACAGTGGCAGACGCTCATGCGAGAGCTGCGGCCGAGGCTCGCAGGCGGTGAGCAGGCCTACGTAGTCTGTCCCGTGATTGGCGACGACGCCGCGCCCGCGGCGCCGACCGACGATGCGCCCGCACGCAGCGCCAATGGCGCCTTGTTATCGGCCGTCGAAACCTACGAGCGGCTGGTAGGGGGGCCGTGGGCGGGCCTCAACGTCGGGCTGCTCCACGGCGGCATGTCCTCCGACGAGCAGCGCCGGATCCTGGCCGCTTTCGCCGCCGGGCAACTGCACGCACTGGTCGCCACCACCGTGGTCGAGGTTGGAGTCGATGTGCCGAATGCGACCATCATGGTCGTTGAACACGCCGAGCGGTTCGGCTTGTCGCAGCTTCACCAGTTGCGCGGTCGCGTGGGTCGCGGCAGCGCTGACGCCCAGTGCGTGCTGGTGGTGCGCGGCGGCGGGCGCGTGGCCGCGGATCGGCTGGCGGTCATGACGGAGACGACGGACGGTTTCCGGATCGCCGAGGCGGACCTGCGGCAACGCGGCCCCGGCGAGTTATTGGGCACGCGCCAGCACGGCCTGCCGGAGTTGCGCATCGGGAACCTGGTGGAGGATTTCGAGTTGCTCGAAACGGCCCGCGCGGATGCGTTCGAGCTGGTTCGGCAGGACCCTGCGCTGTCGCGTCCCGAGCACGCCGTGCTGGCGGACGCCCTCCGGCGACAAATGGGCGATAAGCTGGCGCTGGTTGACGCGGGTTGAATCGGACCTTTGCACCGTAGAGCCGGATCAGGGGCTTCGTTGGCGCAGGGCGCGGCGCCAACTGAGCACGAGCCAGCCCGCCACGCCCAGCAGGATCAGCGGCCCGCCCATAAGTGTCGGAATGGGGACTGCCTCGCCAACGAGCAGGAACGTCCAGAGCGGATTCAGGATGGTCTCCAACAGCAGGATCAGCGCGGCGCGGTGCGCCTCGATGCGCTGCAACGCCCAGGAGAAAAGGACGTACGGCAGTGTGAACTGCACTATGCTCAGTATCAGCACCAGCAGCCAGGCACGCGGCGAGATCACGAAGGTACCCCACAGCGCCACCGGCAGGATCAGCAGCAACCCCGAGCCCAGGGCGTTGGTGGCCGCCACGACGAACGGGTTGACCGGCCGCAGGCCGCGCAGCGTCACCGTCAACGTCCCATAGCCCAGTCCGCTGCCGAGCGCCACGATTAGCATCGTGGTTTCGGTGGCGGGGCTGGTGAAGAAGATTATCCCGACCCCGGCCATTGCGACCAGCAGCACGCCGCCCTCGATTCCGCCGGGCCGCTCGCCGAGCACCAGCGGCGCCAGCAGAAAAACCCATATCGGCGAAGTGTATTGCAGGATTATCGCGCTGGCGGCGGCGGTGTTGGCCGTTGCAATACAGAAGGAAGCTGTCATGAAGGTGAACGCGAGGATGGCCGCCAGCGGCCAGACACGGTTCACGTTCTTGAGCGTGCTCCGGCGGCCCCACGCCAGCGGTAGGAAGAGCAGGCCGCCGAGCAGCGACCGATAACAGGCAATCGTGATGCCCGGTACGTCGGCGGCATCGAGCAGCTTGATCAGAGGACCGTTAAGGCTCCACAGCGCGGCACAGGCCAATAACACGAGTACGGCCCGGCCGGGGTGCCTGGAAGCTGTGGATAGGGGGCTTACCATCAACGGGCCGCGCCGGGTGCGACAGGTAATCGGACTATGGCCGGCTACGCCAGCTTCTCTTCGACGCTGCGGACCTTGTCCGCCATGGTCTGGGGGCGGTCCGTGCGTGTACCGAGCTTGATGATGGTTGAGACGCGCGGAGCGCCCATTTCATGCACGACGGCGTGGCAGCGCTTGACGGCCGCGAATACCTCGTCCCAATCGCCTTCAATGTTGGTGCCGTAGGCGTGCAGTTGGTGCGATAGGCCAGCTTCCTGGAGCACGCGTTCACAGGCCGCAACGTAGCGCGACACGGATACGCCCACACCCACCGGCACGACGCAGAGATCCATAATAACGTTCACCGACGCTCCTCCTTTCCAGGGCGCTGATTCTATCTCCGGTTGGCGCGCATGTCATAGGCGGCGACCGGCTGGGGCGCGGCGCGGTAGTCCGGGGACGGAGCGCGGCCGGATACTCCCCAATTCGTACAGGACCATCGGGCGGCGGGCGTAAGCGCCTGCGGGCGGCCTTGTCTCGGCGGGCTGGGACTGCGGAATGGTGCGCTGCGGGAAACGGACACGCTGTTATCGGCCCACGTGGTGAAGGTCCTGTAAAGCGCGGCCTCCTGGCAGATGCGCCGTGATAAGCCGGGTAGGCCCGCGGGCGCAAGAATGCCCGCTGCGCGACGTTCAGAATCCCCCTGATTTCACTGCCCATTTTCACCAGTGGTTTGCTTCGGGCCGGAACGTTTTGGAAATTACCTCTGTCATACTGACGGGCCTGTGGCCGGGCAACAAGCGGCCACCGACGCCGTCGGGGGATGCCGGCCGGCCGAGGCCTGAAAACAAGCAGTCCAGCGGAGCAGGGAGGCCTGCTCGTGCCTCCGGAGTGGAACTCGGGGAGCAGTTATGGGTCGCAGGGATGTGCGGGTTCCTGGCAGCGTTGTCTTGTCGTGACGCGCAACACGAAGGAGATCTTCAATGCTCAATCGGATCAAACACTTCTTGGTCAACGAGGATGGCCCGACCGCGACCGAGTACGCGGTCATGCTGGCGTTGATCATCATCGTCTGCCTGGCGGGCATTACCCTGCTCGGCGAGACGGTCAACGGTGTGTTCGAGACTGTCTCCGGCGGTCTGCCGGATGGAGCCGCGCCGGGCTAGTAGTCGGCAGCGACGTCGTCGCGAATTGGAGCCCACGGACGGCGGCGTTCGCACCGTGCGAAGCGTCGCCGTCCGTCTTTCTTGGCCCGGGTGCTGAACTGACCGATGAAACAGAGGACTGCGGTTCTCGGAGCCGCGGTAGGTTTATGGGACACGACTCATAAGGCAGGCATGGGAATGAACTTCGGCTACTGGGAAATCACGTTGGCGGTGCTCATCCCAGGCATCTTATATGCCTCCTGGATCGACTACGCACAACGCCGCGTGCCCAACTGGCTGAACGCCGCCCTCGCGGCCGCCGGCCTGGCGGCTCAGGCCGTCTTCTTCGGCTGGAGCGGACTGGGCGCTGGCTTGCTGGGCCTGCTGGTGGGCTTCGGCGTGCTGATCCTGCCCTGGCTCATGCACGGCATGGGGGCTGGTGACGTGAAGCTCATGATGGCGATCGGTTGCTGGCTGGGACCGTGGCTGACGCTGCTGAGCTTCATGGCGGGGGCAGTTATCGGCGGCATCGTCGCCGTAGTGATGATTGTCGCCACCGGGCGGATGGTCCACGCCCTTGCCAACGTGCAAACGATCATGACCAAGATGCGACGGGTGGAGACGGCTTTCGGGGAGTACGGCGGGGCGCGCACGTTCGGCGCGACCAGCCAACTGCTGCCGTACGGCGTGCCGTTGACGGCGGGCACAATCGCCGTGCTGCTGACTTACTACATAGGAGGATGGCTGTCGTGATCCACAGCAACAGAAAGAAGCGACGCTGGGGCGGAGCGACGGTCGAGATGGCCGTCGTTACGCCGTTACTGCTGACGATGCTGCTCGGCATCATCGAGTATGGCTGGGTCTTCTCGGTCAGGCAGGCCTTGACGACCGCGGCGCGCGAGGGGGCGCGGACGGCTGCGTTGCCCGGCTCGACCGAGGAAGACATCGAGGGCCGCGTGGCGGCTTTTCTGGCCCCGATGGGGCTGGATACGTACTCCGTTGAAATCACGCGTTCCACCCCGTTCGACCCGACGGAAACCGTGCATCTGACGGTGCCGTACGCGGACGTCACGCTGGTGGGCGGATTCTTCGGCAGCACGGATTTCAATCTGGGCGCCACGTGCTCGATGCGGAAGGAGGGTCTGGATTAGCCCGGCGGTCAGCGCGGGTCTGACGGCCGTTTAGCGCGGAAGGGAAAGATGCAGGGATCGGCGCGGTCGTTCGCGCCGGCGCTGGATAGGTGGTCGTCGCGCGGCGCGCGGCGACCTGGGTGCGCGCTCGTGACAGCGCGGCAGGAAACGCGAGCATGAACGTCAAAGCATTCATTCCCCTGGTTGCCGGCCTGTGTGTCGGCGGCTTCGCGCTGAAGATGGGCCTCAGCACGCTCCAGAAGGCCAAGGGTACGCAGGGACCGACGCAGCAGATTTGGGCCGCGGCCGCCAACATTCCGCGCGGCGCGGAGATCACCGCCGAGCTGCTCAAGCCGATGACGTTCCCCGAGGAGCTGATTCCGACGGGGAGCTTCCGCGACAAAGAGCAGCTTATCGGCCGCGTGCCTCACATCGAGGCGCCGGCCGGCTTGCCGATCCTTGAGAGCATGCTGACGCCGCCCGGCACGCCGACGGGCGTGCGCGTGCCGTCCGGATATCGGGCGGTGGCGGTGAAGATCGACGAGGGCTCAGGCGTGGATTACCACCTCGAGCCCGGTTCGCGGGTAGACGTGGTGGGGTTCTTCCAACTGCAGGAAGCCGGCAAGCGCGAGACCGTGGCCCGGACCCTCATCGAGAACGTCGAGGTGGCGGCCGTCGGGGCCAGACTCAGCGCCGTGGAAGAGGATGGCAAGGGCAAGAACACCCGGCAAATCCGCGCTGTCACGCTGTTGGTGCGGCCGGACAAGGTGCCGGTACTCCATTTGGCGGAGCAGCGCGGCAAGATCAAGCTGAGCATGCGCGGCAACGAAGACGCGCAGGAAGTAGGCACCGGTAAGCCGGTGACCTCCGAGCAACTACTGGGATCGTCCGCCCCGCGCGAGCCGCAGCCCGCGCCCCAGCCCAGCCCGATGGTCATGGTGCCGGTGGCGCCGGAGCCCGAGCCGGAGCCGGTCGATATGTCCTGGGCCGTGCAGGTGTACCGGGGGGATCGGCTCGAGGTGGTTCGCTTCCAGGACCGCAGCTCGCGCGAGCGCGTATTGCCGGCACCGACCACCACGGACCAGCGGTCAGCAGGCCGTCGTAGCGGCACGATCGGTGGACCGGGGCCCGCCGCGGTCGCCGCGCCAGCAAACCCGGTTCTGCCGGTGAGCGCGCCACCGCCCCCGAAAGCCAACCCGGCCGCGAGTTTCTTCGCGAGCCTGTTCAAGCCAACTGAAACCCCGGAGCGGTTACCCGAGCCGGAGCCGCTGGACGAACCTGAGGATCAGGAGCCCGAGGAGCCCACCGAATGATCCCGAAGATCAACATCGCCGAACATCGCCGTTACGCCCGATTCTGGGTGGCGGTCGCTGCCATGGGCATGGCGGCGGCCGCAGCGCCTTGCGCTGATGCCCAGGGGGGTGCGCCGCCCGTGGAGATAACGGTGACGCACGTGCCCGGCACGGGCCAACTGGTCAACGTGCCGGTGAACAAGAGCGTGCTGGTTGATTTCAGCGTGCCCGTCCGCGAGGTGCGCATCGCCAACCCGGAGATTGCCGACGTGGCCGCGACGGCGCCGAACCAGGTCATGGTGACCGGGCGCTCGTTCGGCACGACCAAGCTGGTCGCCTGGGTGGACGGCGGCGCGCAGTGCATCTTCGACGTGGCGGTCGATCTGGACCTGGAGCGGCTGCAGGCCAGCATTCGCTCAACGGTGCCGCGGGCCCGCGTGGCGGCGAACTCGGTGCTGAACACGGTCGTGCTGACGGGCACCGTGCCCGACGTGGAGGCGGCCAGCCACATCGCCGAGATCGCCCGCATCTACACGAACAACGTGATCAACCACGTCCGCGTGGCCGGAGTCCAGCAGGTGTTGCTGCGCTGCACGGTCGCCGAGGTGAACCGCTCGGCGACGCGCCAACTGGGCTTCAACGGCTGGATCGCCGGCGACAACGTGCGCGACATGTTCTTCGTCAACCAGTTGGATGGCATCAACCCGGTGAACATCGGGGCGGCCGCCGACGCGCTCGTAACGCGCCGCGTGCCGTTCCTGACCGACCGGAGCGGTCTGCCGTTGACCTCGACGCCGACGTTGAGCTTCGGCTTCCCGCGCGTGCAGATGCAGATCTTCGTGCAGGCCCTGCGCGAGAACGGCCTGCTGAAGATCCTGGCCGAGCCCAACCTGGTGACGATCAGCGGGCAAGAGGCGGAATTCCTCGCCGGCGGCGAGTTCCCCGTGCCGGTCCCACAGCGTGACTCGGTGACGATCGAGTATCGCGAGTTCGGCGTGCGGCTGCGCTTCACGCCGGCCGTCCTGAGCGAGAGCGTCATTCGCCTGCGCGTGGCGCCCGAGGTCAGCGAGCCGGACTACAGCTCGGCCGTAACGCTGAGCGGCTTCGTCGTGCCGGGCCTCATTCAGCGGCGCGTCGAGACCAGCGTGGAACTGGGCGCGGGCCAGACGTTTGCGATCGGTGGGTTGCTCAGCGAGCGCGTGCGCAGCGTAAGCCGCAAGGTGCCGGCGCTGGGCGACATCCCGATTCTGGGCGCCCTGTTCAGCTCGGTGGAATTCCAGTCGCAGGAGACCGAACTGGTGGTGCTGGTAACGCCCGAGCTGGTCGAGCCGCTGGCGCCGACGCAGATTGCCTACATTCCGGGCGAGGGTGTTGTGCCGCCCACGGATGCTGAGCTGTTCATCGAGAACCGTATCGAGGGGCGCGTGGCCCAGCAGGACCCGCGCACCGACCCGCAGTACGCCTGGCCGGTACAGCCGGCCGAGTTGTACGGTCCCGCCGTCTATCGGTTGCGCGGCCCGGTTGGGCCGGCCGGAGGCGCGGAGGGAGGCTGAGGATTGGTCTGTTGCGCGAGACACCACACGGACTATTACCGACCAGCACCGGGCGCGCCAGAAGCGTGCCCGGCGCCGGTCGGCGACGCCGCGTGTATCCGCGCGTCGTCGCCCGCGGCCCCGGCCGCGGGACGCCGAACGGTGAATCGCACGTGCCTGGCCAAAGAAGGGAGTCGCCGGCCACTGTCTGTTCGAGGTCGCACTGGAGTGCCTGGATTCCTGGAGGGTTGAAGGATGCAAACGAGAAGACGAAGACCAAGTGTGCCGGGCCGCTTCCGGCGACGCGCCGGCGTCGTCGTGCAAGTGGCCGTGATGTCCACGCTGATTATGGGGTTCGGCGCCCTGGCCGTGGACGTCGGTGTCATGTACAGCGCCAAGGCCGAACTGCAAACGGCGGCTGACTCGGCCGCCCTGGCGGCGGCCGCCTCTCTGTCGCCCGAGGACGGCTCGGATCCGGTCGAAATGGCCCGCCAGCGGGCGGCGGAGTACGCCGGCCGCCATCGCGTCTACGGGGATCAAGTCCAGCTTAACCCGTACAGCGACGTCGAGCTGGGCAAGGCCGTCTACAACCCGGCCACGGACAAGTTCGAGTTCCAGCCCACCGACAGCAACCATGATGCGGTCCGCATTACCGTGCGCCGCACCGAGGACTCGGCCGGCGGGCCGATCCCGCTGATGTTCGCCAACATCATGGGCGTGGCGGAGAAGGAGCTGTGGGCCCGGGCCTCGGCCGTGCTGATCCCGCGCGACATCGCCGTCGTGATCGACCTGTCGAACTCGATGTGCTGGGACAGCCAACTGCGCTTCTGGAATCGCACCGACGGCGGCTACAGCAACCTGCGCGACGTGTGGGCCGCGCTGGACGGACCGGCGCCGGAGCGCCCCTACCTGCCGGGTTCCGAGCTGGAGACGGAGTACGCCGATGACACCGGACCGACTTTCGGGCAAATGAGCGAGTGGGGCGACCCGTTGATCCCCGGTGGCTACGATGTGGCCACGGATCCCGGGCTCGTGTACCTGCCGCGCGGCGTCAAGTGGCTCGACGCGCTGCACTCCGAGAACGTCCTGGAGGAGTGGCCGGCCAGCCGGGCCAATGAGATGCTGCTGGCCGGTGGTTACAACGTGTGGGAGCGCTGGGCGCTGCTCACCAACGAGTGCGCGGGTTACCTGACCGCCCCGGAAACCAATGCCGTCGGCTTCACCAGCCGCGTTATCTGGGAGGCGGGCGCCACGGGTAGCACCGACAAGATCACGGTCTACCTGACCAGCGGTGCGGGCTCCTCGGCGCTGAGCAACTTCCAGATCGCCGTTCCGCCGTCGGCCCTGGCCACGGCTCTGGCGACCGCCAGCAGCCAGTACGGCCACCCGGTGAGCATTATCAACCCTGATCCGCACACCGGGCTGGTGGGGATCAAGTTCGAGGACACCGACCTGGGTGAGGATGGTGTCGTCGAAACTGAGTGGTTCAGTTGCCACGTGCCGCGCTACACCGTCTCCAGCACGGAAATCGGCTGCAAGGCCGGCTCGACCTGGGCCACGGTGACGCACAACTACCAGGACGTTGACAGGTACAACACCACGCGCTGGCGTCTGCGCGCCGGGGCCGTGCTGGGCCTGAACGTCTGGCACAGCGGCATGGCTGGCGGCTACGCGGGCAACGGCGATGGCACGATCGACAGTGACGCGGAGGTTACCTGGGAGGCGGCCCCGGACTTCGCGATGAGCTGGAACTGGAAGACCTACATCGATAACGGCGGCTACACCAATCCGTCGCAGTTCCGGTATCGCTACGGCCTGAAGACGTTCACGGACTTCCTGCTGGAGAAGCGTCCGCAGTCCAACCAGACCGACGGGCTGTGGGCCACGCCGCAGCAGCCGCTGCGCGCCACCAAGGACGCCGTCCAGACGATGGTGAACGTCATCACCGCCCTGGACAGCCTCGATCATCTGTCGCTGGAGATCTTCGCCACGACCGCCCGGCACCAGGTGAATCTGACCGACGACCTGCAGGCCGTGGCGGATTCACTCTACACCAAGCAGTCCGGTCACTGGGACCGCAGCACGAACATGGGCGGCGGTCTCCAGAAGGCCATCGAGGAGCTGCGCTCCGTCCGGGCCCGGGCGGCCTCCGCCAAGGTCATCGTGCTGATGTCCGACGGCGTGCCGAACGTCACGGAAACCGGGGCCTCCGTGGGGGACGGTGACTGGCGCGCCAAGCAGTACGCCCTCTCGATGGCACAGATGGCGGCCGACGAAGGCATGTGCGTCTATGCGGTCAGCGTGGGCTACAACGTGGATCGCGAGCTCATGCAGCAGATCGCCACGCTGGCGCATGGCCAGGAGTTCTATGCCGCCGGTTCGCCGGAGGAATACACCGAGCAGCTCGAGGACATCTTCCGGGCGCTGGGTGGCAAGCGACCGGTCGCGCTGATCGAGTAGTCGACCGCAGCGCGACCTCGGAACAGACCGGGACGCGGAGCCGTCGGCAACGCCGACGGGCGGAACGCGGGTGCCAGACAAACGCCGGATCACGTGAACTGGTCCGGGTCACCCGCGTTCCGTAGCCCCGCCCGGGACGGGACAGAAGGAAAGGACACGCACGGCAGTGAGCAGGGTGATTCGCGTCATCGTCGTCAACACCGACGAAGAGGCTACGCCCGAACTGCGCAGTCACCTGCTCAGTGTCGAGGGGGTCAAGATCGTCGCCGAGATCGACGAGCCGCTCTGCCTGCCGCAGGCCCTCGACCAATTTCCCGCGGAAGTCCTGCTGCTGCACCTCGATCCCAATCCCAACGCCATGATGGACGTGGTGGCGCCGCTGATCGAGCAGCGCAAGGAGCAGTTGGCGGCCATCGCGATGACCGAGGATCGCGACGCCGAGCTCGTCGTCCGCGCTATGCGGGCCGGTATGCGCGAATTCCTCTGGAAGCCCTTCCCGCCCGAGCAGCTCAACGAAATCCTCTCACGCGTGGGTACGGCCACCTCCCCGGTCGGTCGCCGCATGGGCCGCCTGATTCCGGTCGTGGGCACCTGCGGCGGGGTCGGGGCGACGACGCTCGTTACCAACCTGGCGGTTGAACTGGGCCAACTGCGCGGCCGGGAGTGGCAGGGGGGGCCGGGCGGGGGCGACGGGCCGCGCGTGGCCGTCGTTGATCTGGACTTCCGCTTCGGGCAGGTGGCCATGTTCATGGACGCCCAGGCTACGTACACCGTGGCCGACCTGTGTGACACCGGCGAACGCATCGAGCCGCAGATGATCGAACGCGTGATGGTCAAGCACGGCTCGGGCGTGCACGTGCTGGCCCATCCGAACGACCTGGAGCGGGCGGAGCGCATCAGCGCGGCCCAGGTCGCCGGCGCGCTGGCGGCCCTCCAGGAGCATTACGACTTCGTAGTGGTGGACGGCCCGATTCGTTTCGACCCGACTGCCCGGGCCGTGCTCGACATGACGGACATGTGCCTGCTCGTGCTGCAACTGGTTGTGCCGGCGGTGCGCAACGCCGACCGCATCCTGAGCGAAATGGCGCGCGGCGGCTACAACCTCGATCGCGTGGCGCTGGTCTGCAACCGCTTCGGGCGTGAGGCCGGCTATCTCGAGCCGACCGATGTCGAGGCGACTCTCAATCGCAAGCTGCGTTTCTCGTTACCGGACGACTGGAAGACCTCCAGCACGGCCGTCAACGTTGGCGCTGCCCTGCTGGATTGGGCCCCCAAGTCGCGCTTGCGCGCGGCCTACCGGCAGATGGCGCTGACGCTGGCGAGCGGCGCGGCCGGGGCGGAGGCGGGCGGCGCCTCACCCGGCGAAGGCGAGTCGCAACGCAAGGGTCTGTTTGGAATCTTCGCCGGCCAGCGACCAGGGTGACCAGGCGCCCGCGCGAGCATGCTCGAGCGGGCGGCCGCGGAGTGAAGTAAGACGAGTTTGGGCAAGTAGTTCTGGAGCGTCCTATGGCTTTGTTCGCCAAGAAACCGTCGGCAGCCCCAGCGGCCCCGTCCGCCCCCCCGCCCGCCTCCGCGGCCCCGCCGCCGCCCGAGGCGCCTGCGCCGGCGCGGCCGGCCGAGGAGCCCCCGGCCGCCAGTGCCGTCCCGGTTCCGGCCGCGGCCGGGCGACGCCGCGACCGCCTGACCGACGAACGTGTCAAGCGGTTCCAGGACCTCAAGGCCGGCATTCACCGCAAGCTGGTCGAGCAACTGGACCTGACCAAGCTGGCGCGCGAGGACAATGCCGAACTTCGCCAGCAGGTCAAGCAGGTCGTGAAGGCCCTGTGTGAAGAGGCCAACACGCTGTTGAACTACAACGAGCGCGAGCGGCTGGTGCAGGAGATTCTGGACGAGGCCTTCGGGCTGGGGCCGCTCGAGGCGCTGCTGTCCGATCCGCTGATCTCGGACATCATGATCAACGGGCCCAAGCACGTGTACGTCGAGCGCGGCGGGCGCATCGAGCACACCGATGTGACCTTCAAGGACAACGAACACCTGCTCCACGTGATTGACAAGATCGTGGCCCCGCTGGGACGCCGCTGCGATGAGGTCAGTCCGATGGTGGACGCGCGGCTCAAGGACGGCAGCCGTGTGAACGCCATCATCCCGCCGCTGGCGATTGACGGCCCGTCCATGTCGATTCGTCGCTTCGGTGCGGACCCGATCACCTGGGAGGACTACCTGCGTTTCAAGTCCTGTGCGCCCCAGACCGTGGAGTTCCTGCGTGCCTGCGTCATCGCGGGCCTGAACATCCTGATTGTGGGCGGCACGGGCTCGGGCAAGACCACCCTGCTGAACAACCTCTCCAGCTTCATTCCGTCGGACGAGCGCATCGTCACGATCGAGGATGCGGCCGAGCTGCAACTGCGCCAGCCGCACGTGGTGCGGCTGGAGACGCGGCCGCCCAACATCGAGGGCAAGGGCCGCGTCACGATTCGCGACCTGCTGATCAACTCCCTGCGCATGCGACCTGATCGGATCGTGGTCGGCGAGTGTCGTGGCGGCGAAACTCTGGACATGCTCCAGGCCATGAACACGGGCCATGAAGGCTCGATGACGACCATTCACGCCAACAACACGCGCGACGCCGTGCAGCGCGTCGAAACGATGGTGATGATGTCCGGCTTCGAGCTGCCGACGCGCGCCATTCGCCAGCAGTTCGCCTCCGCCATCAACCTGATCGTGCAGGCTGCCCGGCTGACCGGCGGACCGCGCAAGATCACGGCCGTCACGGAGGTTCAGGGCATGGAGGGCGACGTCATCACCATGCAGGACATCTTCCGCTTCGAGCAGGACGGCGTAAGCGCCGACGGGAAGGCCCGCGGCCGTATCGTCTCCACCGGCGTGCGGCCGCAGTTCATCGACCGTTTGAAGACATCCGGAACGACTGTGGACCCAAGTTGGTTTGAGCCTCGCGACCTCGTAATGGACGACTGATGCCATGATCACTCTAGCCCTGCCCCTGGTCGCCGCCGGCAAGCTCGGCACGGTGCTGTTCATACTGGCTCCGCTGCTGGGGGGGGTGATGCTGGCCTACGGGCTGTTCCAGGTGGCCGTCGACCTCCGCGCCAACACGCGCAAACGCGTGGTCGATCGCCTGCGCGGCGAACGCAAGCGGCGCAGCACGGAGCATGCGGCCGGCTTCGATGACTTCCGCCGGCAGACTTTGGAGGCCACCGGAATGCTGGCGCGCGCCTTCACGCGCTTCAGCTTCACCGACCGCCTCCAATGTACGTTGGAACAGGCCAATCTGCCCTGGTCGGCACCCCAGGTGCTCGTGCGCCTGACCGCCGTGGCCGGCCTGACGCTGGCCGGGCTCCTGATTCTCCAAGTGGCCCTGCTGCCGGCCCTGGGTGTCGCGGCCGGCGTGTTCCTGCTGCCGATACTCTACCTCTTCCGACGGCGCAAGAAGCGGCTCAACAAGCTGGTCGGGCAGTTGCCGGACGTCTTCGAGTTGCTCAGTCAGGCCCTGCGGGCCGGGCACTCCCTGGCCAGCGGCATGCAGCTCATCTCGCGCGAGATGCCCGATCCCGCCGGCACCGAGTTCGGCCGCGTCTTCCATGAGCAGAACCTGGGCCTCAAGATCGAGGACGCGTTGCGGAACATGGCCGAGCGCGTCGGACTGCTGGACGTGCGGTTCTTCGTGACGGCCGTTCTGATCCAACGGCAGACCGGCGGCGACCTGGCCGAAGTGCTCGACAAGATCGGCAACGTCATCCGCGACCGCATCAAGCTGTTCGGCACCGTGCAGGCCCTGACCGCCGAGGGACGACTCTCCGGCTACGTGCTGCTCGCGCTGCCCGTCCTGCTGTTCTTCGTCATGCTCCAGATCAACCGCAGCTACGCCATGACGCTCCTGACCGACCCGACCGGGAAGATGATGCTGACCGTCGCCATCGTCATGCAGCTCATGGGGTGGGTCATGATCAAGAAGATCGTCAATATCAAGGTGTAGGAGGGCACGCCATGGAAATGCTGACCCTGGGTATTCTCGGAGCTATCTCGGTCGCCCTCGTGGTGTACAGTCTGCTGCCGCGCCACGGCGGCGAACGTGACGTCGTCAAACGCCGCCTGGCCGGTGGGCGCGGCGTCGATGAGGCCGCCCAGATCCGCGAGAAAGCCCGCGAGACCGCCACCGAGCAGCTCGTCCGGCGGGCCACGCCAATGCTGTCCAAACTAATCGTGCCGCAGTCCGACCAGGAGCAGACCAACCTGCGGCTCAAGCTCGCCAACGCCGGTTATCGCCATCCGCAGGCCCAGACCATGCTGCTGGCCAGCAAGACGGTCGTCGCCGGCTGCGGCCTGGTGCTGGGGCTCCTGCTCAGCATCAGTAGCGGACAGCCGATAGCCGTGGCCCTTGGCATCGTGGCGTTCGGTGCCGGCCTGGGCTTCATGCTGCCCAACTTATGGCTCTCGCTGGCGGCTTCCACCCGCAAGCAGAAAATCCGCGACGGTTTGCCGGACACGCTTGACCTGCTCGTCGTCTCGGTCGAATCCGGCCTGGCCCTGGATGCCGCCCTCAAACGCGTCGGTGAAGAGATGGCGGCGGTGCACTCCGAGCTGTCCGACGAGCTGCGCATCGCCACCATGGAAACCCAGATGGGCATCCCGCGCGCGGAGTCGCTGGAGAACATGTCCCGCCGCTGTGGCGTCGACGAGATGCGCAGCCTCGTCTCCGTCGTGCTGCAGGCCGAGAAGTTCGGCACCAGCATCGCCCGGGCCCTTCGCAACCAGGCGGACGCCCTCCGCACCAAGCGTCGGCAGGCCGCCGAAGAACGCGCCCAGAAGACGGCCGTCAAGCTCATGCTCCCGCTGGTGATGTTCATCTTCCCGGCCATGGGCGTTGTCCTGGGCGGTCCCGCCGTGCTGCGCATGATCGAGGCGGTCCGGGACAATCCGGCCCTGGGCGGCCGCTAGAACGTGACCGGTCTCGGCCGTCAGTGGTCTGGCGCCTAACCTTGTGGTAGCATCCAGGGTCTGTAAATTGCCGCCCGGATACAGGCGCGCCGCTCGAAGCGGAAGCCGGTTGCGGGCTGCAAGCCAGCGCGCACGTAACTCGTGCGGCCGGCTATGGTTAACAACCCCCCCGCCGAACTGGCGTCCTCCACCCGGGCCGGGCGCTATAGTGCGTTCTTCGGCGGTCCGACAGGGTGTCCGCTACCCCGGGTCCTGAATAACCGCCCGTCAGGAGGCCAGGGCAGTATGTGCAGTGTGCGGCAGTCCGGAGTCCTTCGTGTGGTCGGCGCCTGGGGCCTTTGCATTCTGGTTGCCGGGTCGGTGGTCGGACAACCTCGCCTGGCCCTGTCACACGAATCGTGGGACTTCGGCCGCGTGACTTACCTGAGCCAGCTCGACTTCACCCTGACGGTCTCCAACCAGGGCGATGAGAATCTGCGCATCGAACGCGTGAAATCAAGCTGCGGCTGCACCACCGCCCAGCCCGGCAAGCACACGCTGCAGCCCAGCGAATCAACCACCATCGCCGTTGCCTTTAACACCCGCGGTAAAGACGGCCCGACCGATGCCCGCCTGACAATCATCACCAACGACCCGCAGAACCCGGAGACAATCTTTCCCGTCAGCGGCACGGTCGAACACCTGGTGCGCATCACCCCCCGTCACCGCGTCATCTTCCAACTGCTTGATTCCCAGGAAGTGCAGACGCACACGCTGCGACTGGAGAACCAGGCCGCCGAGCCGATCAAGCCCGTCGTGCTGCCCAGGACTGACTGGCTGACGATCGACGTCCATGAGATCGAGCCCGGCCGGGTATACGAGCTCGCCCTCACCAATCGCACGCCTGTGACCGCCCAGGTCCAATCAGTTGTTATTCCCATCGACACCGGCCTCGCGCAGCAGCCCCGGGCCGAGCTGACCGCGCAGTCACTCATGATCGACCGGGTCAGGCTGCAACGCCCGGTGCTTATGATGCTGCCGCAGCCGAACCGCAAGACCACCGCGACCGTGACCGTGGAATACCACGGCTGCGACCCAGCCTTCCGGGTAACCGAGGTCGTCTGCCAGGACCGGAATCTGCCCATTCAGTTGAGCGGGCCGCTGCCGTCGCACGCCGATGCGCCCGGCCGTACCCCTACCTCGGTAACGCACCTGGCCATCGAGATTCCGCCGCGCTACACGACGCCCGCCGCCGGCCTGCTGTTTACGGTTCGCACTAACGACCCGGATTTCCCCGAGTTGACGTTCCGGGGAACAAGCAGCCGGGACAGGTACCGGGAGTTGCTGCAGAATTCGCACGACAGCCGCGCGGCGGCCGCCGGTGCGGGTTCCTGATTGCCACCAACATAGGATCATCGCCGAGGATGCCATGACGATAACCAACAGACAGCCCATGACACTATCCCGGGTAGCTATGGCGGGCCGCTTAGGTATTGCTCTGGTTATGGTGCTTGGGGTCGCCCGTGGCGCTGCGGCACAGGATGACGCCGCCGAGGCCGTGCCGCGCATCGAAGTAAGCTCCGTGGAGTTTGATTTCGGTGAGGTCTGGCAGGGGCAGCCGGTGCAGAAGGAGTTCACCGTCAAGAACACCGGCACGGCGCCGCTGGAACTCCGCTTGCGCCGCTCGTGCGGCTGTACGCCGGTCAGCACGCCGAAAGACGTCCTGGCCCCCGGCGAGTCGGACTCCTTCACGATCTCCTATGACACGGCCAAGCGTCGCGGACCTGCCAATCAGCGCGTCACGCTGGTGACCAACGATCCGCTGCGTGGCAACGTCGAGATCAAGATTACCGGCAACGTGAAGCGGCTGTATGCCGTAACACCGGCCGAGGGGCTGGTCTTTCACCGCCTGATGGTCGACTCGCGGGAGGCCAAGTCGGTGCGTTTCGTCAGCGCGTACGACGGCCCGCTCAACCTGCGGCTTCCGCCGGGGCAGGACTTCGGCTGCTTCGACGTGGAACTCCGCGAGATCGAGCCGGGCCGGGAATATGAGATGACCGCCCGCACGAAGCCGCCGTTGGCGGAGGAGGTCGCGCGTATCGAAGTTGTCCTGGAGACCGGCCTGACGGACATCCCGACCGTGGCCGTGCCCGTGCGCGCCTGGGTCCAGCCGGATTTCGCGTGCCAGACGCAACTGCTGCGGGCTGCGCGCCAGTCGATCGTGTCCATGACGCACAACATCGGCTTCGAGTTCCGCGCCGACAAGCCGGTGAAGCTGGTCGAAGTGCGCCCCAGCTTCGCCAAGATTGAGTATGAGATACTGCCGCCCGTGCCGCGGGGTGGTCGCGAGGAATGGGTGGTCCAGACGCTGCGTGTCACGCTGCCACCCGGCAACGAGTTACCGGACGAAGAATTGTACATCGACATCCTGACCGACTCCAGCGACCCGCGCCACGCCCGCATCCGCGTCCCCATCGAAGTAGTCGAACCGCGCCCCGCCGGCCAGCGGCGGCAAATCGCTCCGTCGTCCAAACAGCCTTAGCGAGGTGCCGCTGACATGAAGGGCTTACTCCTGCGCATTGTTCTCATGCTGGCCGTCTCCGCGGCGGTCGGTGTCGGGCACGCCCGCTATCGCGGACTGCCGCTCATTCCCGACCTCGACCAACTGCGCGAGCAAGACGATGAGCATGCCGTTTGGGCCCGGCAGACGGCCATCGACCTGCCGGCCTTCAAGCAGCATTACGAGATGGGCTGGCTCGTGCTGGACGCCCGCCCACGCGAGATGTTTGAAGAGGGGCACCTCAACGCCCCCTTAATCATGAACATCCCGGCGGACGAGGCCGACTACCACATCAATCGCATCTTGCCCTTCCGCGGACAGCCGATAGTGATCTACTGCGCGTCCGAGAAGTGCGACACGGCCCGGATCCTGTGGAACACGCTGATGGAGTGCGGGTTCCTGCACGATGTCCACGTGTTTCATCCCGGCTGGGCGGGCATCGAGGCCGCCGGGTTACCCCGTGCCGCCGGGCCGGACCTGTACGAGGAAGAGATCTGCGAGTCGGATTACCTGGACTTGGACGAGCCCTAGGCGCTTCTGAGCCGCGTTTAGCGCCCCGACCTGATTGCCTGAGGACTTATGGCCGCCCCGCTCGAGAAGAAAACCACCGCCGGCTGGCTGGCTCTCGAATGGCTGCCACGCGTGCTCGTGGCTGCCCTGTTCGCCTACACCGGCATCACCAAGATCATCGCGCCCGAAACCTTCATCCTGGAGGTCCGCGCGTACGAACTGGCACCACTCATTACGACCAATCTGGTTGCCTTCATCCTGCCCTGGTTGGAAGTGCTCGCGGCCCTGTCGCTGCTTGCGGGCCTCTGGCGGCGCGAGGGCCGCGTCGTCATTGCCGGCATGTTGTTCGTCTTCATCCTGGCCAAGAGCATCCTGCTGGCGCAGGGCAAGCAGATCGACTGCGGCTGCGTCCCCACTGACAGCTTCCTGCACTTTCTCTTCGACGGCTGGACCGGTGTCGTTACCAACGTCTGCCTGCTGGCCTTCCTGGGCATTGAGGCCTGTGCCGAAACGCTGCGCCGCCTGCGCGCCGAACTGGCCCACACGCTGCAGCGGGCGGCTGCCACCCGGGACCACGCGGCCGCCTGACCAGGCTGAGCCGCTCCGCAGCACCAGACCTAACCACTCGTGCAACACCGGGTCTAACACTTTCGTGCGGGTGCCCGCACCGCCATTATGCGCCCGCTGGCGTGTGCCCGACCATCGGCCTACAATGCCGCCGTTCGGCCTGGCGCCGGTCGTTCCGGCGGTTCCATGGGCTGGCAAGTGTCCCGCCCGCCGGCTGAACGGAAAGTGTGCGAAGCGCAGAATCCCGTTTTAGCGGAGTAATATCATGATCAATCGCATGAGAGTGGCGGGCTTGGCGGGCGCACTGCTCGGACTGGTCGCCTCGGCTGCCGTCGCGGACGACCTGGACGCAGTCGAAAAACGCATCTGCACCGCTTGGGCCAAGCACCGCTCGGTCACCGCGACGATCAACATGCAAAGCGAGATCACCAGTGATGAACAGCGCATCACCAGCAACGGCCAGGGTACCTACGAATTCCTGCGCCATGGCGACAAGCTGCTGGCCCGCACCGAGATGCGCAGCACCATGAATCAACGCGTCGGCGAACAGGAGATGAGCAGTCAGCAGCAGGTGCTTGTAATCGTCGACGGCCAGTGGGCCCACACCTACGCCGAAACAACCGTGGAGTTCGGCGGCACGCAGATGCCGCCCCAGCGCATGGCCACCAAGCGCGATATCGCCGGCGAAGCGTCGCCCGACCCGCGCCAGATGCTCGCGGATCTGCACAAGGACCACAACGTGACTCTGCTGCCGGAGGACGCCGGCGCGGGCCGGAAGCTCTACGTGCTCGAAGCCCGTCCTAAGCATCCCGTGCCGGGCCATCCGATCGCCAAGATGGTCCACTACTTTGACCAGGACACCGGCTGCATGGCGAAGCTGGTCATGCTGGACGAGCGCGACAAGCCAATCCAGACCATCACGTACAGCGACTACAAGTTCGACGTGGATATCAAGCCGGAACGCTTCGTCTTCGTCGCCCCTCCGGGCGTGCAGGTGTTGGACCAGACCGGGGACTAGCGCCACGTCCGGCCGGCCGGGCCGGCCGCGCGTGAATACCAGACCATCGTACCGTACGGAGCAGGATCATGAGGATTGTTGCCGGAAGGGCTTGTGTTGCCGTGTCGTTGCTGGGACTGCTCGCCGTCGGCACGCTGGCCGGCGAAGTCGAGACGCTGGAGCGGAAGATCCAGGCCGCCTGGGACCAGCACAAGTCCTTCACCTGCCGCCACACCATGTGGAGCCATCGTGTCGAGGGCGAGGTCACCATGAGCGGGGAAGGCGAGGGCGCGGTCGCGGTCCTGCGCAAGGGCGCTACCGTCCTGTATCGCATCGACATGAAGACCAGCTTCACGCGCAGCACCGAGGCCGACGAGATCACCATGAGCCTGACGGCGAACATCATCATTGACGACGAGCGCGAATACCTGGTTCAGGACTTCGACGGACCCGTGCGCTACGTGATCGTGCCGATCAACCCGCGCGTGGTTCCGAGTCCGATGGCGGTCTTTGAGGTGCTGCGTGAGAACTCGGACCTCAAGGTGTTGCCGGAGGAAACTGTCGCCGACCAGCCGGCCTACGTCGTCGAAGCCACGCGCCGTTCCGTCGGCTCCGATCACACCACCAAGATCATTGCCTACTTCGCCAAGGACACCGGCGTGCTGCTGAAACAGGTCAACTTCGGCATCGACGGCGCCCCCATCGAGCGGCGCGAGTACCTCGATCACAAGTTCAACGTTGACCTCGACCCGCAGCGCTTCGTATTCTCGCCGCCGCCGGACGTCGACGTCCTTGACTTCACCAAGAAGCGCAGGGCGGCAGAACCGGAGTCTTCACCGCCCGGCGAAGCCAAGCCGCAGCCGCAACCCGCGCCCTGACACTGCCGGCGCGCACCACCACCGGACATGCGCCTCGCCGCGACTGCCAGGTTCAGCCGCGGCGAGCCTGCTTCTCGCCCGCGCTCATGACCCTTCAGCCGCCAGCTCGGCCCGCAACGCCGCCTCCAGGTGCGGCTGCTCAAAGACAAAGCCGCTTGCCGTCAATCTCTCCGGCACAACACGCGTGCTGGCCAGCAACAGCTCGCGCCCCATCTGTCCCATCAGCAGACGCACCACCACGGCCGGAACCCGGCAGAACGTCGGTCGCCGCAGCACGTGCCCGAGAGTCCGCGTGAATTCCGCGTTGGACACCGGCTCCGGGGCGACGCCGTTGACCGGCCCGGCGACCGTGTCCGTGCACAGAAGATGCACCATGGCCCTGACCAGATCTTCGCGGGTGACCCAGCTCATGTACTGCCGCCCGTTGCCGAGCCGGCCGCCCAGACCCAGCCGAAAGGGCGTCAGCAGGCGCGCCAGCGCCCCGCCGTCGCGCGCCAGCACCATCCCGATTCGCAGATTGACCACCCGGATGCCAGCGTCGCGGGCCCGCTGACAAGCGGCCTCCCACCGCCTGCACACGTCCGCCAGGAAGCCCGCTCCGCCCGAACTCCCCTCCGTCAGCAACTCGTCGCCCCGATCGCCGTAATAGCCGACGGCCGACGCCGCAATCAGAACGCGCGGCGGCTGTGCCAGCCGCGCCAGCGCGCCGCACAGCAGCTCCGTGCCGCGCACGCGGCTGTCCAGAATCGCGGCCCGCCGCGCGGCGTTCCAGCGCCCGGCCGCCACGTTCTCGCCGGCCAGGTGCACCACGCCGTCGAGGCCGGCGAGGGCGGCGGCATCAAGCAGGCCGGCAGCCGGTTCCCACGGGATCTCGAGCGCATCCGTCGCCGGGCGCCGCACGAAGCGCGCCACCTGCCAGCCCTGCTCAGCCAGGTACTCGGTCAGGCGTCGGCCGATCAGTCCGCCGGCGCCGCTGATGGCCACGCGCCGCTGCCCTGGTTCTGTCCCGATCCGTCCATTCATTCGCCGAACCTCCCATCGCACCGCCCGCACCCACGGCGGCACGATCACGACCAAATGTTGCCCTGGCACGGAGCGCCCCAGCGCCTACAATGTCCCGGATCCCGCGTTTCGGGGTTTCAGTCGCTCAGGAGCGCCCACATGAATCGTATCCTCACCGTGACAGTGTGTCTGCTGTCCGCCGCCTTCGCCGCCGCCGCCGAACCCGCGCCGGCCCCCGCGCAGACCGCCGAACTCAGCCGCCATTTCGGCTTCGGCCCGATGCAGATATACCGGCTCAAGTCGGGCATCCGCTTGCTCGAGCTCGCGGATCTCGACGGTGACGGCCGCACCGACATCCTCTTGTGGAATCCGCATGACAGCCGCATCGAGCTGTTCTATCAGCGCAATGCCGACAGCCCTCCCGAGAGCCGCCGCGCGCTGGACAGGAATGAGCTACCCGACCGCGGCGACATGCACAACGAGCGCCTGCCGGTGTCTTACCAGGTCTCCGCCATGTGCGTCGCGGAGCTGACCGGCGACGGCCGGCCGGACCTGGTCTTCTTCGGCGAGCCGCGCGAAATCGTCATTCTGCCCGGTCAGCCGGACGGCGGCTTCGGCCCGCCCAGCGGACTGCGCGCCCCGGAGGGCGAGCCGCGCGCCGGCTTCCTCTGCGTAGGCGACTTCAACAGCGACGGTCTCACCGACGTTGCCCTGCTGGGACGCGAGGTCTTGCAGATCTACCACCAGCAGCCCGACGGCGGCCTCGCGCAGCCGCTGCGCCTCGTGCACGGCGTTACTGATCCCATGCTCATGCTCACCACCGACATCGATGGCGACGGGCGCGACGACCTGGCGATCGTCGTCGATGACGTCCAGTACGCCATGAACGTCTACCTGCAAGGCCCGGACGGCACGCTCAGCGCATTGCAGCGCGTCAAGATCCCACGCCTGCGCAGCGCCACCTTCGTGCCCGCGCCCGGCGGCGATCACCTCTTCGCCATCGAGGCCGCCACGCGGCGCCTGACCCAATACGTCTGGCAGGCCCGCACTGACGGCGTGGTCGAGCTGGATTGGCCGCAACGGCTCTACTCCTATCCAGTAGCCGTCAAGGCGCGCCGCATACCCTTCGCCCTGGGCGATGTGACGAACGACGGGTTGGTGGACTGTGTCGCCGCCGATCCGGACGCGGCCCAGCTCTTTCTCTTCGCCGGCCTGCCCGACGGCCTCGGCGCCGGCAAGGCCTTCCCCGGCCTGGCCAAGACCACTGACCTGCTGATTGCCGATCTGGACGGCGACGGGCAGGCCGAACTCGTCAGCGTCAGTGCCCAGGAGCGGACCTTGGGCGTGTCGCGCTTCGAGCACGGCCGCCTGACCTTCCCACAACCACTGCCGACACCGGGCACGCCGCTGGCTGTCACCGCCGGCCGGCTGCGTCCAACGGATGAGCGGCTGCATCTGGCGATCGCGTTTCGCCCGGTCACGGCCGACGAGCAGCGCGCCGACGATGGTGATGACGAAGATGAGGATGACTACGCGGACGAGCGCGGCACGTCGCAAGAGGGCATATATATCAGCCTGGTTGATCCGACGACGCACCGCGAACTGCGGCGCTGGCCGGTGCCGGATCTCACAGAGGACCCCAGCGGCCTGCGTCTGGCCGACGTCAACCAGGACGGCCGCAACGATCTCATCGTTTTCAGCCACTTCAATCCGCCCCAGGTTTTCCTGCAGGCCGAAGACGGGCAGTTCCGGTTGCTGACCGGCTTCGCCACCCGCGCGAGCCTGGTGCGCGAGGCCCGGCTGCCTTCGTTCGATCTGGCCGACGTGACCGGCGACGGCCAACCGGAGCTTCTGCTGGCCCAACAGGGCCTGGCGCGGGCCCTGCGCGTCGCGGACGACGCCTGGACCGTCGTCGATCAATACAACCCCGAGGCGGCGGGCGCCGAGATTACCGGCCTGGCCGCACTGCCCGGCGAGCCCGGCAGCCCAACGCTGGCCATGTACGACCGCCGGGCGCGGGAAGTGCTCCTGCTCGACCGCCGTGCGGATCAGGCATACAGCATCGTGCACAAGATGCCCGTCGGCGATTACGACGTCGCCGCTATGGACATCCTGCCGATCGGCGCCGAGCGCCGCCCAGCACTGCTCCTGGCCGATGCGCGCAAGCTGTCCCTCTTCCTGCCCGGCGCGGCCGCGCCCACCTTCGTCGCGCAGCATTCGTACGAGACCGAAGCCAAGGACGCTCAACTCGGCGATTGCGCCATCGGCGACCTCAACGGCGACGGCGTGCGCGACATCGCCGCCGTGGATATGCGCAAGGGCTGCCTCGAAGTTCTCACGACGCTGCCGGACGGCGACCTCGCGCAAGCGGTGCGTTTCCAGGTCTTTGAAGGCAAACGCTTTGCAGATGATCCTGGTAGCTACGGCGAGCCGCGTGAAGTGCGCGTCGCAGACGTCACCGGCGACGGCATCGACGACATCGTCGTCCTCGTCCACGATCGTCTGATCATCTACCCCGGCCAGTAGCCCAGGCCGGCCAAGTCACAACACGTCGCGGAACTCGTCGAGGGTTTCCGGGTTCGCCAGCGCGTCGCGGTTGGCTACGCGCTCCCCGTGCAGCATCTGCCGCACCGCCAACTCGACCTTCTTCCCGCTGATCGTGTGCGGAATCGCGCTGACCTTACGGATGTAGCGGGGCACGTGGCGCTTGGTGGCGCCTTCCGCGATGGCCACCCGCAGCTTCTTCTCCAGCGCCTCATCCAGCTTCAGACCCGGGCGCAGCACGACGAACAGGCAGATTTCGACGTCGGCGTCGGGCGTGTCCTTCCCGACCACAATGCTGTCGATGATCTCCGGAATGCCCTCGACGACGCGATAGATCTCCGATGTGCCGATCCGCACGCCGCCGGGGTTCAGCGTGGCGTCCGAGCGACCATACACGACCACGCCGCCATGTTCGGTGATCTCAACGTAGTCACCGTGGTGCCATACTCCCGGGAACCGCTCAAAGTAGGCCGCCTTGTACTTCTCCTGACCAGGGTCGTTCCAGAAGCCGGTCGGCTGCGACGGAAACGGGCGGCAGCAGACCAGCTCGCCCTTGCGGTCCACCACCGGCCGGCCATCATCCGAGAAAGCCTGCACGTCCATCGCCAGCCCGCGGCACTGAATCTCGCCGGCGTAGACCGGCAACAGCGGGTTGCCCAGCATGAAGCACGAGATGATGTCCGTGCCGCCGCAGATGCTGGCCAGTTGCACGTCGGCCTTGACCTCGTCGTAGACCCACCGGAACAGCTCCTCGCTCAGCGGCGAGCCGGTCGAGCACACGACGCGCAAATCTGATAGATCATGCTGCTGGCCGGGGTGCAGGCCGGCCTTCTGGCAGGTGCCGAGAAACTTGGGACTCGTGCCGAACAGGTTGACCTTCAGCCGGGCGGCCATCTCCCACAGGCGGTCAATGGTCGGATGGCCGGGGTTGCCCTCGAACATCACGACTGCCGCGCCCACGCCCAGTGCGCTCACGAGCCAGTTCCACATCATCCAGCCGCAGGTGGTGAAGTAGAAGGAGCGCTCGCCGGCCCGCAGGTCGCAATGCAGCATCAGCTCCTTCAGGTGCTGCCAGAGCGTGCCGCCATGACCGTGCACGATGCACTTCGGCACGCCGGTCGTACCCGACGAGTACATGATGAACAGCGGGTGGTCGAAGGGGACCTCGGCGAAGCTTAGTGTGGGTGCGGGCTGGTCAGCCGGGCCCAGAAAATCACGCCACAACACAGCGTCCCGGATGCCGCCCAGCTCGGGCTGCCGATCCAGGAAGGGTACGACCACGACGCGCTGCACCGCTGGCAGCTGCTGCCGCATCTCCGCCACGCGCGCCAGCGTCTCACACCGCTTGCCCCCATACGTGTAGCCGTCTGTGGCGACCAGCACGGTCGGCTCGATCTGCCCGAAGCGATCAAGCACGCCGCGCACGCCGAAGTCCGGCGAGCACGACGACCAGGCCGCCCCCAGGCTGGCGGCGGCCAGCATGGCAATGACCGTCTCCGGAACGTTGGGCATGAACCCGCCCACGCGATCGCCGGACTTGACCCCCACCTGTCGCAGCGCGGCAGCGCAGCGCGCCACTTCCGCCCGCAGTTGGCGGTGCGTGATGCGCGCGCTCTGGCCAAGCTCACCCTCGAAGATGATGGCGTCGGCGTCATCATCAAAGCGCAGCATGTGCCGCGCGTAGTTCAGCCGCATCCCGTCGAACCACCTGGTGCCCAACATGCCCGCGCCGCTGACGATCTGCGTGGCGGGTGCCGTGGGCTCGACCTCGGCGAACCGCCACAACTCGTCCCAGAACAAGTCCGGGCGCTCGATCGCCCATTCGCGGAGCGCTTCCCACTCCGCGCGGATGCCATGCTTCCGGGCAATGGCAGTCATGAATTGAAACATCTGAGTCTGGCGAACACGCTCGGGCGCGGGTTCCCACAGTTTGACGCGTGCGGTCATCTTACGCAGGCCTCCCTCGCTAGAGTCACTCGGAAACAGACACGCATTGTTGTGTGCCCCGCGCGGCCGGTCAACGCCGTCCCGGCCCCCGCGGCCGCCAACCCGCTGTCAACCTGCGGGCGAGTCCGGCCGTCACACCAACATGCATCGCTTCCACGCCCCCAGCGTGCGGATTTCCGCGCACCAAGTCCGCGCCTTCACGCGAACAAGAGGCTGAGCACCACACAATCCGCACGCGCGCCAGCCCTCGTAGCCGCCCAGACTGCCCCCAGAGCCCCGCAAACCGCGATTCTCGCCGCACGTGGTTTGCACATCAATCAAACGACCATTATGTCAACCTAGCACGCCGCTTGCCTACCATCAAGTTTTACGCTTAGATGCCTCCTTTAACCGCGATCAACGAGATGAACTTCCTCGAAAAAGCGCTCGAAAGACTATGGCTCGGTTGTGGCGGCCATTGCCACACGCACGGACCGGACGGACACTCATGTCCGCTGCTCGATGGCGCCGACCCGGCCAAGCACCTGTTGGACCCGGCGGTCCGGCGCTTCAGCAGCGGTCCCAGCCTCGTCCTGGCCTGTCTGGCCGTATTCCTGCTGCCGCTTTCCACGGCCGTCGGCGGCGGTTTCCTCGCCGGCCGTTACCTCGCCCCCGACGCGTCAGCCTTCCTCGGTTGGTGGCAGGCCGCCGGCCTGCTTGGCGGACTCGCCGTCGGCGTCGGTCTGGCCAAACTGCTGGTTACCTACTTCGGCTTCAAGAAGACCCTCTCTGGCGGAGGAGAACAATGATCGCCGCCCTGCGCGAGCGAATCCACGTATTGCAGAAGGGCCTCAAGAGCTTCCAGCGCGGCGTGCATCCGCCGCACCGCAAGGCTTACACCGAGCACCGCCCGATCGAGCTCTTCGTCCCTGCCAAGGACCTCGTCATTCCTATGGCCCAGAGCCTCGGCGCCGCCTGCGAACCCATCCACAAGCCGCGCACCGAGGTCAAGTACGGCGAGAAAATCGCGGACACCGACGCGTTCGTCTCGGCCCCGATTCATGCGCCGATCAACGGCGTCATCGGCGCCGGCACGATCGCCGTTCTGCCGAACGGGCGCCGCATGCCGGCCATTGGGCTCAAATTGCCGACCGAGGGGTCGCCCCTGCCGGACAACTTCCTGGCGAGCTTCCTCGATCGCAACTGGGACGGCGTCGAGCCGACCAGCTTCGATCCGGACGAGATCTGCCAGAAGATCAGGGCCGGCGGCCTGGTGGGGCAGGGCGGGGCCACCTTCCCGACGTTCATCAAGCTCAAGCGCAACTCGGCCCGCCCGATTGACACGATTCTGCTGAACGGGGCCGAGTGCGAGCCGTATCTCACGGCCGACCACCGCCTCATGCTCGAATGTCCGGAGGCGATAATCGTAGGCCTGCAACTGGCCATGCACGCCGCCGGCGCCCAGCGCGGCATCATCTGCATCGAGGAGAACAAGCCCGACGCGATTGAGGTCATGCGGAAAGTGGCCCGCGGACGGGCGGGCCTCGAACTGGCCGTCTGTGCCACGAAGTACCCCATGGGCGGCGAGCGCCAACTCATCCCCGCCGTGCTCGGCCGCACCGTCCCCAGTGCCCCCAAGGGCCTGCCGCTCGACGTCGGCGTCGTCGTCATCAACGTCGCCACCGCCCACAGCATTGCCCGCGCCGTCGTCCGCGACCTGCCCTTTACGCATCGTGTCGTCACCGTCACCGGCGGGGGCGCCCAGCGGCCCGGCAATTTCCTCGTACCGCTCGGCACGCTCTTCGGAGATCTGCTCGAGCAGTGCGGCGTGGCGGACGACGCCGCCAAGGTCATCGCCGGCGGCCCGATGATGGGCCCGACCGTGCCGCACCTGGAAGTCTCCGTCGTCAAGGGTGTCAACGGCATCCTGATAATGTCGGACGCGGAGGTCGCCCACGGCAGCGAGAGTCCCTGCATCCGCTGCGGGCGCTGCATCGACAACTGCCCGCTCTATCTCTCACCGACCAAGCTGGCCCACGCCGTCAAGCATCGCGATATCGAAACCGCCGAACGCTACGACCTGATGGCCTGTTGCGAGTGCGGCTGCTGTTCGTTCGTCTGTCCGGCGAACATCCCGCTGCCGCAGTACATCCGCTCCGGCAAGAACCTGGCCCGCGTGCAGGCCGCGCAGAAGCGTGCCCAGGAGCAGGCCGAACAGGCCAAGGCCAAGGCCGCCGAGGCCCCGCCGGAGCCGGCCGCCAAGTGATCCCCCGCAGCGCACAGGAGCGATCCGACCGATGAGTCAGGCAGACAGCATTCCTCCCGCCCAGGGCAGCGCGGACCAGCCCGGCAAGTCCGAGCCCAAGGTGTTTCACGTCAGCAGCGCGCCGCATCTCACCGAAGGGGCGACGACGCGGCGGATCATGTTCGAGGTCCTCGCCGCCATGCTGCCGATGTTCATTATCGCCGTCTACATGTTCGGCGGCTGGGCGCTGGCGCTGACCGTCGCCACCGTGGCCGGCTGCCTGGTAGCCGAGGCGGCCACCAACATGATCCGCGGCCGCGGCCAGGCCTCGCTCGGCGACGGCTCGGCCATTGTCACCGGCGTCATCCTCGCATTCTCGCTGCCGCCCTCACTGAACCCCTACATGGCGTTCATCGGCGGCGCCGTCGCGATACTCCTGGCCAAGGCCGTCTTCGGCGGCCTCGGTCAGAACCTGTTCAATCCCGCCATGGTTGGCCGGGCCTTCCTGATGGTCTGCTTCCCCGGCGCCATGGTGAATTTCGTGCCCACCCGGCTGATGGAAGCCGCCGGCGTGGACGCCACCACCATGGCCACGCCCCTGTACGCCGCCGCCCGACACCTGGCGGAACTGCCCAGCCAGTGGGAGTTGCTGATCGGCAACGTCGGCGGCTGCGTGGGCGAGACCTCGGCCCTGGCCGCCCTGGTCGGTGGGTTGTGGCTGGTGCTGCGGCGCGTCGCCGACTGGCGCCAGCCGGTGGCCGTCCTGGGCTCGGTCGCCGTCTTCGCCGCCATCGCCCACTGGCTTGCCCCGGACAAGTACCAGGGCGTGCTCTACAACCTGAACAGTGGCGCGCTGATGTTCGGTGCGTTCTTCATCGCGACCGACTACGTCGGCGCCCCCGTGACGCCCAAAGGCCGCTGGATCTTCGGCATCGGCGTGGGCGTGCTCGTGATGGTTATCCGCCTGTTCGGGGCCTACCCCGAGGGCTTCATGTTTGCGATCCTGATCATGAACGCTCTGACCCCGCTGATCGAACGCTGGACGACGCCGACGCCGTTCGGCGGACACGTGGCGGCTTAAGAGCGCGGAAGAAGGTGCAGCCGTGAAGAAATTCGTGAGTGAATCCTGGCTCGTGCTGACGATGGGCGTCGTGTTCGCCTGCCTGCTGGCGGCGACGCAGACCTCCCTGTCCGGCCGGATCGTGGAAAACCAGCAGCGGGCCTTGAACCAGGCCATCCTCGAGGTCGTGCCCGGCCTGGAGCGCACCGAGGAGCTGGTGATCGGCGGGAACCGCGTCTTCAAGTGTGCCGATGCCGCGGGTGAGCTGCTGGGCTGGGCCGTCGAGGCCTCCGGCGCCGGCTTCGTGGACAAGATTACGTTGGTGGCCGGCCTCTCGGCTGACGGCGAGCGCATCACGGGCGTGAAGGTGATAGATAACCTCGAGACGCCCGGTCTGGGGAACAAGATCGAGGGCCCCTGGGCGGCGCAGTGGCGCGACCGCGACGCCACGCGCTCGTTCTCCGTTACCAAGGCCACCCCCACTGTTGATCAGAACGAAATCTCGGCCATTACCGGCGCAACGTACTCCAGCGTGTACGTCGCCAACATCGTTAACGACGTCATTACGCGCATCCGGCCGCTGCTCGCGGAGTACCGCTGAGCACGAACCCGCGACGCACCCCTACGGGAGTAGGCGAATATGGCAGACGAAAACGGCTCCAACCTGCGGCAGTTCAGGGAAGGCATTCTCGACAACAACCCGGTCTTGGTGCAGCTCCTGGGCATGTGTCCCGTGCTGGCCGTCACCAACTCGCTGGAAAACGCCCTGGTCATGGGCGCGGCGGCCACCTTCGTCGTGGTCATGTCCAACCTGATCACCAGCCTGCTGCGCCACCTGATCAAGCCGCATGTCCGCATCCTGATCTTCACCCTGACCATCGCCACCTTCGTGACCATCGCCGACATGGCGCTCAAGGCCTACATGTTCGAGGTCAGCAAGAAGCTGGGCGCCTTCGTGCCGCTGATCATCGTCAACTGCATGATCATCTGCCGGGCCGAGGTCGTCGCCATCAAGAACGGCGTCGGCCGCTCGCTGGCGGACGCCTTCGGCATCGGCATCGGCTTCACCGTAGCCCTCGCCATCCTGGGCGTCATTCGCGAGCTGATGGGTTCCGGCACGCTGACATTGCCGTGGGGCGCCCAGTCGTGGGTGCTCTTCCAACTGTCCGAGGGCTTCGAGCCGCATAAGTGGATCGTCATGGTCCTGCCACCCGGCGCGTTTCTCACGCTGGGCGTCGTGGTCGGAATAACTAACCAGATACGTGCCCGCCGCAAGCAGGGAGGTGCCGCATGAGTATCGGTGCCCTGATCGGAATCTTCCTCGGCGTTGCCCTGGTCAACAACCTCGTCCTGGCCGGCTTCCTCGGCATCTGCCCGTTCCTCGGCGTCTCCCGCAAGGTGGACATGGCCTTCGGCATGGGCTGCGCCGTCACCTTCGTCATCACCGTCTCCGGCGTCGTCACCTGGCTCATCGTGCACGGCCTGCTGGCCCCGATCGGCAGCGCCATCTTCGGCCCCGAACACGCCGGCGCCCTGTTCTTCCTCAAGTACGTCGCCTTCATCATGGTCATCGCCTCCATGGTCCAGCTCGTCGAGATGTACCTGCGGAAGTTCTTCCCCCCGCTCTATACCGCCTTCGGCGTCTTCCTGCCCTTGATCACGACCAACTGCGCCATCCTGGGCACCTGCCTCTACATCGACATGAAACCCGAAACCCAGTACCTGCTGAACGCGGCCGTGTACGCCTTCGGCGGCGGCATCGGCTTCACCCTGGCCATCACGATCATGGCCGGCATCCGCGAGCACATCCGCTTCTCCGACGTGCCCAAGGCTTTCCAGGGCGCCGGGATCACACTGCTCGTGGCCGGCATCCTCGCACTGGCGTTCTCAGGCTTCGCCGGAATCGGCAAGTAGTACCGCGGAGGTCATCATGGCCGTCATCCTGACCATCATCTGGGCCGGCATCGTCCTGTTCATCCTTACGCTCTTCTTCGCCACCCTGCTGGGCATCGCCAAGGAGAAGCTCCGCGTCGCCGAGGATCCGCGCATCCCCGCCGTCGTTGATGCCCTCCCGGCCGCCAACTGCGGCGGCTGCGGCTTCGCCGGCTGCGCCGACTTCGCCAAGGCCGTCGTCGAGAGCCGCGCCCCCTGCGACGGCTGCCCCGTCGGCGGCTCCAAGACCGCCGCCAAGGTGGCCGAAATCCTCGGCGTTGAGGTCGTCGAGACGTTTCCCTACCGCCCGGTCATCCACTGCGCCGCCCGCACCGAAGACAAGCTCGGCGTCGTCCCCTACGACGGCGTCCAGACTTGCAGCGAGGCCCACATCGTCGGCGTTACCCAGGCCTGCACCTACGGCTGCCTGGGCTACGGCGACTGCGCCGGAGCCTGCACCTTCGACGCCCTGCACATGGTCGCCGGCAAGCCGGTCGTCAACTACGACAAGTGCACCGGCTGCGGCGCCTGCGTGAAGGCCTGTCCGCGCAACATAATCGAGCAGATCCCCTTCAAGCAGGAGCAGATGCTGGTCGTCGCCTGTGCCAACAAGGAGCCCGCCCGCGAAGTCAAGAAGGTCTGCAGGGTCGGCTGCGTCGGCTGCAAGGCCTGCCAGCGCATCTTCGCCGACCTGTTCAACGTCACCGACAACCTGGCCTACATGAACTACGACAAGTACACCGCCGAGTTGGGCGATGCGGAGTTCGAGCCCGTCCTGGCCAAGTGCCCGGCCAAGGCGCTCGTCTACTTCGGCAAGCCCAAGCCCGAATACGCCCGGCAACTCGCCGCCGAGGACGAAGCCGCCACCCCAGTGTAACGCCGCTGGTCCAGACTACTCCGCCGACAGCCGCGCCAGGTACGCTTCCGCCGCCGCCACGACGCGCTGCACGACCTCCGGCAGCTTGCCCTCCACCCGCGCCCCCGCGCTGGTATGGTGACCGCCCCCGCCGAACTGCTGCGACAACTCCAGCACGGACAGCCCGCGTTCGCCCCGGAAGTTCATGCGCACCATGCCGGGATCACCCTCGGTAAACAGAATCGCTATCGAGATGTTCTCCACGGAACGCGGCACCTCGACCTGGTCATCGATCGTCGCCGCGTTGCAGCCCGTCTCGCTGATCTCGTCATATGACGCCCAGCTCCACGCCAGCCGCCCGTCCGCGCTTACCTGCGTGTTGGCATAGATCACCTTCAGCAGCGCGAACTCCTCCCGACTCTGGCTGCGGTGCATCTGCTCGCACACGTCGCGAATCGCCGCTCCCGCCAGTGCCAACTCATGCCCCACCCGCAGGCCCTCGGCCGTCGTGTTCGACAGCGAGAAACCCTGCGTGTCCGTGTGAATGCCCGCATACAGCAACGTCGCGATCGTCGGCGTGATCTGGCACCCCAGCGCCCGCAGCAACTCGTAAACCAGCTCCGACGTGCTGCTGGCATCGCCGACCACCCAGTTCCATCGCCCGAAACCCGGGTTCGACGCGTGATGGTCAATGTTCAGCACCGGCACCCCCGGCAGCGCCTCCAGCTTGCCCGGCACATTCACCCGCCGCTCCTTGGCCGTATCCAGCACCACCGCCAAGTCGCAGCCCCGCAGCTCCTCCTCGCTCGCCGCCCGCAGCCCGCCGTGCCGAACCAGGTGGCTCATCCGCCGCGAGACCGTCCCCTCCGGCAAGACCGCACACGGCGTCTTGCCTAGTTCCGGCAACGCCAGCCACAGCGCCCCAATCGCCGCCACGCAGTCCGCGTCCGGCGTCACATGCCCGATCAGCGCAATCCTGGAAGCCTCCCGGATGGCGGCACACAGTTCACCGGGCACGGCCCGGAGAGACCCGCCGGAACTATCAATCGCCTTCATTAGGCAACCTTCGGAACCAACCAGCCCACCACCAACGTCCACTTCACCACCTCCAAACCAGCGCCGCCGCCGCCCGAAACCGCCAGTCTCGCCGAACCGCCCGGTCACTGCAACCGCGTGTTCTCGCTGCCCGACTTATCGGGTGGAACGCCGACCTCCTCACGCCGGGCCGCTCAGAAGATGAAGTCCGTGGACAGGAACTTCGAATGCCGCTCCGTCACGATCCGCGAGATGATCTCCTCGTTCACTTCCCCCGTCTTCGCCGCCACCAGGCTGCGAATGGAGAAGACCCGCAGTGCATCAGTCGTCGACAGCGTCCCCTCCGCCGAGTCCTTCCGACCCGTGAACGGGAACGTGTCCGGCCCCCGCTGGCACTGGCTGTTGATGTTCACCCGGCAAACCTGGTTCACCAGCACGTCGATCAACCGACTCAGACGCCGCGGATCCCGGCCAAACAGGGCCGCCTGCTGCCCGTACGGGCACGCAGTAACCCAGTCAATCACGACCTGGTCATCTTCGAACGGCACGATCGGCAACACCGGCCCGAACTGCTCGACCTGGCAGACCCGCATCTCCGGCCTCGCCGGATAAAGGACCGCCGGATAGTACAGCGTGTGGTCGATTGTCCCGCCGCCACCGTTGATCACGCGCGCCCCGCCCGCGACAGCCTCGTCAACCAGCTCCTTGAGCCACTGTGGCTTGCCCTCCTCCGGCAACGGCGTGATCTTCACCCCCTCCTCCCAGGGCATACCGACCGACAGTTGCTCGACCGCCGCACTCACGCGCCGACAGAACTCCGCCGCCACGCTCTCGTGGCAGAACACGATCTTGACCGCCGTGCAGCGCTGACCGTTGTACGAGAACGCCCCCAGCACGCACTCGCGCGCCGCCGTGTCGAGGTCGGCATCCGGCAGAATCACCGCCGGGTTCTTGGCCTCCAGCCCCAGCACGCTGCGCAAGCGGTTAGGCCGCGGGTGCTGGTGCTTCAGCAGCGCCGCGACCTTCGCCGACCCGATGAACGCCAGCACGTCAATCCGCCCACTGCTCACCAGCGGACCAACCACCACCGGACCCTCCCCGTAAACCGTGTTGACCACGCCCGGCGGAAACGAGGCCGCAAACGCCTCCAAGAGCGGCGCATGCAGCAACACGCCGTACTTCGGCGGCTTGAATATCACCGTGTTGCCCATGATCAACGCCGGAATCAGCGTCGTGAGCGTCTCGTTCAGCGGGTAGTTGTACGGCCCCATGCACAGCACCACGCCCAGCGGGCTGCGCCGAACCTGGGCCAGGAATCCCGGCTCAACGACAAACCGCGAGCTGATGCGGTCCAGGTCCTTCAGTGCCGCCACCGTGGCCCGCACGTAGTCGACCGTCCGGTCAAACTCGTTGGCCGCGTCCGCTAACGTCTTGCCAATCTCCCACATCAGCAGCCGCACAACCGGCTCACGCACCGCCTGCATCCGCGGTATGAACGCCTCCAGACAGTGGATCCGCTCCGCCACCGACATCGTCGGCCATGCGCCCCCGCCCCGCCCATACGCCCGGCAGGCTGCCTCCAACGCCTGCTGCGACTCCGCCTCAGTCATCAGCGGGTAGCGCCCCAGTGCCACCGCCGTAACCTGCTCGCCCGCGCGCACGCACACCGGCGAACGCACCTCCTGCGTCGGACCGGTCCAGCGCGATACCCGCCCATTGATCAGGTAGTTCAGCCCCTCGTCTGATGGAGCGATGCGGAACTCAGCCGGGACAGCGCTCTCCGCCGGAAACACGTCCGCCGGCCTGCCTACGTTCGTCGCCATGGCGATCTCCCGTTTCCAGGTACCAGGATACTGTCGCCGCCATTCTCCCACATGGCGAGAACAACAGCACGACCTTTCCCGATCATATCTAGCGGATTAGTGCTGTCTGCCCGCCAACGTCGTCTAGCGCGGGCCCGGATCCCCTAGCACGCCGCGCCGCCGGTCGCTTCCACCACCAGCAACGTGACATCATCGGCCGGGTGCAGCGAACCGGCCTTGTGGTCGAGGTGCTCGCGCACGGCGTCCACCAGCGCCGCCGCCGGCAACGCCGCCCAGCCACGCAGGGCCGGAGTGACCTCCGAGAGCTGCGCGCGACCCTTGGCCCCCTCCAGAAAATCCTCTTCCGCCCCGTCGGTGAAGAATATGACCTTCTCGCCCGGGGCCAGCGTCAGGCGCGCCTCCTCGAACTCGCCGTCCAGGTCGGGCAGCCCCAGCAAGCCGCCGCTCACCTGAATCTGCTCGACCTCATCGCCCCCGCGCCATCGGAACGGGTACGGATGCCCGCCCCGCGACACCCGCAACTCACCCGTGCGCGTATCAAGAATCGCGTACACCGCCGTGATGAACTGGCAGTTCGGCAACTGCTGGCGCACCAGGCACGCGTGCAGCCGCGCCAGAACTTCCGGCGGACTGACGACCGTGTACTCCGTACCCACCACCCGCTTGGGCTCCAACGCCTGCCGCAGGAACATCGTCAGCAGGCCCGCCGCCACCCCGTGCCCCATGGCGTCCGCCAGGAAGATCCCCACGTGGTGCTCGTCAATCCGGAACACATCGTAAATGTCGCCGCTGACCCAACTGGCCGGCCGATACAGAACGGCGAACTCGAACCCGGGCGGCTCCGGCAGCGCCCGCGGCAGAAAGTCGCGCTGCAACCGTCCGGCCAGCCGCATCTCCTGGTCGATCTCGCTGAAATAGCGGTTGAGCTGATCCCCCAGTCGGTGCATGTGTTCCAGCTCGCGCTCAAAGCGCTGCACCAGCGGCACGTACATGGTCAACGTCTTCAGCCGGCCGGCCAACTCCTCCAGCGGCGTATCCACCGCGACCCAGTCCACCAGCGGACCACCGGCCCAGCGCAGCTTATCGGACGCTCCACACACCAGCGTGGCCACGTTCCTATCCACCAGACGCTGCAACAGATCCGCCGCCTCCCCCAGCCCACGCTCATCAGTCGTGTCAGCCACGACTACCGCGATGTCGGGCGTCTCCCCCTCCTGCTCCGTCACCGCCAACTGCAGGTCCCGGTGCTGAACCGCTACCCCGGTCTGCGCCAAGCGGGCGCTGAGTTGGGCGGCTTCGTCCTCACCCGGCTCATAGACGACCACTCGCGGAAGTCCGCTCATATGCTGCTGTACGCTCTCTGTATGGCGGCACGCTCCGCTCGCCGGCGCGCGCATACTGCTCGCTCGCGAAGGGAGACTCCCGCTAACGACCCCTTCGACGGCCTACGGCACCACCTTGAATACCGCGTCCGGAATGACCACGCGGTCCCCCTCAACGATCCCCAGCCGCCCCAATGTCCCCTCCCTGACCTCCAGCACAAACATGGCCGGCTCGATCGACGGGAACGTCTGCAACGTCAAGACCGGCATCTGCCAGATCTTCACGATCGTCCCATCCGCCCGCGCGTACGCTATGTCCAGCGGCGTTATCGTATTGTGCATCCAGAAGCCACGCAGCGCCTCGTCCGAGAAAACAAAGAGCATGCCCTGGTCGTCGGCGATCTCCTCGGCCGGCACGTGCATCAGCCCCTCCGTTACGACGCCCGGCCGCGTCGCGTCGAACTCCTGCGCCAGCCAGACGCGCAAAACCTGCCCTTTGATCGTGACGGCGGCGGTTCCCAGCGAATCCAGCGGGTACTGCCGCCGCGCGTCGCTGGCCCGTGCCGTACTCGTCGTTCCGGAACCGCCCGCCGAGTCCGCTCCGTCGGTATCCCCCGCGGCACCGCCCGCGCCGCCCGATCCAAAGCACCCGCCGCCCAGCGTGAGCATACCGATCACTCCGAGCAAGACCGTCTGCCACAGGAGGCCGCGTTGTCGCACAAGTACACCTCCAAGCGCCCTTCATCCGTGAGAATACGTCCGGCGGACCACGGTCGGCAAGTGCCCCGCCCATGCCGGCCCAGCCCGCGTGCTGCCTCAAGCGGCCCGAGTCGCTACACTGGCGCGCGAATGGACGGCCTCATCAACCTCCACAAGCCGCCCGGGCTAACCAGCGCCCAGGCCCTCTATCGCGTCCGTAAGATCACCGGCGTGCGCAAGAGCGGCCACGCCGGCACACTCGACCCGGCCGCCGAGGGGGTGCTCGTCCTGTGTCTGGGCCGGGCCACGAAGCTGGTCGAAGCCCTCATGGATCAGCCCAAGGTCTACCGGGCCGCCGCCCGACTCGACGTCACCAGCGACAGCTTTGATAGCGATCGGCCGCTACGGCCGGTGCCCGTGGACAACGTGCCCGCCGCCGAGCAAGTCGCCGCGGCCCTGCGCGGGTTCGAAGGGCAGATCATGCAGGTGCCGCCGGCAGTGAGCGCACTCAAGGTCGGCGGCCGCCCGGCCTACAAGCTCGAACGAGCCGGCCGGCCACCCGCCTTGGCCGCGCGCCCCGCCCACATCTACTGGGTACATATGCACGCGTATGCCTGGCCCGAACTGGATTACGAACTGGCCTGCGGCCGCGGGACATACGTGCGCGCCCTAGTCCGCGATCTGGGCGCGACACTCGGCACCGGCGGCTGCTTGACCGGACTGCTGCGCCGCGCGGTCGGTCCGCTGCACGTGGACGCGGCCTGGACGCTCGACGCGCTCGCGGCGGCCGGCGATTGGACGACCGCCGTGTTGCCGATGGACGAGGCCCGGCGGCTGTTGGCGCAGCGCCCGGTGCCGCTGCCGCCCCGCCCAACCCAGGCATAACCCGTCGTAGCGCCGGTCGTCGCGCGTAATCGCGGCGCGCAGGTTGGTGGACGCGGCCACGCGCGCGCGATACATTCTCCACGCCGGTCGAGTTACCGGCGCAGTCAATCACGATGAGGGAGCGCGAACATGTCCGGAGAAGCTGCCAGTACTTACACTGAACCGGAACGCCTGATCGGAATGGACCTTGTGCGGGTCAGCGAGGCCGCGGCCCTGAACGCCTTTCGCTGGATCGGCAAGGGGGATAAGGAAGCAGCCGACGCCGCCGCCACGGATGCCATCCGTGGCATGATGAACCTCATGGAGATCCGCGGCATCTGTACGATCGGCGAAGGCATTAAGGACGAGGCGCCGGGCATCTTCGTCGGCGAGAAGCTGGGAACCTGGCAGGACGACGCCCCGGCCATAAGCATCGCGCTCGACCCAATTGACGGCACCACGCTTACCTCTAAGGGTCTGCCCGGAGCACTGGTGGTCATCGCCGCCGCCAAGACCGCCGAGCCCGACATGAATGCCCTCCAGGCCGTGCCGTCCGTCTACATGGAGAAGATCGCCGTCGGCCCCAAGGTCAAGGAAGGGCCCGGCACGATACGTCTCGACGCCCCCGTCGATCAGAACCTCGAACTCATCGCCCTCAAGCTCGGCAAGCGCGTCCGCGACATGGTCGTCTGCATCCTCGACCGCCCCCGGCATGAGAAGCTGATCGCCGACGTCCGCCGCACCGGCGCGGCCATTCGCTTGATCGGCGACGGCGACGTGGCCGGCGCCATCGGCCCCTCCATGGACGACAGCGCCTTCGACGTCTACATGGGTATCGGCGGCTCGCCTGAAGCGGTGACCGCGGCGGCCGCCATCAAGTGCCTGGGCGGTGAGATTCTCGCCCGCATGTGGCCGCGCACCGCCGACGAGCGCAAGCAGCTTGAGGATGACGGCTACGGCGAGCAGTTGCGCAAGATCTACTGCACGGAGGAGTTAGCCAAGGGCGACGGCATCATGTTTGTGGCGACAGGCGTAACCGACAACGCCCTGTTAAACGGCGTGGTGGTTAAAGGCCACATCGCCCGGACGCATTCAGTCGTCATGCGGGCCCGCTCGCGGACCATCCGTTACATAACGGCTTACCACGACCTGACGCGCAAGACCATTCATCTGGCTAGCGCCGCCCGCGAGGCACGCTTGTAGAACACGGTTGTCCCGGATGCCAACTGTGCCGCCGGTCAGCCGGCATCGGCCCCCGTGGGCCCTTGCCGCAGACTCTTGGTCTGGCCCCGCCGCCGCTTCCCTTCCAGACGCCGCTCGCGCGAGCCCGCCGTGGGACGCGTCGGCTTACGGCTGCGCGGCACGTATAGAACTGCCGCCAACAACTCGATCAAACGCTCAACCGCCGCGGACCGGTTGCGGGCTTGCGTACGTGCTGCCTGTGCCACGATTCGCAGCCGCCCGTCGCGGGCCCGCCGCGCCGCCACAACCCGCCGCAGTCGGTCCTTCTGAGTCTCACTTAGCAGATCACAGGCCTCAAAGTCGAACAGAAGTGTGGCGCGCGTGCTGACCTTGTTGACGTTCTGGCCGCCCGGACCCTGAGTTCGGTCGTAACGCAACTCGATCCAGGGCGCCAACTCGTCGGCCGTGAAGTGTCGCCGACTCATGGCAGCGCACCGCCCCGCGGCCCATCAGCCGCGCCTCGGCGCCGGCCGCTCGACCGCCAACCCAAGCTGCGGAGATCGGCTAGCACAACGCCAGGTAAGCCGCCAGCGCGTAGATGGCGATTCGGATTCGCTGGGGTGTCCAAGCCAGAAGCATCCTTCGCCTCCTTCGGGCGCAGTCGGCGCCGCCCCGCGGCTGCACGCCGACGATCCTTACTCTCTACCAAACATACGCGCATCAGACCCGGCATTTCAAGTCCGGCCGGAACCGCGCACGGAGCCATGCCGTTGACAGCCGGCCACGAACGATTTTCTGGAACCCTCACTAACCTGGAGCCGTTCCGTGCCCATAATCTCCTGGCATAGGATCTCCGGGCATTCGCTCGCTTTACCGGAACTACGCCGCCGGCTGCCACAGGTTGCAGCCCGCCCGGCGGAATCCAAGTTGCGGTAGCAGCTATATACGGAAATGAACCCCCTGAAAACGCGAGTTATGGGACGAAGGCACGCTGGTAGGCCGCTGACAGCGGCCGGCCAAACTCCTGCACCCAGTAAATGCCGTACTGCCCGCCCGTCCGTACGCCCACCCCCAACTCCGTGAAATACTCGTTCAGGATATTAGCCCGGTGCCCGGCGCTGTCCATCCACGCCCGCACCACCTGGACCGGCGTCTGCTGCCCCGCCGCCAGATTCTCCCCGATCGCTGAATAAACGTACCCGAACTCCGCCGACCGATCGGGCAACTCACTTCCGGTGACCGGGTTCACGTGGTCGAAGAAGTCGTGGTAGATCATCTCGCAGGCGTACTGTTCCGCCTGCGCTTCCAGCGTGCCATTCCACTGTAGCGCCGCCAACCCCCGAATCGCCCGCTCATGGTTAACCAGCGCCAGCACTTCGGCCCGCCAGGCAGCCGCTTCAGCCGGCTCGTCACAGCCGGGAAACTCGTCCGCCAAGGTCCCGCTGCTGCTGCCGGACGATATCGTCGTCCCGCTCGCTGACGGCACACCCGGCTCCAGGTTGGTGGTTTCCTCGGCCGGCACCAGCGTACAGCCCGGCAGGACGCCCGCCGTCAATAACGCCGCTAGAAGGGCTAACGTCAAACGCATGGCAGCTTGCTCCGAGTGGCCGTCTACGGGGCGCCCCCGGGGGGGACCAAGTACTGATTACCGATTATACTCCGGCCGGCAAGACCTTGATACGACTCGTGGCCCCGCCCATACTTATCGAGATCCGCCAGATGCGGACGAAGCCTGGGCGGTGAGGAGATAAGTACATGCACTCCGAGCGGATGCGGCTGTCGTGGTTGTGGGCGGTGCCCGTGTTGGTGTTATCGGCGCTCTCTATTTCCGGCTGCCCCGGCGACTCGGATGGCCTGCTGCCAACCACCGGACAGTCCGGCCGCGTATTCAACTCCCCGCCCACTGTCGTCCTGACCGCCGACGTCGTGCGCGGCGTGGCACCGCTGGCCGTCCGCTTCGATTCCTCCGGCAGCACTGATGACGGCCTGATCGTGTCGCGCCTCTGGGACTTCGGCGACGACACCACCAGCCAGGCTATCTCACCAACACACACCTTCCAGACCAACGGTGACTTCACCGTCACCCTGACGCTGACCGACGACGATAACGCCAGCGCCTCGCGCTCGATTGTCATTTCGGTCACCGACGCTCCCGTGGCCGTGATCACTGTCGACAACACCGCCGCCGAATCGGCACCCGCCACCTTCCAGTTCGACGGATCAAGCTCCTATGATCCGGACGGCACCATCACTGCCTATCGGTGGGACTTCGGCGACGGCTCGCTTGAAACCCTCGCAGAAGTCCCTCACACGTTCAGCTCCCCCGGCACCTACCGCGTCCGGCTTACCGTAACTGACAACAAGGGCATTACCGGCACAACCCAGCAGATCATCCGTGTCGGCATACCTCAGCCCGAGATCGCTTTCCGCGTGCCGCCCGCCGGCGTGAATAACATCGTCGTCGCGCCGAACTCGCAGTTGTGGGTGGCGGCCACTTACGACGTCGCCCCCGGCGCACCCTACATGCTTTCCGCCGGCCTGGACCGCGACTTGGACCCCTGCGATGCCCAGGCCGTCATCCACTCCGCTGCCACGGGCGACGTGCTCTTCCGCCTGGAAGGCGCCACCGCCCCCGTCCGCGCCGTAGCCTTCTCGCCCGACGGCACCCGCGCGCTCGTCAGTGGCGAGGACGGCACACTGCGCATGTACGACGCCGAAACGGGCGACCTGCTCGATGAAGACGTCGTTGACGGCGGCGCCCCCGTTACGGCCGTTGCCTTCTCGGCCAGCGGCGATCGCTACGTCCATGGCGGAACCGACGGCTCCGTCGTACTGCGGCGCGCCACGGACGGCCAGGTCGTCCGCACCTTCGGCGGCCATGGCGCCGCGGTCAACGCCGTGGCCTTCGCTCCCGATGACGCTCGCATTGCCAGCGCCGGCGATGACAACGCCGTGATCGTCTGGGACGTGTCCAGCGGTGCCGGCCTGGTCGTCCTGGACGTGGCCGATGGCGGGCACGCCCTGCCGGTCAACGCCGTCGCGTTCTCCCCCCTTAACCCGCTGCTGCTGGCCAGTGGCAGCAGCGATGGCACCGCAATACTCTGGAACGTACCCAGCCAGATTGTGCTCAGCCGCCTCATCGGCCACACCGCGGCCGTTACGAGCGTGGCCTTCTCGCCCGACGGACTGGCCTTGGCCACCGGTAGTGCCGATCGCACGGTCAAACTGTGGAACATCGCCACCGGCGCCACCACCGCCGCCTCGACGCTGACCGGCCACTCCGCTGCCGTCACCGCCGTCGCCTTTGCCCCCGGCATCACCGAACTGCTCTCCGGCAGCGCCGACGGAACCGCCCGCCTCTGGAACATAAACACCGCCGCCACTATCCGAACACTCGCTCCCTGCCAGTCCACCGTAAGCTCCGTGGCGTACTCGTCCGACGGGACGCGCCTGCTCCTCGGCGTGGCGGCCCAGAACGGCATCCCACTCGATACCGTCTCCCCCGGCGGCAGCGACCTGGACCTCCGCGTGCCCACCCCCCTGAATCTCAGCACACTCACCGCGGCGGACCAGGGTCAGTGGTACCTGTGGATGCAGGTTGACACCGATCGCACCGCCCCCGTACGAACCTACTCCGACGCCGTCGTCAACGTGATTGACGCCTACAGTCAAGCCCTGGCGACCGCCCCGGAGGTCCCGCTCGTGGATTCCACGGCCCTGATCGTCGCCCAGCCGACCACCGCCCGGCAAATCTGCCGCCTCGACACGCCGCTGGTCGCGGGCGACCAGCTCGTCCTGAGCCTCGCGACCATCCCGGGCTACGGCCCCGCCTACGACGACGACGTCTTCAGCGTCTTGGTGCTCGACGAAGACGAGGAGGTCTTCGTCTGGTATCAGAACGGCGTGCCGTTCGGACCAAACGACGTCCTCGTCATCGACGCGCCCACGCCGACCAGCTACTACCTCGTGCTGGACGGCTGCGGCACCGCGCAATGCGGCGCCAACTACCTGGCCCCCAGCGTGATCGTGCGCGTGATTCCCGCCGCCGAGGCCGTGAGTTTCGACCCGCCTCGCCAGGACGTGCACCTCAACTTCTCCGGCGCCGTCGGCCTGACGGTCGGAGCGGTCGGACCCCTGGACATCGCCCCCTTCGATGCCAACGACTTAAACGGCCTGTGGGGCTCAGCGGAGACCCAGGCCATCATGACTCAGGTCCGTACCCACCTCGAGACTCTCTTCAGCGGCTACAACGTGCGCTTCAGCACCGACACGGCCGACCTCGTGCCGCCCTACACCACAATCTACTTCGGCAGCGACGCCGTCCCGTTCGGCGCCGTCTCCTTCGTTGATCCGCGCAACCAGACACGTAGCGGCACCGCGCTCGTCGCTACCGACGCCATCGCCGAGCGCTACGACAGCTTCTCGGCCACGCAATACGGCACCTCCTTCGCCAATGTCGCGGCGCACGTGCTTGGGCTGTCGGTCGGATTGCGCGCCAGCCAGGGCGGCGAGACCGACCTGATGGATGTCGCCTTCATGCTTGAGGAAACCCGGATCCATTCCACTCTGACCGTGCGCTTCCGCGTTTCACCACTGCTGGGCACTCAGCAGTACAACGGCCAGATCGGCATCCAGAACGCGCCGCAGATCCTCTCCAGCGTCCTGGGCCCCGAGTAGCCGAGCCCGCGCCAAATTGTCGGCCGCCGGCCGCGCTTGCGCCGGACGGCCCCCGGCGCGCAACGCTTCGTGCCACAATGACCTTGCGCGCCACGCCGCCTCTTGCGCGCCATTCTCAGGAACTCCGCCGACCTCTCGGCTCCGCCCGTTTGACCATACCGGGCCGCAATAACCCGTTTTTACCTCTTTGAACAAACGCCCGGGTCGGATAAAATGCACGCTAAGCAAGAGCAGTTCCTAGTGCCGGTCGTGTCGTAATGTGCACGGATCTTTCCCGACGTATGGCGTGCAAGTTATTGGGGGGGCTTAATAACAGTGGGGCGAGCCCATGGCCAAGGCCACCAAAGTCACTATCGAAGATATCAGCAGGCATACCGGACTCTCGCGGGGCACGGTCTCCCGAGCCCTTAACGACCGTCCGGACATCAGTACCCAGACCAAGCAGCGTGTCCTCGAAGCGTGTCGCACGCTGAACTACTCGCCCAGTCACGCCGCCCGCTCGCTGGCAACCGGGCGCAGCTACGCCGTCGCCGTGCTGCTGGACGACTTGCGCTCGTCCTTCGCGCACACCCTGCTCAGTGGCGTGCTCACGCGCGCCTGGCAGGCCCGCTACGCCGTGCACGTGGCGGAGTTGGGCCGCGCCGGCGCGCAGGCTGAAGAGGTGATTCGCGCCGTTGTCAACGAGCGAATCGATTGCGCCCTCCTCGCCGCACCCTTGGAAGCGCACCTCCTGCCGGTCCTGCGCCAGGCCCTGGAAGATCGGCCGGCGGCGTCCTGCGCCTTGCTGGACGGCGTGCGCTGCGACGTCTTCGTGCCCGACCAGCATGAATCCGGACGCCTCGTCGCCCGCCACCTCGCTCACTACGCCGGCGAAGCTCTACTCTATGTCCACGCCCCGGAACGGCCCGGCGCCCACGAACGCCTGGCCGGCTTCCAGGAAGTCTGCCGCGAACGCGGCCTGCCGCCGCACGACCTCGTGTTCGAATTGCCCGAGGAACGCCCCCTGGCCGACGCCACGTTCTGCGCCCTGTCGGAGCATCTCCAGCACGCCCGCGCCGTCGCGGCAACCGACGATTTCCTCGCCCTTGAGCTCGGCGGCTGGTGCGCTCACGTCGGCCGGCGGCCCGGCCATGACATCGTCCTCATGGGGCAGGGCAACGAACCGGCCGGCGCCCGCGTCACGCCCCGCCTAACCACAACCGACTTCTGCGGCCGGGAGATTGGTCGCCGGGCGCTCGAAGCCGCGCTGGCCAGGCTCGACAAGACCCGCATGGACGCCCCGCAGACGACCTGCGTGCCGCCCATGCTCGTAGTCCGCGACTCAACCGCCCCCGTCGGGTAGGCGACCGACGTGCCCACGCCAAATACCGGCCCCGTTTCGGCCGAACAACCCTGCGCTCACCACGGAGACCGCTCCCAAGATGCTGCAATGAAGAGCATTATCCGACCGAATCTGCCACAAATGCGTCCACGCGCCGACGCGCATTTTTGGGCGCCACGGTTGCCTTGACGGTGGCGCCGCCGATCGACTACATTTGCCGCCGGAGACTGTCTGATGTGGCTGCATATGGCCGGCAGTTGCGCGCAGCTCAGTGCCGCGGGCCTTCCGGCAGGGTTGCGCAGACGCCTATGGACGCGCGCCACGGGCTGGTGCCGCCGGACCGTCGACTACTGTCGGCGCGTTCGCCGTGACCACAGCGCTTGCCGATGGACAAGGAGTGTGCCATGCAGGTGACCGTCTCGGGCCGGCATATGGGCGTAAGCGATGCGTTGAAGGAATACTGCACTGAGAAGGCCGGCAAGCTGACCCGCTATTACGATCGCATTCAGTCGGTTGAGGTGATCATTGACGGCAAGGACGGCATACACCGAGCGGACATTATCGTCCACGCCGATTCCGCCGATCCGTTCGTCGCCACCGAAACCCATGCCGACGCCTACGCCGCCATGGACTTGATTCTGGATAAGATCAGTCGCCAATTGACGCGCCACAAAGAGCGACTGCGCAACCGTAAGCACCCGCCGCGGGCGACGCCGGAGCCCTAGTAATCCGGCTGCACGTGGGGATACGGGAGTATGCATGAAACTGCTCGACCTCATTCAACGAAAGTCGATAATCGCCGAACTCAAGGCCAGTGACCGCAATGCGGCCGTGCGCGAGTTGGTTCAGATCCTCGCCGACGGCGTCCTGATCGACCCGGCACTCGTGGATTCAGTCGTTAAATCAATCATCACCCGGGAACGCACCCGCGGTACCACCGGCTTCGGCAAGGGCGTGGCCGTCCCGCACGCCAAGATCGACGGTCTGCAGCGCGTCGTGGCCGCCGTCGGCCGCAGCAGTTGCGGTATTGATTTCTCGTCACTGGATGGCGAGCCGGTCTTCGGCATATTCCTCATCGTCTCGCCGGCGGATCAGCCCGAGGAGCACCTCCGTGCGATGGACCTCGTCTTCCGCCACCTGCAGCAGGAGAAGTTCCGGAAGTTCCTGCGCCAGGCGGACGACCAGGAGAAGATATTCGACTTGTTGAAGGAAGCGGACGAGAAAATGCTCGTGGCGTAGGTGTGGGGCACGACACATCCTGCGGATTGGAAAGGTGTGTGGTTCCAGGTGTGGCAGCGCAACGTGACGTGGTGATTCCAAACAAGGAGGGGCTGCATTTTCGACCGATCATGCAGTTCGTGGACACCGCGCAGCGCTTCGCGGCCCAGGTCAGGGTGCAATGTAACGGCCGTGAGGCCGACGGGCGCAGCCCCATGGAGCTGCTCATGCTCGTCGCCACCCACGGCACCTCCGTCCGCCTGGTGGCCGACGGAAACGACGCCGATGAGGCCGTGCTGGCCTTGGCGACGTTGATCGAGTCAGGATTCGGCGAGACTTAAGCGGGAGAGCTGACGGCATAACTCGACGCCGGGGGAAAGGCGTCGGAGACGCCGCGCTATCGCGGCTGATGATGATTACGAAAAAAGGGATTAGCGCATCGCCTGGGGTGGCGATCGGACCGGCCCTGGTGCTGGACGCGGAAGAGTACCGCATCCCGCGCCGGACGATTCACCCCTCCCTGCTCGCCAACGAAGTCCGCATGCTCGACGCCGCCTTGGCAGCCTCCCGCCAGGAGGTTAACGAGCTGCGCGAGGCCGCCGCGCGCAAGCTGGGCGGCAAGACCTCGGCCATCTTCGAGTTCCACGAGAAGTTCATCGCCGATCCCAAGTTGCGCGAGGTCGTCGTCCAGCAGATCGAAAAGGGGCTGTGCACCGCCGCCTACTCTTTCAGCCAGGAGCTGAACCGCCAGCAGCGCGCCTTCCAGGCCGTGCCCAACCCCTACATCAAGGAACGCGTGCACGACCTCTACGACATCGAGAAACGCGTCCTGCGGCACATCCTCGGCCGCGCCCGCGAGGGCATCGGCCGGCTGACCGAGCCCGTCATCATCGTCGCCCACGACATCACGCCCTCCCAGGCCGTGCAGCTCAAGCGCCAGCAGATCCTCGGCTTCGCGCTTAACGTCGGCGGGCAGACCTCGCACATGGCCATCATCGCCCGGATGCTCCGCATCCCGACCGTGGTGGGCCTCAACGACATCACCGCCGACGCCTCCGGCAGCGATACCATCATCGTGGACGGCTCCCACGGCGTCGTCATCGCCGATCCCGACCCGGCCACCATCGAACGCTATCGCGCTCAGCAACGCGAGTTCCAACGCTTCGAAGTGCGCCTGCAGGGCCTGCGCGACCTGCCTGCTGTGACCCAGGACGACGTGCCCATCGCGCTGCACGCCAACATCGAAATGCCCGAGGAGGCCACCGCCGCGCTTGAGGCCGGCGCGACCGGCGTCGGGCTGTATCGCACCGAATTCCTGTTCCTGGCCAACTCCCGCATTCCCACCGAAGAGCAGCAGTACGAGACGTTCTGTGAGGCCGTTCGCCGCATGGATGGACGGCCGCTCACCCTGCGCACGATAGACCTCGGCGCCGACAAGATCGCCCCCGCCCTCGAGCTGCAGCGCGACCACAACCCCGTGCTCGGCCTGCGCTCCCTGCGCTACTGCCTGCTTAACCTCGACCTCTTCAAGACGCACCTGCGCGCCATGCTGCGGGCTTCATTGGGTGGCAACGTCCGCATCATGTTCCCCATGATCACCACCCTGATGGAGTTGCGTCAGGCCAAGGCCACGCTCGCCGACGTCATGGAGGACCTCGAGGAGGAGGGCGTTCCTTTCTGCCGCGATGTCCCCATCGGAATAATGGTCGAAACCCCGGCCGCGGCCCTCATGGCCGACGCCCTGGCCAAGGAAGTCGCTTTCCTCAGCATCGGTACCAACGACCTGACCCAGTACACCCTGGCGGTCGACCGCGCCAACGAACGCGTCGCGCACCTGTACTCACCGCACAACCCCGCCGTCCTGAAACTCCTGCATCAGGTCATTCGCGCCGGCCGCCGCGGCAAAACCGACGTTACCCTGTGCGGCGAAATGGCCGGCTCCCCCATCTACTGCCAACTGCTCCTCGGCCTGGGCTTGCGCACTTTCTCCATGGCCCCCAAGGACATCCCCGAGATCAAGCAGGTCGTACGCTCCACAACCATCAGCGAGTGTGAGCGGCTGGCTCGCAAGGTCATGCGCTTCGACGCCGATCGCCAGGTCCTGAACTACCTGCGCGAAGAGGCCCGTAAGCTGCTCCCCCCGGAGTTCCTCTGATGGTCGGCCGGCCACCATTATCCGATTCGCCGCCGACACCCACGCGCCTCCGTGCTGCCGTGTCGTATGCCGTGCGCGGCGACCTGCGCTTCCTCTCGCACCACGACGAGCTGCGCATGTTCCGCCGGGCCCTCATCCGCGCCGAGTGGCCCTTGCGCTACTCCGAGGGGTTTAACCCGATTCCGCGCCTGACCCTCCCCCTGCCACGCAGCGTCGGAATGGCCTCCGAATGCCAGTGGGCGCTGGTCGAGTTGTCCGAGTGGCGCTCCGCGCCTGCGCTCCACGACCGCCTGGCGCACGCCCTGCCCGCAACGTGCCCCCTCGGTCGCGTGTGCCTCCCGGTTACAAGCATGGCGCCGCACCCCGTGCGCGCCGCCTACGCGGTCGAGCTGGAAGCGGCGGATGCGGCGTACGCCCGCCAGCGCATTGGACCGCTCCTCGCCGCCGGCGAGCTACCCGTACGCCGCAGCACTACGGAAAATCGGCCCGAACGCACGATTGACGTTCGGCCATTTGTGGAAACATTGGTTCTGGACGGCACGACCGTGAGCATGCGCCTGCGGTTCGCAGAGCAGCAGACCGCCCGGCCGTCCGAGATTCTCTTAGCCTTAGGCCTCGCCCCGGAACCGTATCTTCATCGCGTCCGGCGGCAGCAGGTCGAATGGGACATTGAGCTGGTGGAGTCGGGGGGGCCTGCCACCCAGCCGGAAAGGATTGAACTTGCCAAACAAGAAGAGCGTCAGCGACAAGACGACTAAACAAACCAAACGTACCAAGAAGACCTCTCGGAAGAAGGCCTCCGCCAAACAGGCCGCCGAACCAACCGAGACCGACAACACCGTGACCGCTCACGACGAGGATAACTCCCCAACGGCGCTGGCCGAGCCGGAAGCTGCCCCGCCGAAAACTAAGCCCACCGCCAAACGCGCTACCCGCAAGACCGGTACCAAGAAGACCGACGGCGCCACAACCCGTCGCGACAAGAAGTCTTCCAAGGCCGACCAGGAGAGTACCACGAGCACGGCTACGGAGTCCGCGGAGCCCATCGCCGCGGCCGCTCCGCCTACCCCGGAGGCCGCGGTGCCGGTCCACGAGTCCGCAATCGTGGCAAAGAAGTCGCTGCCGTTGGCCGGCGAACCCGCCTTGCCGTCCGACCCGCTCGTCGAGCGTTCGGACGAGGCCATCGTGATTCGCTTCCCGCCGGTCGCGCCGCTGCCGTTCGAGGGCGAACCGCCGGCTACTCATGCCAGCACCGCCGTCGAGGAAGTCGCCGAACCGCACGTGGACGACCGGCGGCCTCCAGTCGAATCGCCTTCCGCGCCGAACGACGTGCCCAGCCCGGACGATTCCGCAGCGCTCCCAGCCATTGAGATGCCGCAGCCGGAGTTGGAGCCCGATTCGCCCGACCTGGACGACGTGGATGCGGACCAGCCGGCCGCCACGGCCGAGGACGCTCCGCAACAGCCGCCGACAGGTGAGAAGCTCTCCGCGTCCGCGCGCCGCCGCCGCCGCCGGCGCAAAAGCCCCGAATCCGCCGAGTCTCGGCCGCCGGCTACCCCGCAATCGCGCGGCCCGGAGCCAAAGCGCGCCCCAGAACCACAGCGCGCCCCGCAGCCGTCACCGACCCCCCGACGCGACACCCCCTCCGCATCTTCCGCCAAGCCGGGCGCCGAGCAAGCGCTCTCACCCAGCAAGAAGCGCCGCCTGCGTCGCCGGCGTAGGACCGAGCGGATCGCGGGCGAGTTGCCGGACCGGCCGGCGCGCGCCCCGGAGCCCGAACACCCCGACGAGCCGGACGACGCGACCGAGCTGGAAGCGCCGCCCGAGCCGCCCGAGACAACCGCCCGACCAACGCCCGAAGCGGCTCACACCGACGACGAGCCGTCCGCACGACCAGCCGGCAAGCGCCGTCGCAAGCGGGGCGGTCGCGGCAAACGCCCCCTCGCGGAGCGACAAGAGCCGCAGCGGCCGGCGGAACCCGACGACGAACCTGAAGAGGACCTGGAAGACGAGCAGGAGGAAGCCCCGCCGCCCGGCACCACGCCCACCAAGGAAATGATCATCAACGTGATGCCCGGCGAGGAGTGCCGCATCGCCATCCTGCACTCCGGCAAGCTCGAGGAGATGTATATCGAGCGCGCCTCGGCTGAAAACCACGTCGGAAATATCTACAAGGGCGTCATAACCAACGTCGAGCCCAGCATCCAGGCCGCCTTCATCGACTTCGGCCTAGGCAAGAACGGCTTCCTGCACATCTCCGACCTGCATCCCCAGTACTTCCCCAACGGCGGCGCACCGGCCGAGAACGTCGGCCGCAAAATGCCCCGCCGCAGCCGCCCGCCTATCCAACGCTGCCTGCGGCGCGGCCAGCAGGTCCTCGTGCAGATTACCAAGGAGGGCATCGGCACCAAAGGCCCGACGCTATCCACCTACATGAGCATCCCCGGCCGCTTCCTCGTAATGATGCCCGGCATGCGCCAGTTGGGCGTGTCCCGCAAAATCGAGGACGACCAGGCCCGCGAGAAGCTGCGCCGCCAACTGGACGAGCTCGAACTCCCGGACGGCATGGGCTTCATCGCCCGCACGGCCGCCCAGGAACGCACCAAGCGCGAGCTCCAGAGCGACCTGAAGTACCTCTCCCGCCTCTGGAGCGCCGTGAATCGCCGCATCAAGGAGGAAAAAGCCCCGGCCGAACTTTATCGCGAGTCGGATCTCGTCACCCGCACGATCCGCGACCTCTACAGCCCCGAAATCGGCCGAATCGTCGTCGATGACCCAGTCATGGCCCAGCGCGCCCGCGAGTTCCTCCGTATCTTCAGCCCGCGCTCCGGCGATGTCGTCGTCGAATACACCGACCCCGAGCCGATCTTCCACCACGCCGGCATCGAGGCCGAGCTCGAACGCCTCCACACCCGCAACGTCCCCCTGCGCTCTGGCGGCTCGCTCGTCATCGAGTCCACCGAGGCCCTCGTCGCCATCGACGTCAACAGCGGCCGCTTCCGCACCGAAGACGACGCCGAAGCCACCGCCTACAAGATCAACCTCGAAGCCGCCGACGAGATCGCCCGCCAGTTGCGCCTGCGCGACCTCGGCGGACTGATCATCATCGATTTCATCGACATGCGGCTGGAGTCGCACAAACGGGCCATCGAGCGCACCCTGACCCGCAATCTCAAGCACCACAAGGAGCGCGCCAAAATCCTGCGCATGAGCCAGTTCGGCATCATCGAGATGACGCGCCAACGCCAGCGCGCCAGCCTGACGCGCAGCGTCTATCAGGACTGCCGCCATTGCCGCGGCACCGGCTTGGTCAAAACCGCCGAATCCGTCGCCCTCGACGTGACCCGCTCGATCCAGCTCAACATCATCCGCGACAGCGTCAAGCTCATCGAGGTCGCCGTCTCGCCCGAGGTGGCGATGCTCCTGCTTAACCGCAAACGCGGCGTGCTCAGCACGCTCGAGTCGAAGCACCGCCGGACCATCTCCGTCCGGCCCGACTCCAACTTCGGCCTCGATCACGTCGAGGTGCGCTGCTACGACCATCGCGGCCGGCCTATGACACAGGCCTAGCCGCCCCGCGATTCGCGACCGGGCCGCGGCGCCGGAACAACCCATCCGGCCCCGCGGCCCGACTCATCGGAAAGGACCCTTCGCCATGGAGCCCAAACACCTCGGCGACGCCCTCCCGCGCCTGGTCGACCGCATCGTCGCCAGCTACTTCGCCGACGACCGCACCCAGCACATCGACAAGGAATACCTCCCCTCCACCGACGCCATCGTCAGCATCTGCAACCTGCTCATGGAGCTGACCTATCCCGGCTACTTCGGCCGCCGCGGCCTCACCCGCCACAACATCAGCTACCACGTCGGCGAACTCCTCCCCAAGCTCTGGGAGCAGCTCTCCGCCCAGATCTACCAGTGCCTCTGCCACGACGCCGAGGCCGCCGGCCGCCTGTCCGACGGCGGCGAACCCTGCCGCCGACAAGCGGTCGCCCTGGCCAACGAGTTCCTCGAGCACATCCCCGACGTCCGCGCCGAGCTCGCCAAGGACGTCCAGGCCGCCTACGACGGCGACCCCGCCGCCTGGAACACCGCCGAGTGCATCCTGGCCTACCCGGCCGTCTGGGCCATCACCATCTACCGCTACGCCCACCGCCTCTACAACCTCAACGTCCCGCTCATGCCCCGCATCATGTGCGAGCACGTCCACCGCCGCACCGGCATCGACATCCACCCCGGCGCCCGCATCGGCCGCAGCTTCTTCATCGATCACGGCACCGGCGTCGTTATCGGCGAAACCACCGACATCGGCGACCACGTCAAGCTCTACCAGGGTGTCACCCTCGGCGCCCTCTCATTCCCCAAGGACGAACGCGGCCGCCTCATCCGCGGCCACAAACGCCACCCCACCGTCGGCGACAACGTCACCATTTACGCCAACGCCATCGTCCTCGGCGGCGAAACCACCCTCGGCGCCGGCTCGATCATCGGCGGCTCAGTTTTCCTGACCAAGGGCGTTGACCCCGGCCACCAGGTCTCCATAACCCCACCAGTGCTGAAAGTCCGCCCCTCCCGCCCCAGCACCCCCGCCGCAGAATCCCCGCCCCCCTAGCAACCCGTCGCGGAAGCCCCCCCCGCCGATCTTCCGGTGGCGTCGGCCGCCCCTGGCCGACGTTGAACACCAAACGACGCCCGCCGTGCCATCAAGCCCCCCCCGTCGCCCGCTTTCCGGACCACCTGCCCTGGCAGGTCGAGAACGCCCAGTCACCCGGCCGCCGCCCCGCCACCCACCCCACGCCATTCGAATTGCCCCCCGTCGCCCGCCCCGCGCCGTCCGAACCGAGCCGCGACTGTGAAGGAGCGGTTCTTCTGAGTACCCCGCCCCATC